>Ga0315274_10000332_pt1 | contig 73846 bp, 68 predicted proteins | sample YL17G02_20_MG_FD_203700 | JGI IMG/M metagenome (GOLD analysis project Ga0315274, IMG submission 203700) | Sediment microbial communities from Yellowstone Lake, YNP, Wyoming, USA - YL17G02_20 | ecosystem: Environmental > Aquatic > Freshwater > Lake > Sediment | place: USA: Wyoming | collected... | reverse complement strand
TCTATCTCTACCGGAACCTGACGCGCAACATCCTGCGAACGCTCCTGACCTGCGCGGGCGTTGCCCTACCGATTATTATCTACGTTCTTTCCACGGCGGTGATCGATGGGTTAAACCAATTCCTGGACAACTCCGCAAAGCAGTTGCGCCTCGTAACCATGCACAAGACGTCGTTTATCAATCCCCTGCCGGCTGGGTATCGGACGAAGATCGAGTCGCTGGACCCGACCAAGAAGCGGATCACCTCGGTGTGCGGAATGCGCTGGATCGGGGGGAAGATCGAGGATCGTCCCATGCCGCTCTCGACGCTCGCGGTCGACGTCGATACGTTTCCAGCGACCTTTCCCGACGAGAACCTTACCGTGGAGGAAATCGCGGCGTGGAATCGGGACCGGCGGGCCCTCGTGGTCGGATCGGCGACGGCCCGACAGCTCGGCTGGGAGGTCGGCGATCGCGTAACCCTCAACCCCTCGGTCCCGCCCTACAGCCCCATCGAGTTTCACGTTGTTTCGACGGCGCCCCGAGCGAAGGACATTGTGACTAACTTTTTTCGGATGGATTATCTGGAAGAGGAGCTGAAAAAGGTCACCGCGCCGGAGGGATGGACGCCAGACGGATGGGTGACCTTCTTTCTTGTGAAGTGTGGAACGCGTGCGGATATGGACCACTTCCGCCTGGCGATCGACGAACTTTTCGCCCGGTCGCCGGACGAAACTAAGACGCAGGACGAGAAGGCGTTCATGACCGAACTCATCACCCAGTTGTTCGACCTACCGACCAACCTGACGATCTTGGCGGCGGTGACCATCTTCGTGGCGGTGATGGCCGCGGCAAACACCATGAGCATGAACATCCGCGACCGACTCAATGAAATCGGCACGCTGAAGTCGCTTGGCTTCGGGCCTTCGACCATCTTCGGGCTGATCCAGTTTGAGAGCTTGGCGCTCTGCACGATTGGCGGATTCATCGGCGCCGCACTGCCTTACATCAGCTTCAACTATACGCCGCTTCGCAACTTTACGGTTCCAGTGATCCAGGCGCTTGATGTACGGATGATCGTATGCCTGGAATCTTTGGTGATCGCCGTGGCGATCGGTGTGCTCGCTGCCGTGTGGCCGGCGTGGACGGGGATAAGATTGAAAGTCGTCGCGGCGCTGCGCAACTTGGAGTAGCCGTCGGAATTGGCATAAGGTCTCGATGCCGTGGTCCTCCCATTCTACTACAACTGGCGCAACCTGCGCCGGCGTCGTCTGAGCGTTACGCTGACCTTCTTCCTGGTTAGCGTGGTGGTCTTCGTGCTGGCGGCGTTGCTTTCCTTCGCCGCGGGAATACGGGCGTCGCTGGCGGCGACAGGATCGTCGCGCAATGTGATGATCCTCAAGCCCGGTTCGACCGCGGAAAGCACAAGCATTCTGCTGCCCGCCGAGGCTGCCCGCATCGTCCAAGCGCCGAATATCGCACGCGGTTCGACGGGGCAACTGCTCATCAGTCTTGAACTCTGCGTGCAGACCAACATACCGCGGCGCGGTCCCGTGGGCACCCCCGCGAGCGTCGCCATCCGCGGCGTGGACGACATCGCTTTTGAAATGCGCCCCGAGTTAAAGATCATTGAAGGTCGCCATCCGCAGCAAGGGACGATGGAAATGATCGTTGGCAAAGCCGCGCGGGAGCGCTACGCGAATCTCGAACCCGGCGGGCGGCTGGAGATGGGCCGGCTCGCCAACCGTGTTTTCACCGTTGTCGGCGTATTCGACGCGGGCGGCGGGGCGCTGGAAAGCGAAATCTGGGCTCCGAGAACGATGCTGGAAGACGCTTTCAATCGCAGGTTTCTCTCCAGCGTGGTGGTACGGCTTGCGGATCCGGCCGCGGCCCGGGCGACGATCGACTATCTGAACGGCCCCGCCGTCGAGCTCGACGCCCAGTTGGAGACAAAATACTACGACGAGCTCTCCACCAAGACGCGGGAGATTGTGTTTCTTACCACGGTCCTGGTCGGCATCATGGCGATCGGGGCGATCTTTGCGGTTGCCAACACCATGTACGCGGCGGTGGACGGTCGAAAGCGCGAAATCGCCATGCTGCGGACCATCGGCTTCGCACGGGGCGCGATCATGCTCTCGTTTGTGATCGAGTCACTGCTGATTTCCACTGCAGCATGCGCGGCTGGTCTCGGGGCGAGTTTATTCATCAACGGTTCGAGGCAGGATTTCTTATCGGACACCACCTGGACAGTTTTAGCCTATGAACTACGGATTACGCCTGGGATTCTGGTGTCGGCGTTTGGTCTGGCGACGCTGGTCGGGGTGGGTGGGGCGCTGGCCCCGGCGTGGAAGGCCTCCCGCACACGGGTGATCGAGGCCCTGCGAAAGGCGTAGCGGACCGCTATAATCATGTGCAGATGAACGCTCCCCACGATGTCCAGGCCCAGTTGCGGTCCTTGTCGATCCCCAAGGACCAACGTCCCCGCGCAGGCCTACCCGCAAGGAGTTTCAAGAGGCTCATCGTAGCCGTCATGATCGTGGGGTTGGCAGCCGTCGGCGTGTATGTTCTTCGCCCCGATCTGGGGGCAAGGCTTGGCGCTGCGGTCGGCGGTGCGTCCGAAGCGGCGGCGGTGCGGTTTATGCAGGTCACGGTCGGGCGCGAGCCGCCGGCGCAGGCGGCGCTGACCGCCACGGGGAAGATCGTTTCGGACCATCGCGTCGCCGTGTCGACCAAGGTGTCCGGACAGATTGTCGCTTTGTACTTCGAGCAGGGCGACCGCGTGGAGAAGGGACGGCTCTTGGCACGAATCGAAGATGTGCTCTACCGCGCCCGGCGCGATGAGGCCGCGGCGCGACTGGAACAGTCCGCGGCGCACTTGACCTTCCAAAAAGTGAACTTTGAGCGCGTGGCCGGGTTGGTGAAGAGCGAAAGCGCCCCGGATATCGAATACGCCGACGCCAAACGCGCCCTCGAGGAGGCCGAAGCGGCCGTCGCCGCGGACCGCGCTACCCTGGACTTCACTCAGAAAACGCTGAGTGACTGCGAGGTCGTGGCCCCGATCGCCGGGGTCGTGCTTACGCGAAACGTCGAGGTCGGCGATTTCGTGGCCGCGGAGGGCGGTCGAGGGGCCAACGCCAACGCCCAGTTCGCCATCATTGCCGACATGACCAAGTTGCGCGTCGAAGTGGATATCAGCGAACTGGACATCCTTCGCATCCGCAAGAACATGCCTTGTACGATCATTCCGGACGCCTACAAGGACCGTCAGTATCGTGGGTTCGTCATGTGGCTCGACCCGGGTGCGAACTACTCCAAGGCGACCGTGCAGGTGAAAGTCCGCATTGAGAATCCGGATGACTACCTTCGTGTGGAAGGATCGGCCCAGGTTGCGTTTCTTTCCGAGCCTCCGCAAACCGACCCGCAGAGTACAGCGACGGCCCTATGGATCCCCAGCTCCGCGTGCCTCGTTGACGCCTCCGGCAGAACCGGGATCGTCTTCCTGGCCGAGAATGAACGACTGCGGCGAACCACCATCCAGCTAGGCCGGCGTCATGCCGACCAACTTGAAGTGACCGGCGGTCTAACTGCCGGACAGTCCATCGCCGTCGACGGGTTGAACAGATTGACAGATGGACAGTCGGTCACCCGCTGAACGTTTCTCAACTGCCGACGCTATCTCTGTTTTGTCGTCGGATGTAGCCCTATTATGTAATTTTTGCATCACCACTTTTCTCATGGCGTGCGCAACCGAGGCGAGCGTCAGATCGGCTCGCTCCCGGTTTTTCGGCGTCCGGATCGGGACTCTGAGCCGACATACAGCGTAGACGAAGATGACGTGTAGTTGTGGGGTGCATCCCATTTAGGGTGGCGGGGGTAATCGTTTCGTGTCATGCTGAGCGAAGCGAAGCATCCAAACGCGCGAGGGGATTCTTCGCTCCGCTCAGAATGACATCCCGTGGGCATTTTCGCCACCCCAAACGGGATGCACCCGTAGTTGTGCGGTGGCGTACAGCGTCGATGGTCGGCCGGATGCGCGGGAGCTACGATCCCTTGTGGACTTCGATTTTTTCGGACCGGCGCGGTGGAGGCGTGATACCCGGCGGATGCTTCGAGCTGGAAGACCGGGTCCAATCCCCCGGCGTCCGGCGGGAGTGTAGCGAACGCCCTCTGACGCCATGAAGGACGACACGCCAACAGAAACCCAAGCCTCGGCCGCAAATGCGGCGGACCTTCTCCGGCGGATCGCACGCGTCGGAAAATACTCATTCTGGACCGGGGCCGGGTTTGTCCTCTCCCTGGGGGTGGACCGACTCCTCGTTTGTCCCCTTCTGAACCGTTCGCTTGGCGGCGGTGTTTTCGGCGGGTTCCTCTGGGTGCTCGGGCTCATGAACCTGTTTGGAAACGTCGCCGCGCGGCGCGGTGGGCACTACACCGTCGTACGCTTTGGAAGTGGACACCCAACGGCTTCCGCCAGGATACACGATGAAGACATCACCCGGCAATTGGCGCATCAAGGCGAGCGCCTCTAACGGCGTGTGGCACCGCTTGGGACCACTCCATATTGTCATCCAGCCGTCCTCAGTGACGAAAAGCCGCTCCTGAATACGGGCAAGTCCAACTAAGTCGATCATCGCCTGTCGGTGATCGACCTCGCCATTCAGATTACGTTCCCACTCGTACCAAGCAGTGAAACCGGTCGAGAAGATACTCCTCGGCACCGCATCCGCAATCGTCCGCACCAGGCGCAACGTCTCAGCCTTCCGAGTTGGAAATCGAGGATCATCCTCAAAGTTTAGCGGCAGATACCACCAGAACTGAAGGCCCGTCTGGCGGAGTGCCTCAAGCGACGTGGCGAGCTTGTCGTAATCGATCGTGGCCTCGCCCCTGTGATACGCGCCCAGCGCGACCTCGTTGTCAAGTAGGATCACGTCCGTCCCGGTGATACGAGAAATCCTGACGCCCTCCTCGGCAATGCGGCGCCAACCCTCAGGGTCCGCGAAGTCGTAGGGTTTGGGATCCTTGGGACTGGTGCCTGCTAGAATATAGGTCTTAAGCCCGCCGATGATAAACAGACTGGGCGGTTTCCGCCGCATCAGTTCTGGGTATAGTGCAGTGACTTTCCCGGGCCTAGTGCTAACGATAACGATATCCGTAATCTTCGCCCAGTGCTCCACACCTTCCAGACAGTAATCGATCATGCTCATCGGCGGTCGCCCCTTCGCCTGCTCTGGAAAAAACCGCTTCAACGGGGCTTCCGGCGCGTTAACCTCCAGCCACGGGACGATCTTCGTTTCGGATCCAGCGCGCGGGTTCTCGCCACCCTCCGTTTCCGCGGTGGACGCAGGAGCGGTTTGGCATGCGACCGAGAGATGGATGCACGCCAAACACCAGAACCTATGCACGGGACGAACTCGCTTACTCAACGGACGGTCAGAATCCCAACGGCTGTTGTCGGATACCCGGAATATCGGTATGCTAGGATGCGGTCTCCAGCCCGTCAATGACAGACTAGCAGTACAGCGCAAGGTTGCCCGACTGTACGACGGAAACCGCGTTTTCGGTACCGCCAAGGCGGTTTCAGATGTCCGGAGAGTTCGACTTTACGCTGTACTGCTAGGCGACCGCGCACTCCGGCAGTGATGATTCGGGTGGGCTTTGGACCTTGCTAGCACTTGCGCGCGTGGGCTCCCACCGCGTGGACCTCCCTCGGGTTGTCAGGGGCCTGTTCTCCCGCCCTGCGGGGTTCGTTCCCTCCTATTTCGCCGTGCCGATAGCCGATATTGTCATCTGAGGTTCGATGAGCGCGAACGAAGGCGTCGTGTTGCGTGTTGTAACCCAATGAGATCGCCGAGAAGGAAGGTGCGTCAGTAGCCCCATCGGCGGGCAGCGATTATGATCATAACCACCCGCTGAAACGGAGGCGGGCTCTGGAGGCGTCCAAACGCCCAGGGGTACGCGGCTGGGTATTCGACAAACGGCTACGGGGCGGAGCGCAACTCCATGACACGCCCCCACTGTTTGGAGCATTTGTTCATGCCTCCAAGAAGCGCAAGCACGGTGAACCGCGAACGCTCGCTAAGTCAGGGGACCGCACTCTGCAATTCACGCTGAAGCAAAACGCGACAACGGCGATGGGCTCTGGCGAAGTACCTCGGGTGGCGAGAGGGACGAGAGACAGTCAGGCGGCACATGCCTAGTCAACGGAAATACCATCAAGTCCACGAGTATGGCGTCGTGACTACAACCCGCGCGCTCGGTGCGGGAACGCTTGCTTTTTGGGTGATTCTGTGTCCGGCGGCGCTTGTTTCCTCGCTCCTTTACCTGGCCGACGCGGTTTGGGGCGCGATTCTTGTAGGTGGCATCTCGTTCGTGGTCGCCGTCATTATTGCCCCAGAGCTCGGTCTATATGCGTACTTCGCCTGGCAGGCATTCGATCCCGTCTTCGTCTCCCAAACGACGGGCGACTTTACGCCAGCCAAGGTCTTCGCCCCCTTCCTGCTTGTGGTCTTTCTCCTTCGACTCGGAAGTTACCGAGCACGCATGCTCGTGAGCCGCCCCTTCGTCGTAACCATGCTGGCTTTCGGTTGTTACGGGCTTCTGGGAGCCGCCATAGCCTATGAGCCTCTTCGGGCACTTCGGTTCGCCGGACAAATTATCGTCCAGGTAGCACTCGTCATCATGACCATTCACATCATGGATACGCGCGATCGTGTGAGAAGGCTGATGTTGGCCACGGTTGCGGGCGGCGTCCTGGCGGCACTCTTACTTCTACTTCCTGGGGTCCTTCCATCTCGAGTTACCAGAGCGTCGATGGGTGAGGCTACCGATCCCAACGCAACAGCGGTGGCACTAGCGATTGCATTGGCCGCCATTCCGGGTGCCTGGGTCTATGCCAAGAGGAAAGCCATCTATCTATTTTATGTCGCGGCAGTCCCAACGCTCTTTGTTGTGTTGCTGAAGACCGGATCGCGCACTGGTCTTTTAGCTGTATTCAGCGCTTTCTGTCTCGGCGCTCTGCTGGCGCGGGGGGTGGGCGTCGTGAAACGTGGTCTGATGGCGTGTGTTTTCGCGCTGGTGCTTGGGTACATGTTTGTGCAAGTGATGCGCGCCGATCTTCTTTCTCGGGGAAGTCGGGAACGCATCGAGGAATTCGTGGATTATAACAGGGGGGGCGGGCACGAGGATCGGATAGAGATCTGGAAGCTTGCCATACGAACATATGCTACGAGCCCAATTACGGGGTTCGGTTTCGGGAACACGCCCCAGGCGCTCCAGCGGTCTCACGGCTGGTATAAGGCCATTCACAACTCGTACCTGGGAGCTCTCGTGGATGGCGGGCCCCTGGGACTGTTCCTGTTCGGGTACGGTCTGTGGTGCTTGATCAAGTGCATCCGAGGAATCAGAGGCTCCTCTGTCGCGATACCAGCGACGATCATGTTAGTTCTGGTTCTCGTTCCGGGGCTCACGCTCGAAATACATTTTAGCAAGTGGTTCTGGATCCCTGCGACGATCTGTCTTCTTCTGGCGGAACAAAGCAAGCGGGAGCAACTGGAGCGAACGGCGTTACCCGCATTGCCGTCGGCGCGCCGTTGGAGCAGTCCGCAAGAAATGAGGCTCCCCTATGGCGCCGCCTAACTGTAACGACAGCGTCGAGCTTGATTCAGAGCAACAGTACGACAACACACCTTCGGAGAAGGAGAATCACGACCGACCCGTGGACGGCGGCGCCGGAAGCGGCAGTACGGTAGCGCGTGATGCAAGCGTGACGCTCGCCAGTGGGGTGTTGGTCCTCCTGCTCAACACCGGAATCGCCGCCGCAACAGCCTGGCCGCTCGGCCCCTCCGGCCGAGGCGAACTCGCTCTTGCCCTCATCTTCGCCCAGGTCCTTGTGCTGGGACTGGGATTCGGCGTGGAGATGGGCTGCGCCTACTGCGCAGGACGCGAGCCGCGGCGGTTGCCGATGATCCTGGGCACGCAAATCGTTTCGTTCGCGGTGACCACCCTGCTCATCGCCCTTTGCGGCTGGGCTGCACTGCATTCCAATCTGTCGATCATTCAGAAGGTGCCGCACGCGGCGTTGCTCTGGGGGATCGGTTTCGCCGTCGCGCAGCTCCTGTTCTCCTTCACGACGGTCCTGGCGATGGGGCTCGGTCGGCTGCGGGCCTACAACACCGCGCGGATCCTGAACCGGGCTGTGGCGCTCGTCGTTCTTCTCGTGGTGTGCGGGCTTTCGCCGAGTTCAGGATCCGCGGTGTTCGGCTACGCGTGCGGAGCCTTGCTTCCCGCGGTGGGCTTGGCCGCGGTCCTTTACCGGCGCGCGGAGCCGCCGCGCGTGGTCTTCGCCTGGCAAAACGTCCGGGAATGCTACCGCTACGGGCTGCGCTACTATTTTGGGAAGCTGGCCTCGCTATTCGATGTGCACGTCGGTGTGATGATCCTCGGTTTCATCGGTACGACGGAGCAAACGGGTCTGTTTTCGGCGGCCTTGGGTTTGGGCACGCAACTGTGGATTCTCCCCGAGACCCTGAACATCGTGTTGCTTCCGCGTGTGCTGCGCGGGCAGGCTGCGACCGCCCAGCTCGTGGAGCGCAGTTGCCGCATGGGGTTGATCGCCATGATCGCCGGCGCCGTTTTGCTTGCGCTCCTGTCCAGACCCATCGTGGCGATTCTGCTTTCGCCGAAGTTCCTTCCGGCCGTGCCCGTGCTGCTCATCCTCCTTCCGGGGATGGTCATGGGCGCCGTCACGCGCATTCTGATCTCCTATTTCAACGGCATGGGACGACCGGAGTTCTCGTCCGCCACGTTGGTCACCGGACTCGTCCTCAACACCGGACTGATGCTCGCTCTGCTTCCCCGTTTCGGCTCTATCGGTGCGGCCCTGGCCACGGCCACGGCTTGTACGGTCGAAGCGCTCCTGGCCGCGTTTCTGTACGCGCGGGTCTCGGGACACGGCATGCGAACCCTGGTCCCCGGGACGGCGGATGTTGAGGCGCTGGTGACCCTCGCGAAGAACCAATGGCCCGCAAGAGGGCGACCAGGCGATAAACGGGAGGACGGACGTTGACGAAACCACTGACCGTCTGGTTCCTCTGCGAAACCTATACGGGTTACCGCGAGTTCTTCCTGCGGCAGGCGCCCGCTCCGCAGGGTCTTCCGCCCCTGTATCACACGTGGAACGGCTGGGCGGAGCGCGGACACCGGGTGCACATCTTCACCCAAGACTACATGTATGACCGCTACCAGCAATGGGCGCACGAAGGCAAGTGGATCCACAACGTGCCTCTCCCGTTTCGGTACTTGCGGGACCACCGCTATGCAATCGCCGGTAAATCCCTGTTTCGCCTGTCGCGGGTGATAGGACTGCTGCGGCTGCGCCGGTTGCTTCTTCGACTGGGGCGGGCCGATCCACCGGACATCATCTACAGTTGCAGCCCCTGGTGTTCGATGCTCGCCTGGCGGGTGGCCAGGCGCATGAACGCGGTGCACGTTGTGCGGCGCTTCGGCACGGTCCTGTACGAGCAGATGCAGGGCAAGCCGTTCGGCTTGCAGGACAGCCTGTACGTCGAGGCCCTCGGCTATCGTCTGCCGTTCGACCTTGTGGTCATGGGCAACGACGGAACACGTGGAGATCAGGTGGCCCTGCATTATGGATGCCCGCCCGAGAAACTGCGCTTCTGGACCAATGGAATCAACAAGAACCTGTACGATCCGACCATGGATCGCGCGGCTTTCCGCCGCGGTCTGGGCTTGCCGGAGACGACGCCGATCATTCTGGCGGTCAGCCGATTGGCCGCCTGGAAACGCCTGGACCGGGTGCTACGGATGATGCAGCACGTCAAGGAGGTCCGACCGGATGCGCGCCTGTTGATCGTCGGCACGGGCGAACATGAAGACGAGCTGAAGGCTCTGGCCGGCCGATTAGCGGTCGACGGGGTCACACGTTTCGTCGGCGCCGTGGAGCATCGTCGCGTGGGCGAATTCTTCAACGGTTGCGACGTGTATGTGCAGTTCTTCGATCTGACGAACCGATGCAACCCGCTGTTCGAGGCCATGGTCTGCGCCATGCCCGTGGTTACGCTCGACGACGACAGCATCGACGACGTGGCGCAGGCGGACAAGACGGCGGTCCGCGTGCCGGCCGACGATGCGCGGTCCGCGGCCCAGGCCGTCCTCCGATTGCTCGAAGATGCGAGCCGGCGAGCGGCGCTCGGGCAAGCGGCGCGCGAACACATCGTCCGCAACTTCCAGACCTGGTCGGAGCGGATCGACATGGAGACGGAGACCGTGCTGGAACTGGTCCGAAGAAGACGGGGCCTGCCGCAGGCCAACCCGGTCCCGCCCCCGATGATTCACAATCTGGTGTTGGGAACGTGCGGCAACCCGATCACCTTCCGCGACGGCCTCTGCTACACGCACCACTCCTACGGCACGATCCTCGAACAGATCGCGCCGCGTTTTCGCAAAGTTCTTCTGTGCGGACCGGTGCTCCCCGCCGAGGCCTCGCATAAAGCCGACTGCCAGGTCAACCACCCAAACCTGGAGGTGCAGACGTGGGATACCTGGTTCAATACGCTGCGGGCGATGAAGCGGCCGGACCGTTTACTCCGCCACTACTGGCATATGTCCCGTGCGTGTGACGCCCTGCTTATCCGTGGAATGCATCCATTGTGCTGGCTTTTGCACTGGATGGCCGCCCTGCGGGGGCAGCGCGTCGTGCATTGGATCGCCGCCAACGCGGTGCAGATCCTGAAGGGTGATCCGCGGGGCTATGGTGCGATCGTCGAGTGGCTGGGTCTTGGTTTTGCCTATTTCGAGCGGTTCATGATCCGGGTTGGGCGCGCGGTGAGCGGCGGATTCATTGTCACCAGCGGTTTGGAGTTGGCGAGGGTCTTTCGGTCGCCGCGGACGATCGGCTGTCCGAGCTCCTCCACAACGTCCGAGAGGGACTTCCTTGTCCGCGACGACACCTGCACAGGAGAATCGATCCGCGTCCTGTTCTTGGGCTTCATTCGCCCCGAGAAAGGCATCGAGTACCTGATTCGCGCGCTGCCGATGGTGCAGTCTCCAAAACCGGTGCATCTCGCGCTGGTCGGCGGTTGGGACCAGTTCCCGGCGGAGCGCCAGCGTCTTGAAAACATCCTCACCGAACTGGCGCTGAGCGAGCGTGTGCACTGGGAAGGGTATGCACGGTTCGGAGCGGAGCTCTTCGCCCAGATCGACCGGTCCGATATGCTCGTTCTGCCCAGCCTCTCCGAGGGAACGCCCCATGTGCTGATCGAAGCACGTGCAAGGAGCCTGCCCGTCGTCGCCAGCCGCGTCGGAGGCATTCCCGACACCATCACCGACGGCGTCGACGGCTTGCTTGTTCCGCCACGCAATCCGGAAGCCATCGCCGCGGCCATCACGAGAATCATCAATGAACCCGAGTTTCGCCGGCGACTCATGGCCAACGGACGAGAGCGCGTGCGCACGCTGACCCTCGAATGGTTCGCGAACCTCTTGGGCGATCTGCTGACGGAAGGCGATGCCGCGCTCGATCGGACTGATCGCGATGCAGCCCACACCGAACAACTACAAGAGCCTATCCAACAAGCTGTTCAACCATATGGCCACGGGGCAAGCCGTCATCGGACCGAGCGGCAGCGACACCGAGGAGGTCATCCGCCGAGCGAACTGCGGCCTCGCCGCGGACATGACTAAACCGGAATCACTGGCCGACGCCCTGCTTTCCCTGCTCAGACACCCGCAGCGCACGCGCCAACTTGGCGTGAACGGCCGCCGGGCTATTGAGGCGGAATTCGGCTGGCATCGAATGGAAGACCTGTTGCAGACAATCTACGGGCGGCTCGCGGGAGTGCGGACCCAGGAGGACATCCGGGGCTACGAAGAACCGCCTGGGGCCGTTACGTCGAAGACATAGACATTTTGAGCGTTACGTTGCGACTGCGACGGGTTTACTCCCGTTCGGCGCGAATCCCGAATAACAGTCGTGCGTCGGGATGGGCGAGAGCGAGGCGATCACGTCCTGAAGCGGACCAAAGCGGAATTCCTGGAGCAGTCGCCTGATCTTCCCTGGGATTCCCCGGCGTCCTAGTGTCTGATGGATGTGGAGTAGGGGAGGAATGTAGTGAGATAAGTCCGCAATCTCGGTGGGGTTGAATTCGTACGGGTGGAGGTAAACGGTCGCCGGGTGCCCTCCACGATTGAGCTTCGCAACCGCCCGATGGATGAACGAATCGGGGAAGAGACGAAAGTATCCGCCGCCGCCGAGGGGCAGGGTGCGTCCCAGGCATCGATACGAGGCCACTGGGATTTCAATGAGCGTGTTTCTTCCGGGCGTTCGTACCCGATGCGGAAAACGTGGCACGCCGGAGATGCCGTAACGACGTGTGCGGACGGGGAATACCGATGAGTCATAACTGAATCCACATTCAACAAGGCAGTCAAACGCCCAAAGATTGCGCAGAGTGATGGAGAACGCCGGAGCGCGATAGCCGACGACCGCCTGCCCGGACAAATCCTCCAACAAGTCCTTGGAGCGTTTCAGGTCCTCGCGGAATTGTCGCGGGGTAAGGGTATGCACCGGGCGGTGTCCGTAGCCGTGGCTCTGCACTTCGTGTCCCGCACTGTGGATCGCGCGCACGAGGTCGGGCGACCTCTCTGCCGCAAGGCCGAGCACGAAAAATGTGCCCCGCACTCCGTGGGACGCTAGCGTCTCCAGCACGCGATGCGTGTTGCGGACAAAGTGGTCGGTCAACGGGGCAGACGAGTCAAAGACCGATTGAACCCAGTCCTCGACATCGACCGTAAGACCGTTGAGAGGAGCTAGGGATGGGTGGGCGATCATGCGACAGCATTCTCATCCATGGCCAAGGGGAAGGGTCGCCGTTGGGGAGCGGCCGCGGTTGAAATCCTGATAACTGGATTCGAGAACGGCCACCAGTTGATCGCCCAACACGTCCCGTGAAAACTGCGACTCGGCCAACTGACGCGCCCGGCGTCCCATGGCGACGAGGTCATCCGGAGCGTCGCGTAAGCGTATGACCGCGTCGGCAAAGGACTGCGGATCGTCCGGCGGAACGACAATCCCGCAGCGGTTACCTTCAATGAGTTCCGCGATCCAGCCCGGGTAGTTGTTCAGTACGGGCAGGCCGCACGCGATATAATCGAAGAACTTGTTCGGAGAAGTGCCATAGTAAAAAGCCGGCACGTTCTTCAGAATCATCATTCCGACATCCATTTGCGGAAGAATGCGGGCCAGCTCCTTTTTTGGAATCGGCTTGGCCCAAGTGATAACGCGGTCAAGGCCCTCTGCGTGACTGCAGCGCATCAGTCCCTCGCGCTGCCCGCCGTCGCCGATGAAGACGAACCGGACTCCCGTGACGCCTCGGCGTTTCAGCTCCACGGCGGCCTTCAAGACCGCGTCCAGTCCATTGGCGAGTCCGTGAGCGCCCGTAAAGACGAGACGAAACTCGTCCGGCGATCCGAAGCGTTCATCGCATCGTATTTCGTCAGTGGGCCGGAACAACTCCAGGTCACAACTGTTGGCGATCATGGCCACGCGGTCCGCCGGGTATCCTGTGCGACAGATGCCCTCTTTGATGCCGGGAGCCAAGGCGATGATCCGGTCGGAGGCATAGTAGATCTTGCGTTCCAGTCGCCGGGTGTACCATTGGAGTAGCGGGTTTTTGATGATGCCAAGTGCAACTGCCAGTTCCGGCCAGAGGTCGCGGACCTCGAACACGAAGGGAACATGCAGCCGTTGTGCGCCTTTCATACCGGGAATGCCTACGGTCAGAGGTGTGGAAGTCGCAAAGACGAGGTCAGCGTCGAGTCGGCACACGAGCTGTGTGGCCGTTCGCGCGAAGCGTCCAAAGGCCAGCACACGACGGGCAAATCCCATGCGGTTGGCATAGGGCTCGGCGACTCGCAGGACCCGGATGCCGTCGATCTCACATTCCGTGACCCGCTCGGATGACTCGGCAGATTGATCACCAGCCTCATAGACGCCGCAGATCATGGTCACTCGATGCCCCGCGCGGAGAAGACGTTGGCTCATTTCATACGATCGTGTGCCCGTCGCCCCGCGCGTCGTGGAGAAGTGTTGATGGATATAGGCGACGTGCATTCTTCGATGGCCGCAGCGATTACACCTGACCGGCGTCGGACCGGAACCATTCCACGAATCGCGCGAGCCCCGTGGCCAGATCGGTCAACGGTCGGAATCCAAGTTCCCGACCCGCGAGCGACACGTCCGCACAGGTCCGCTCGACGTCACCGGCCTGCGGAGGACGGCGCTCGATGACCGCCTTCCGGCCGGTCACGTCCTCAATCATCGCGATGAGGTCCCGTAGGGAAACGGGATGCGCTCCTCCCAAATTGTAAGTGTGGAACCCGCTACATCGGTCGATTGCTCGGATCACACCGTCCACAATGTCGTCAATATACGTGTAGTCACGGACTGTGCTTCCGTCGCCGAATAGGGGGATCGCTTGCCCCGCCTCGATCAGCCGCACGAACTTGTGAATAGCCAAATCGGGCCGCTGCCGCGGACCGTACACGGTGAAGAACCGCAAGCACGTGAGCGGCATTCCATACAGATGGTGGTAGGTGTGGCATAACAACTCGCCCGCGCGTTTTGTGGCCGCATAGGGTGAAATCGGCGCATCGACAGAGTCGCTCTCGGAAAATGGGAATTGGGGATTATTCCCATACACACTGGAACTGCTGCCGAAGATGAACTTGCAGGACCCGACCTTGCGACACGCCTCCAGAAGGACCAGGGTCCCGCCGACATTCACGTCTTGATAGAGCAGCGGCAATTCGATCGATGGCCGCACGCCCGCCCGAGCGGCCAAGTGAATGACGACCTCGACGCGGTCGCGAACAGCCCGCCGCACGTCCTCAGGCTTGCGAATATCGCCTTCGATCAGGGTAAACCTCCGGTGCGACATGGCCCCGGCCAAGTTACGACGTTTGACGGCGGGATCATAGAAGTCGTCAAAGTTATCGAATGCGACGACCTCGTGCCCGCCGCGCAAAAGGGCTTCGCAGAGATGCGAGCCGATGAATCCCGCGCCGCCGGTGACGACGATCCTGGACAAACCACACTCCTACCGCGAAGGCGTTACAGTCGGCCGACCGATGCAAAAGTATTGGAACCCCTTTTTGGCCATGGCCGCCGGATCGTAAAGATTTCGACCATCGAACATGACTCTTCGTTGTAGCTTGGCCGCAATCATCTCAAAGTCCGGCGTACGAAACTGCGGCCAGTCCGTAAAAACGACCAATGCGTCCGCGCCTTCGAGGGCCTGGTAGGCGTCCTCGCACATTGTCACCGCATCGCCGAGTTCCGCCCGCGCCGTGCCCATAGCCTCCGGGTCGTGAGCACGAACCCGCATCTTCCGTTCCAGAAACATTCGGATCGCCGCGATCGCCGGGGATTCGCGGACGTCATCCGTCCACGACTTGAACGCCAGTCCCCAAACCGCGAGGGTCGTTTTGCCGCACCCGTCTCCGAAGAAATCGATCACCCGCCGGGCGAACAGGCGGCGTTGACGCGAGTTCACCTCCTGCGCGGCCGAGACCAGGCTCATGGGGTGCTCAACCGACCGCCCCGTGGACACCAAGGCGCTCACGTCCTTCGGGAAACACGATCCGCCGTACCCCACGCCGGCAAACAAGAATGCACTTCCGATACGCGCGTCCGATCCGACGCCGCGGCGCACACTCTCCACGTCCGCGCCGACTCGTTCGCACAACCCGGCGATCTCGTTCATGAAGGAAATCCGCGTCGCCAACATCGCATTGGCCGCGTATTTGGTCATCTCCGCGCTCGCCGGGTCCATGATGAGAATGCGCTCCTCGCGGCGCATGAACGACGCGTACAACTCGCGCATGATCTCCACCACCGCCGGATTCGTCGCCCCGATCACCACACGATCGGGCCGGGTGAAATCCTCAACCGCCGCCCCTTCCTTGAGGAACTCGGGGTTGCTGACATAATCGAACGGATGATCCGTCTGCGAGCGGATCGCCTCCGACACCCTCTTGTGCGTTCCGACCGGGACCGTGCTCTTCATCACCACCACTCGGTACCCGTCCATCACGCGACCGACGGTCTGGGCCACGTCGAGAATGGCCGACAGGTCCACGGAGCCGTCGTCGGCCTGCGGCGTGCCGACGGCGATGAACACGATTCGACTTCGCTGCACCGCCGACGCCAAGTCCGTCGTGAATGCAAGCCGGCCCGTCTTCTGATTCCGAACGACGATCTCAGTCAGACCCGGCTCGTAGATCGGAATCTCGTTGTTGCATAGCTGTCGGATTTTCCGTTCATCACAGTCCACGCAGGTCACGCGATGCCCGCTGTCCGCGAAGCACGCGCCGGCCACGAGCCCGACGTAACCTGTCCCCACCACGGAAATGTTCATCGCTCAACTCCGCACGTCGCCCCTCTCGACCGGCTCGCGGCGACGAGGCACCTCACAATCCGATCGGCCGCACGGCCGTCCCACAGTTCGGGAACTTTCACCGGCCTTTGCGGTTGGTCCCGCACCTCACGATACGCCTTGAGGATCGCTTCCGTCGAGCTGCCGGTCAGCCGGTTGGTTCCCTGTGTGACCGTGATGGGCCGCTCCGTATTCTCCCGCAGCGTCAGACAGGGGATGCCCAGAATGGTCGTTTCCTCTTGGATGCCGCCCGAATCCGTCAGTACTACGGCCGAATCGGACATGAGTTTCAGAAAATCCAGATACCCCAACGGCTCCACCAGCCGCAGGTTGGCGATGCCTTTCGCCCGATCTCCAAGCCCGCTTCCTTCGAGATTCTTCCGCGAGCGCGGATGCACGGGGAAAATGATCGGCATGTCCTTGGCGATCTGTTCAAAGGCCGCAAGGATCGACGAAAACGCATCCACGTCATCGACGTTGCTGGGCCGATGCAGGGTCACGACAGCGTACTTTCCCTTGCCGATTCCCAGCTTGGACAAGATGGCCGACCGATCGGCCTGGGCGCGACTTCGCAGCAACGTGTCGATCATCACGTTCCCGACTAGGTGCACTTTGTGATCGGCGATGCCCTCCCGCCGCAGGTTCTCCACCCCGCTCAGCTCGGTCACGAACAGCAGGTCGCTGACGGCGTCCGTCAGAACGCGGTTGATCTCCTCCGGCATCGTGCGATCGAAACTCCGCAGACCGGCCTCCACGTGGGCGATTCCGATTCCCAGCTTGCTCGCCACTAGCGCCGCGGCCAATGTGCTGTTCACATCCCCGACCACCACCACCCAGTCGGGACGATGCTCGATGCACACCGGCTCGAACCGTTTCATCACTTCCGCCGTCTGCACGGCGTGGGAACAGCTTCCGACTTCCAAATTGAGATCAGGCTTGGGAATACCTAATTCGCCGAAGAACAGTCGGCTCATCCGCTCGTCGTAGTGCTGGCCGGTGTGAACGAGCAGCGTCGTGACCTCCCGCGTGCGCGACAGCGCGTCCACCAGCGGGGCGATCTTCATGAAGTTCGGCCTGGCGCCGCAGACGCAGAGAACCTTCAACGTCAAATCCCTCTTGAGCCGCGGGTTTTGGCCCGCGCGAAAGGCTCGTGCCCGCCGCAGCGCCACGCGCGTGACACCGTTACGGCGTGTTGATGCCATCCACCCGGATATTATCGACCCTTCGGGACGTGAGCTACAATGACCCGACGAAGCCCCCGGGGGAGCGTACGCGGCCGTCAAAAGAGCGGATAAATGAAGGGAGCCAACGGCGACGAACCGGCGAAGACGATCAACGCCCCGACGAGCAGTAGGACGGCGATGAGCGGCACAAGCCACCATTTCTTCTCTTGCTTGATGAAGAGGAAGAACTCTTTGATTAGGGATTCTTTCGCCATCACCAGGTTCCCGACGCTACCGGATCGTGACGCTCTCCGCGGTCCGCAATCCCGCCTCCAACTCAACGCTTCGCCGCATCCCGGCCTCAAAGTCGACCCGCGCCGGTTTGCGCGTGACGATGCAATCGCCGATCACTAGCGCGTCGATTCCCGTGTTCACGAAGGTATGGTACGCGTCCTGCGGGGTGCACACAATCGGCTCGCCTCGAACGTTGAACGACGTATTGATGACCACCGGCACGCCCGTCAGCCGCCCGAACGTGCGAATCAGCCGATAGAAACGTCCGTTGTGCTCTTCGGTGACCGTCTGCACCCGCCCCGTACCGTCCTCATGCGTCACCGCGGGAATAATCGCCCGCTTCTCCGCCCGTACCTTCGGGACCAGGAGCATGAAGGGCATGTCCATTCCCGGGGGCATCTCGAAATACTCGTGGGCATGTTCCTTCAGCACAGCCGGCGCAAACGGTCGAAACGCCTCGCGAAACTTCACCTTGGCGTTGATCACGTCTTTCATCTTCGCGTCGCGCGGATCGGCGAGCAGCGACCTCGCCCCCAGCGCCCGCGGCCCGAACTCCAGCCGACCCTGAAACCATGCGACCACTTTCCCCTCGGCGATCATCGCCGCCGTCCGGTCGAGTAGCTCCTGTTCGTCATCGACCGTCTCGTACACCGCCTCGGCCCCGTCGAGAGCCGCGCGAATCTCCTCGTTGCTGAACCCCGGTCCCCACATCGCGTGATCCATGCGGAACGCGCGGGGGTTTCCCAGGACCGTGTTGTAGATGTAGAAGGCCGTCCCCAACGCTCCGCCGGAGTCGCCCGCCGCCGGTTGGATGAAGATGTTTTTGAAGCCCGATTCTTGCAGGATTCGCCAGTTCGCCACGCAGTTCAAGCCGACCCCGCCCGCGATGCAGAGATTGGTCGATCGCGTCTCGCGCTGTACGTGCGTCGCCATCTTGACCATGATCTCTTCGACGATCTTCTGCCCGCTGTGAGCGATGTCGCGATGGAAGTCCGTGAGCGGGCCTTCCGGATTGCGCTGCGGCTGGCCGAAGAGCTTTTCCCAACGGGCGTTGAACGCCTTCGTCGTCGAGTAGCCGTGTGCGAAGTAGCGAAGATCAAGCCGAATACTGCCGTCGTCCTTGATGTCCACGACCTTGCGGAACTGATCGACGTAGCGCGGTTTCCCGTACGGCGCCAGGCCCATGACCTTCCACTCCGCGTCGTTCACTCGAAAGCCCAGATAGGCCGTGACGGCGCTGAACAACAGGCCCACGGAGTGCGGAAACCGCAGCTCCTTCTTCATGTCGATCGTGGTGCCTCGACCGACGCCCCAACTGGTCGTCGTCCACTCGCCCACTCCGTCGGCCGTGATGATCGCCGCCTCCTCGAACGGTGACACAAGGAAGGCACTCGCGGCGTGGGAGAGATGGTGCTGGCAATAGAGGATTTCCTTGTCGGTCCCCAGTTTTTCCTGGATTTCCCGGCCGATTCGCAGCCGGTGGGCCAACCACAACGGCGTCGCGGTGAGCCACGCCCGATAGGTCAGCGGCCAGTAGGCGAGGATCGTCTCCAGGACGCGATTGAACTTGACGAGCGGCTTTTCATAGAAGCCGATGTGGTCGACCTCGTCGATGGTGATCCCCGCCTCGCGCAGACAGTACCGGATCGCGTTCTCCGGAAACCCGAAGTCATGCTTCTTGCGGGTGAACCGTTCCTCTTCTCCGGCGGCGATAAGCTTCCCGTCGCGCACCAGCGCCGCGCCGGAGTCGTGGTAGTAGCAGGATATGCCGAGGATGTTCATGAATTGCGACGCGCAATCATTCGAGACGAACTAAGCTTGTTTTGATGAGCACGCCCGTCAAAATGACTTTCGGAAAAAAGCAAGAATCTCACCCCAAAGCCACGCGATCCTAGACCGCACATACCGTGCATTGTTTTCATCCCGGTGCCCATTAGAATTGGTTACGCCCCGCCTCAGGGACTCGAAGGAACGGGAGTAGACGATCTGTTGGACATTCGATCCGAATCGCAGTTTGATCCGATCGTCAAAAACAGCTAGCCCGCAGCTTTCGTCAACCCTGCGCAAAAAAACGTTGAAATAACTTGAAGAGGCGCCCTTGATGCCCGCCATGTCGACCTCGACAAACGCGCCGCTCTCGAGCGCCTCCAGCACAGCCTCAGCGAGAGCCATGCCGCTGCGAACAACGGACCCTGCCGAATCCACGTGTTCACGAGCATAGACGTGCACGATTCTGCTGTCCGATGAAGCGAAATCCATTCCCTATGCACCTACTGTAATTGTGAAGAAGACCCCCGTTCCATGAAAGCCAGGCGAAATCATGGAGAAAGATCGTTCGTCACCCTTTCGGAGCTCGGCCATCGAATTCTCGGAGAGCATGAATAACTCGCCCTCAAGCCTCTTTATGATAGCAGCAAGGTTGCTAAGCCCCAAGCCCATGTTGTTTTCGCGGGAGCGAGCCGAGTATTCGCCTTCCAAGACACGTTGCATCACGTTTTCCGGGGTCGTATCCGGGTACCGGTTCCGAAGAGTCGAACACATCCCGAGTCCTCGATCGACGATCGCAACGCGAACTTCGTTTGCCTTGGTCATGAAACGAGCCGTCATGAGAGCGCCTACCGGAGATTTTGCGTGGTCCTGCACGTTCTGCACAACTTCGTTGATGCAGATTCTGAGGTACTCCTCCGCTTCTGGATCAAGACTGCCATGCTTTGCAACCAACGCAATAACCGGATCGGCATCGTTGAAACTCGCCCTTCGAACCTGTGTAATGGCCAAGACCGGACGGGTTGCCTCGTTGGACTCGACGTGCAACGAATCGTGCACTCCGGCCAGTTCGGCCAGCCCGCTGCGGTGAAAGAACGCGCAAAGCTCGGGTGGGCCAAGCGGCGACAAGATTCTCGTCATAACTCCGTTCGATCTGGCATCGTGAATAACTGCCGCAATAACCGCAGCAGCATCGGGACCGAGATACTGGCATTTTCTGAGATCAATCTCCAGAGAGGTTCCGGGGGAAAAGTTCTCAACCTGCGCCAGGAGTTGAACCAGTCTCTTGATAGAACGCACACGGTCGTTGACGCTGAAGTCGATTGCTATCGATGTGGTTTCGGCCAATTCCTCATCCTGCATCGAGACCGGACTAGAACAACCTTCGCATCCGCTCCAACGTCGGCTCGTGGGGCTTATAGTCTTCCCAATATGTGCTTCCGCCGAGCTTCTTTCGCAGCGGATCGCCCCGCCGCACCACCAGTGCAAACAACGGGAGCAAGAACACGAACAGCAAGGTCAGCAGAATCGTGGACATCACCATCCCGATCGGGGCGGTCGCCCGCATCCAGGTGACGTAAACGGGTTTGGCCGATGCCGGCGAGTACAACGACAACGCACACAACCCGGCGCCCAATGCCCACAGACACAGTGCGACGATTTGCGCTCCCGCGCCAGACCATCCCAGCGGTCCGGATCCTCCGTACTTGCGCCAGGCAGCCGTCCAAAGAACTGCGCCGATGACGCCGAATCCAATCAGCATCGCCCATCCGAACTTGCGGAGGTCGCCGACGCCGGGGCTCTTGTTGACCGTAAACATCGCGGACTCTATTCTGGGAACAGTTCCTTCGCGTCCAGTTTCCGCACAAGGATGATGGCTTCGCCGAGTCGCTGTCCCGGCGGCAGTTCGGTGGTCGCCGAGCGCCACAATCCGAAGTCGGCCCCCAGCCCCAGCATCTTGGCGCATTTGTCGCCCGTCGCCGGCAGAAACGGCGCGATCAACGTGGTCAACGTCCGGGCCGTCTGTAAGCACACGCTGATGGCCCGGCCGCTGGCTTCCATATCCGTCTTCCGCGTCTGGAAGGGCTTGGTGGCGTCGAAATAGACGTTCCCCGTCCGGGCCAGGGCGATGACCTCGGTGAGCGCGGCCTTGAAATGGCACGCCTCGAGTTCCGCCCCGGTCCGTGCTGCGGCGTCCCGACAGCGTCCCAACTGCTCCTCGTCGAGCGGATCTCGCCGCCCCGTCGGCGGGACTCGTCCCTCGAAGTACTTGTGGACGAAGGTCACCGTCCGGTTGAAGAAGTTGCCGAAGGTGTTCAGAAGTTCGCCGTTGTTGCGGGCCATGAAGTCGTCGATGTCAAAGGCCGTCCTCGCCCCCTCCGGGGCCACCGCCGTCAAGTAGTACCGCAGCGGATCGGCCTCGAAGGTCCGCAGGTAGTCCTCGATCCACACCGCGTGCCCGCGGCTCTTGCTGATCTTCTGCTCCTCCTGGCCGGGGAACTTGATGTTCATAAACGAGTTCGCCACCACGTTGTGGGGGAGTTGATACTCTCCCCGCGTCCCCTGGACGTTGTCGCTATCGTGGGTCGCCAGCAGCATCGCCGGCCAGGTGATCGCGTGAAAGACGATGTTGTCCTCGCCGATAAAATGAACCACCTTGCAATCGGGGTCCTTCCACCACCGCTCGTAGGCTTCAACCCCTTCGCCCTTCCGCTCGCACAACGCCGCCGTGAACGAGACGTATCCGATCGGCGCATCGAACCAAACGTAGAGTGACTTGCCTTTGGCATCGGGATCGTCGAGCGGCACGGGCACACCCCAAGTGAGGTCGCGGGTCATGGCCCGCTCGGGCAGCCCTTCCGACTCGATCCGCCCCAGCGATTGGTTCAAGACGATCGTCCGCCACGACGCCCCGCACACCGCGCCGTCCTTCTTGCTCGCCAACCAACCGGCCAGCTTGGACTGAAGTCGGTCGAGTCGCAGGTACCAATGCACCGTCTCCCGAAGCTGCGGCGTCGATCCGGTCATCAGGCTGACCGGATTTCGCAGGGCCGTCTGGTCCACCGATCGCCCGCACTCCTCGCATTGATCGCCGAAGGCCTTGTCGCTGCCGCAATGGGGACACACCCCCCGGACGAATCGGTCCGGCAGGAACTGGTTCGCTACAGCATCGTAGAGCTGCTTGGTCGATCGTTTGGTGAATAGCCCTTTCTCGTTGATCCGCAGAAAGAACTCCTGGCTCAATTTTTCGTGGGTACGAACGTACTCCGGCTGATGCGTCCCGCCGTAGATGTCGAACTCGATGCCCAACCCGGCGAAATCCCGCTGTTGGGCCTGGTTGAAATGGGCGGTCAATTCCTCGACGCTGCGGTCTTGCTCCCTTGCCGTCTTTAGCGCCGCCACGCCGTTATCGTCGCTGCCGCAGATGAAGCGCACATCGGCCCCCGTCGCCCGCAAATAGCGTACGTAGGTATCCGCGGGCAGGTACGCTCCGGCGATGTGACCGACGTGCAGCCGACCGTTGGAGTACGGTAGGGCCGCCGTCACCAAGAACCGCCGTTGAGCCATCGCCGCCGCCTCACGTTGAGCACCGCCCGCCCCGAACGCGACCGCGATTGTAGACGGTCACGACGCTCCGACAAAGCCTGGATGATCCCCAATACGGCCCACCTACGGCGCACAAGACAAGCCCCACAAAGCCGATAGAGTGCGAATCCCGAAGAATCCGTCTATCGCGAAGGATGCTTGAACCGTGTGGAGTGTCGGCTATGGAGGGCCGAGAGCTCCACCAGCCGGGGCGTGGCCCGCACCGAGAGTCCCGGCGCGCTGGGACATGCTCCTCCAAGACACGTCACATGCCGGGTAAAAAAGAAACCGCCGGACCGTGTTGTCGATCCGGCGGTGCAGTGAACGTTCTACGTGGGTCGGACGGCTCTAGCGCGCCCGGCGGCGATTGACCCAACCGACGATACCGAGCCCGAAGGCCGCCAGGGCGGCAGCGCCCGGAGCGGGGACGACGGTCGTCGCAAAGTCGGAGCCGTCCGGCGGGATTCCCTGGAAGCGGGCGCCGAAATTGTAACCGCCGCCTACCCCGTTGTTCGGAACGGAGAACTCACTCATGAACGCCTGCTCGATCGCAGAATCGCCCGTGTTCAGGCCCGCGCCGAAGATGTTCAGCGTGAAGGTGGTCGAGTTGTTGCTGTTGTCTGTGTTCTCTATGCGCGGGCCGCTCCCGACGCCGTCGTCGATGAACTTGTTTACGTTTTGACCGTCGTTCAGGATGCCGAAGTCGAACTTGCCCCCGCCGGTGGGGGTCTTGATACCATCGAACTGCCAAAGGCCGTACCACCCGGGTTGATTGGAGGACGAGTTCTCGGGGATCACGGTCGACGGCGGCGGGCCCAGTTCACGGATGCCCGATCCGTCGGACACGCCCGCGATCGTCGTGAACGTCGTGCCCGCGATGGTCGGGATATTGAAGCCGAACCCGCTGATGCGTCCGCCCACCGCGGTGGTGTTCTCGATCGCGAAAGTCAGGCTCGCGTCGAACGCAGAGGTATGCGTGTACGTGAACGTGACGTGAGCCGTCACCCCCGTAGGCACCAACCCGGCGACGTTAAACTCGATTGTCGCGTGAGCCGCGGACGCAAACGCCGCGGCAGCCACGGCTGCCAATATCTGTCTCTTCCCCGTTGTCATCCAAACACCCCTTGCTCTTTTCCTGTTCCCGGTCGCGGGCTACTCCGAGAGGCTAGCCCGCCATTCGGGCTATTCTAACGCGCGGTGAAAGCGTGTTCAACCCCCCAAAGCACATTTTTTCGGATTCCCACTTATAGGAACCAGGCGCGTATTCTGCCGTACGGGTTGGCCGTGTCAAGGTCCGCGTAATCCGTCCGATACACTTTTTGCCCTTCTCTGGCGACGCCTGAAGGCCGGCTCGGGGCTGCACGCAGGGAGGTCGGCTCCGGCTCCGATATGGGACCCACCCCTCCCATGTTGCCTAGTCCGCCCTTGCCCGACCTTCCAAGATTGGAAAGCCGATCCGTAATGGCAGAGTTGAGAGCGCGGTTTTGAACCTGCAGAATCTGCGCTACAGGATCGAGCGGCGGCGGAACGACCTCGCCTTCTCGAATCTGCGGCGGGGGTTGGGACGGCAGCCGGGATGGTTGACCATCCGGCCTGGTTGGTATGACATCATGCAGAGGGTTCAAGGCGCCGAACGCTTCGCCGTCGCCCCGGAGGCGACGAGTTGTGCATGAGGCTCAAGGTTTCGGCCCGCCCCTCGGGGATTCCGGTCGCGCGCGTATGACTCTGTTGGTGACTTCGATTCTCGCGGACGGCATCGGTGATCTTTCATCGCGCGCCGAGCGGGCTTGGGCCGGTGGCGCGGAGGCCGTCGAAGTTCGCATGGATGCGTTCGACGGTGATCCGACTGAATTGGCGGCCTATCTGCAAGCCCATAAGGACCGCAGGTGGATCGTCACCTGTCGCAGCGCAGCGGAGGGAGGGTACTTTCGCGGGAGCACGATGGATCGCGTCTCACGCCTGATCGCGTCGGCCCGCGGCACGAACGCCTACGTGGATTTCGAGCTTGCGGATTGGCGGCGGTCCGACAACATCCGCCGGAAAGTAGGGATGGCCGCGGCGACGGCGGAGGGGCGGCGATTGATCCTGTCCGCACACGATTTCGTGCGCCGCCCGGACGATCTAAACACCCTCGTGGATGAAATCATCGGTTCGCACCAGGCCGTCGCGAAGGTCGCGTATCGCGGCGCGCACATCGTCGACAGCTTCGAAGCCGTCGACTTGATGCGAAAATACGGGCCCTCCGTCATCTCGATCTGTATGGGCGAGGAGGGGCTGTGGACCCGCGTGCTCGCCAAAAAATTCAACGCCTTCGCCAGTTTCTGCACGCTCACTCCGGACGAAGCGACCGCGCCGGGGCAGACGACGCTCGACGACATGATCGGGTTGTATCGCTGGAAGAGCATCGATCCATCGACGCGAGTGTACGGCCTCATCGGCGATCCGATCGCCCACTCCATGAGTCCGTTTTTGTTCAATCGGTGGTTCGCCGAGGCGGGGATAAATGCGGTGTATCTGCCGATGCGAGTCGGCGCGGGCGATGACGGATTGGCGCGATTCCTCGACGGTTGCGTGAAGCGTCCGTGGCTCGACATCGGCGGGTTTAGTGTGACCATCCCGCATAAGGCGGCGGCGCGGCAGTGGGTCGGCGACGGCGCGGATTCGCTCAGCCGGCGGATCGGTGCGATCAACACCCTCGCCTTCCAAGGCGAACGACCGACCGGCTACAACACGGACTGCCACGCGGCGATTTCGTCGTTGACCAACGCTTGGGGATGTGAACGCTCGGATTTGGCCGGCCTGTCGGTCGATGTGCTCGGAACCGGCGGGGCGGCGAGGGCGATTCTGGAAGGGCTGCGCGATTTCGGCTGCCGGGGGACGATCTACGGACGATCGCCCGATCGCACCCAACGGTTCGCGGAGGAATGCGGCGCGGCGGCCGCGGGATGGAAGGATCGTGGAGGCCGTCGCGGCGAAGTGCTCATCAACTGCACGCCGGTGGGCATGTGGCCGCAGGGGGCGGAATCGCCGATGCCCGCGGAATCGCTGCGCGGTTGCCGGCTCGTGTTTGATTTGATCTACCGTCCGCTGCAGACGCGGCTGCTGAGGGATGCGGCGGCCGCGGGTTGCAGGACGTTGAACGGATTGGAGATGTTCGTTCGTCAGGCGGCTATGCAGTTTGAGTTGTGGACCGCGCGGCCACCCGATTTGCAGACGGCGCGTGAGCTTGTGACCCGCGAAATCCAACGAGACACGAGCCCCTGAGCCGCGGGCTTCAGCCCGCGCGGAGGTTGGGAGAAACAATGCGACCCGTGGAAACGCAAGGCGACGAGAAGTGCATCGCGTTGATCGGTTTTCGCGGGTGCGGCAAGACGACCGTCGGGCGGGAACTCGCCCGACTCCTCGGCGGTGAGTGCGTCGATACCGACGAGGTGATCGTCGAAAGAGCGGGCCGGTCGATCGCCGAAATCTTTGCGTCAGAGGGCGAGTCCGGTTTTCGCAAACGCGAGTCCGAAGCGATTCGGGAAGTTGTCCGTACGCCGCCGGCGGTCATCAGCGTGGGCGGCGGAGCGGTACTCGACCCACGAAACGTCGATATGCTGCGATCCGTCGCCACGGTGGTTTGGCTGACGGCGCCCACCGAAGTGCTCTGGGAACGCATATCGCAAGACGACGCCACGAGCGCTTGCCGTCCGCCGCTGACCGATCAGCCCGGGATCGACGAGGTCCGACGGTTCTTGGCGGAGCGGACTCCCTTTTATCAGCGAGCCGCCGATCTCCAAATCGACACGGTTGATCGCGCCGCGCCTGAAATCGCCGAGGAAATCGTCAGGCGTTTCCGACCGCCCCCGGCGCAGGCCAGGGGTTGAGGAACCCTTTTCGCTCGCAGATGGCGACCACGATCTCCGGTAGTCGCCTATAGATGTACACATCGAGTCGCAGCGGTTGTGGGCGTCCGGCAAGGGAATACTCGATCTCGACACATCCCGCCCGGCCGCTCGGATCGGCGCGAAGCGCGGTGATCGCGTCCAAGGGGATCAACCGCTGCCCGCGGATTTGCAACCCTCCGTCGGACAACGTCAGTTGCGTGGCCAGTACCAGGGCGACCCGAACCGCGACGATCAAACCGCCCACGGCCAGAGCGTAGCCGATCCAACGCTGCCACCGTTGATCGGATTCGGTCTTGGGCCCGTCGGCCCATGCCACGCCGACGATTCGGTCGCCGGTCCACTGCACTTTCAGCCATCCGCCGGGACCGAGGAAATAGGCGTCATTGCCGTGTCGCAGGGTCGGCTGGCCGAGAATGGATGTGATCGCCGAGGGCCCGTCGCCGGGAATCGCCGCTTGAGACATTCGTCGCCCCTCGGCGGCGGTGAGGAGGGGATTCGCGAGCGGCAAGGACGCGGGCGTTTCGCCCAAGAGGGTCACCAGTTCCTCCGCATTTCGCCGCGCGTAGCCGATGTAGCCGTCCCACAAATACGCGACCGCAAAGCCGGCGATGAGCCCCATCAGCAGGAGGGTACGGATGACTCGCTCCAGGCCTGTTCCCGAGGTGATCGTTTGCATCGCTGGTAAGGCTCCCGGCTCATCACTTGGGGCGCGGGCGGCGTTGCTCGAAGGCCTCGCGGACCGATGGGTCGCGCACGTCGATCGTCGCCTCCTTGAGCATCTTCTCGTAGAGCTCGCGCATCCGCGCTTCGCTCACCCGATCGCCCAGATCGCGTTCGAGTTGACCCCGGACTTCATCGAAGTCGCGCTCCTCACGCGGAAGCACGCGTTCCAGCTTCAGGAGATGATACCACTCGCCCACCCGAACGATGCTGGAGACTTGTCCCGGTTTGAGGGTGAAGGCGGCCTGACGAAAGGCGGCTGGAATCTCGTCGTCATCGGCGGAGAATGGGTCCAACAAACCCTGCCGGCGGGCGCTGGCCGAGTTCGCACTGTACCGGCTCGCCAAGTCGCCGAAATCTTCCGCCGCCGTCAACCGATCCTGCACGCGGCCGGCCTCGGCGGCGCTGGCAAGCTGAATGTGCCGCACCTGCACCCGCTCGCCGAAGCGACGATTGAACTCCGCCCGCACTTGATCCTCGGTGATCTTCTGCTCCGATTGGACGATCTTTCGCAGGTAGGCGTTGCGGCGGAGCGTGACGAGGAACTCCTCGCGGGAGATGTTGCGTTCGGAAAGGACCGAGTCCAGCAGCCCTTCCGCCGCGGGACGGTCGAAGGCGTCCGAGGTCAATGGTGACAAGGGATCGGAAAGGCGCCGCAGGGCAAGGTCGAACTCAAAGTCCACGTCCGACTGGGAGACGCTCAGCCCCTTTTCCGTTGCCGACCGGGCCGCGAGTTCCAAACCCATCAGTTGCTCCAATACGCCCGCGCCGCGTGAGCGGAGCAGCAGTTCCACGACGCGGTTGCGGGCGATGGGCTGACCGTCGACGAAGGCGATGGGCGCATCCTGCGCCGCCGGTTCGCCGATGGGCTTGGGGACGTCAGCCTGAGCGCGGGGTCGGTATTCCGTCGGAGGCGGGGCCGGTGCGGAATCGCGTTGCTGCTGCCACGCCGTGGCGACGGACCCGGCGGGCGGAGCGTTGCGCGGGGCGCAACCGGCGAGGAATAGCGCGCAGGTGATCGTGGCCTTCCGCCGAATGCGCTGCGGTAACGCCCGCGTGACGTCCGGGGCGATCTCGAAACGGAAATCCGCCATGGGACCACTGTCTGCGCCGGATCGTCTTCGTCAAGAGACCGCCCCGTCCACGCGGAACGCAAGGAGGTTGAAGTTCCGATCGAGAGGTAGTCGATATGGTCGAAGTTACTAGTGTGAGAAGGGTTGTCGTGCGAGGCAAAGCGAGATGATCGGCACCGAATGTGAATTGAACGAGCGGATTGGTGCGGACCGCGAGGGCATCGCGGCCCAGGGACTAAAAAGCGACGTGCCGGTCTCTTTGATCGGTCAGGCCGCAGCGTGGTTTGAATTGGTGCGCGACGGGGCGTCGGTTGTCGTCCAGCCGCGCCAGCCATTGCCTCGGCGATGCACCATCCGTCCGGCGGCCCTGTTCCACCAGGAACGCGGCTTCCCCGACGTCAGCACGGTCATGGGTCGCCTCTGCTTTGCAAACGGTACGACCGACGAGCAGTGCTACACACCCTTCACCCGCGATCCGCAGCGACGCCTTCGGGAGTTGTTCCTCCCTGTGGAGGCCATGCCCGACGATGACTGGCAGGTCTCGACGGCACGCTGTACGAACTACCAGGCGATCACCCGCCGGTTGCTCGCCGCCGCGGAGGTCCCGTGGAAGGGGCTCACTCCGGCGGAGATCGAGGAGTTCGTCGCCTACGTCCCCTGCCCCGAGCCGATCGAGAGCTTCGTTCTCCATGCCCTCGCCCAATGGACGAACGGTCGCGGCTTGTGCGTCATCGAGATCGGCTCGTTCCGCGGGCGGTCGATTTCGGCGTTAGCGCTCGGGCTTCGCGGGGTAGGCAGCGACGCCAAGATCATCTCCATCGACCCGCATCTCGACCAGCCCAGCAATCGGGAGCATGTCCGCACCGCGCTCGCCCAGCTTGGCGAGGGGAGGCGGCTGGTGCAGTTCGTCGCCGGGTCGGACGAGGCCGCCCGGGTGCTGCGGCCCGGCTGCGCGTCGCTGATCTTCATCGACGGCGATCACTCGTACCGGCAGGTGATATCCGATTTCGAAAACTACCGTGACCTGCTCGCCCCCGGCGGCTGCATGGTCTTCCACGACTACGGCTTCGGCGCCCACACCGGTCAGGGCGACGCCCAACCGGACGTCCGCCGCGCCGTCGACGAGCACGTCTTCGACGCCCCCGGACTCCGACCGCTCTTGCTCGCCCAGGTGCTGCTCGCGTTCGTGAAAACAGCGGACTGACGTGGGACTCGAATCCCGCGGAATAGGTTGAATCCAGGACGCATCCATGCTAACCTAAAGCCCTGGGTTAGAGCCTGCGCCCCATTGAGCCACGGATATGACCATCGATCTAACGATCAACATTTGGCAGGAAGGCCAGCAGTTCGTCGCCCATGCCCTGCCGCTGGATGTCATGAGCAGCGGTCCGACGCCGGAGGCCGCTCGGCAGGCGGTGGACGAGGCCGTTCGGTGCTTCCTCAAAGCCGCCGCCGACCACGGTACGCTCGAACAAATCCTGGAGGAGTGCGGGTTCGAGCGGCGAAACGGCGCCTGGGTGAGTCCGAACTGGGTCGGAGTCGAACGTCACGCTGTGGCCGTGACGGACTGACGATGCCCCGCATCACACCGATCCATTGGCGGCGGCTTGAGAAAGTGTTCCTCGCGGCGGACTTCACGTTCGTCCGTCAGGAAGGTAGTCACCGCAGCTACGTGAAGACGGGCGTGCTGAGGCCGGTCGTGATTCCCGCGTACGATGAGATTCCTGTGTCGATCATTCGCAATAACCTGAGAACGGCCGGGATGTCACGTGAACAGTATTTCCGTCTGCTCGGTGCAGTCTGAACCCATCGCAGTGAGATTCGGCGGCGGACCTTGATTCCCCGAGGGCGTGCTATCGCAGGTCGAGGTGCTTCGCCTGTCGGTGGTGGGTGCTGAGGGCCGTGGTGGTCTGCTCGGGTCGGAATGAGGCTCTTGAGATGATTCGCAAGCTCCTGCTCATCTGCGCGGGCCTCCTGGTCGGGTGCGTTTCGCTGTTCGCCCTCACCTCGAAAGAGCCGCGAGCGGACTTCACCTACGTCAACCCGTCGGGGATTCATACCCTCGACCCCGCGCGGATGAGTTGGACGCAGGACATCCGCGTGGCCCTCAACATCTGGGAAGGCCTCACGACGTGGGATCCACAGACGCTTGAGCCGATCGGCGCCGCGGCGATCTTCCCGCCGAGCCTTTCGCCGGATCGACTCGTCTACACGTTCACCATCCGAGACGACGCGCGGTGGTCGAACGGCGACGCCGTGACGGCCCAGGACTTCGTCCGTGGATGGCGGCGGGGGATGGAGCCGGGGACGGCCGCGGACTATACGTTCCTCTTCACCGACCACATTGCCGGGGCCGCGGAGTACGTGCAATGGCGAAATGAAGCAGTCGCGGCGCTGGCGGGGCTGAAGAGCCTGAGCAGCGCGCGAACGATGCGGGCCGCACACGCCGCGGAACTGGAAACGCGCTTCGAGACCGTCGGCGTAAAGGCCTTGAACGATCGCACATTGGAGGTGCGGTTGAAGCGCCCTTGCCCGTACTTCCTCGACCTGACGGCCTTCCCGACGTTCCTTCCCTGCCACGAGAGCATCGAGCGACTTCGTGAGCGGGACCGGGGATCGCCCATCACCACCGAGGGGCTGGTGGTCTACGACCCGCAGTGGACCAAGCCCGACTACCGTCGCAATGACTATCCGGGGCTGCTCACCAACGGTCCGTACATGCTCGCCGACTGGACGTTCAAGCGACGGGCGCGGCTGCGGGTGAATCCATACTTTCGAGCCACGGATCAGGTCCGATGTCGCACCGTCGACATGCTGGAATACGACAACGTCAGCGCTTCGATCATGGCCTACGAGGCAGGCGACGTGGACTTCCTCACCGACATGAGCGTCCCCTACGATCACGAGATCGCCCGGCTCGCCCGCACCGGCGAGCGACCGGATTTCCATTCCTGTGTGCTCTCGGCGACGTATTTTCTTAGTTTCAATTGCAAAGCCCCCGTCGTCGGCGGTCGGGTTAATCCCTTCGTCGATTCCCGCGTGCGCAGGGCATTTAGTCTGGCCGTCGACAGGCAGCGGATCGTCGAGAACGTTCTGAAGCGCGGCGACAGCGTCGCCCATTCGTTCGTCCCACCCGGCGCGATGCCGGGCTATGTCCCCCCGAACGGATTGCATCGCGATGTCGATGAAGCACGACGGCTGCTGGCGGAGGCCGGTTACGCCGAAGGCGCGGGACTGGGACCGGTGGAACTGTTGTATGTACCCAGCGATGAACGGCTGTGCCAGGCGGTGGCACGGATGTGGGAGGAAGCACTCGGCGTCCGCGTCGAGCTTCGCAGTCAGGAGAGCAAAACCTTTGCCGAGGAAAAGGCCAATCAGCGGTTCATGATCGCGCGGGGCAACTGGTACGCGGACTACCGCGACCCGACGACTTTTCTGGATTGCCTGGGGACCGGCAACGGCAACAACGATAGCGGTTACTCGAATCCGCGGTACGACGAATTGTTGGCCGCGGCCGGCGTCGCGACCGACCCCGCGGCGCGAGCCGATCTTCTACGACAAGCGGAGGCCGTCATCATCGAGGAAGATTGTCCGATCCTCCCCATCCTGCACTATTCGGAGACGGTGGCGATCAAACCCTACGTGAAAGGCCTGCACGCCAACGCCCGCTTGTGGTTTCCCTTTCGTTACGTCACCATCGAGCGATGATCGCCCGCATCCTTCGCCGGGTCATCGCCGGTCTGATCACCGTCGCCTGCGTCTACACCGTCACCTTCATCATGGTGGTGTCGATTCCGGGCAATCCCTTTCAAACTGGTTCGCGCAACATGCCGCCGGAGGCCGAACAAGCCCTTCGTGCCCGCTATCACGTCGACAACAACTGGACCTACTTCGGCGAGTTCCTGGCCGGCGCCGTGCGCTTGGATTTCGGCCCCACGTTCACCTACAACGAGTGGACGTGTAATCAAATCATCGCCAGTGCGCTGCCGGTCTCGGTACTGATTGGGTTCCTGGCCATCCTCGTCGCCGTGATGGTGGGAGTGCCGTTGGGCGTGCTCGGGGCCGTCAAGCGGGGCGGTTGGCTCGATGCCGCCGCGCTGGCGCTGGTGCTTCTGGGAATATCGGTCCCCACATTCGTCATCGGAACGGCGCTGTTGACGTTCTTTGCGGTGTACATGGGGATTGCGCCGGTGGGCGGTTGGGGGACGCTCGCCCATCTGCCGTTGCCCGTGCTGACGCTTTCGTTGCCGTTCGTGGCCTACATCGCCCGCCTGACGCGGGTGGGAATGCTGGACGTGCTGGGCAGCGACTTCATCCGCACGGCCCTCGCCAAAGGACTGCCGCCTCGCACCGTGGTATGGAAACACGCCCTGAAACCGGCATTGCTGCCCGTGCTAAGCTACTTGGGACCGGCGACGGCGCAGGCCATGACCGGCTCGTTCGTGGTGGAAAAGGTCTTCGGCGTGCCCGGCATCGGCCAGCACTTCGTCAATGCCGCCTTGAACCGCGACCCCGGCTTGATCCTCAGCACGATTCTGGTGTTCGCGGCGATGCTGGTCGTGTTCAACCTGGTGATCGACGTGGCGTACGCGTGGGTCGATCCGCGGATTTCGGGGGCCGTGTGATGCGCCGCGAGACGCCGCCCGGATCGAAGGACGTCCGCCGAGCGGCGGGCTTACGCCCGCGCGGTCGTCTCGTCGCGCGGGTCAGTGCGCTTTGGGTGGGTGCCTTGCTGGTGACAAGCATTGGCACGCTTCCGTTGTCGTTGCGTTGGTACAATGTGCAGGAGCTGGACACCGCCGTCCGCCATGCACCGTCCTTGCGACCGGTTGTAGCCTATGCACGGTACGATGGGAGTCAGCCCGGTACGAAGCCCGCGGCTCGGATAGCCCATCGCGCCGTGTCCTGGTTCGGACACGACGACCTCGGAAGAAGCCTGTTGTATCGCGTGCTGCCGGGGGCCCTGGTCAGTCTGGCGATGGGCTTGGCCGCCGCGGCGATGGCCGTCGGCATCGGCACGACCTGGGGCTCTGCCGCCGCGTTAATCGGGGGACGGTTGGATTTCATCATGATGCGGATCGTCGATGTCCTCTACGGACTGCCCTACATCCTCATGGTGATCCTGCTCAAGGTCGGATTGACTCATCCGCTGACGGTGCTGTTCGGCGGTCACACGCGCGGAGCCGACTTGGTCGTTCTGTTGCTTGCGATCGGTGGGGTAAGCTGGCTAACGATGGCCCGGGTGATCCGCGGCCAGGTGCTGTCGCTCCGCAGTCAACCCTTCGTTGAGGCGTCGCGGGCGGCGGGCGCGGGGGCGTTTCACATCTTCCGCCGACACCTGCTCCCCAACTTGGTGGGGCCGATCGCGGTCTACGCGACCTTGGTCGTTCCCCAGGCCATGCTTCAGGAGTCGTTCCTCAGCTACCTGGGAATCGGAATCCAGCAGCCTACGCCCTCACTGGGGCGGCTCGCCGCGGACGGCGTCGAGGCCGTCAACACTTTCGTCGGCTATTGGTGGTTGATTGTCTTTCCGTGTGGCATTCTTGCACTTACGCTGCTCGCCCTGAACTTCATCGGCGATGCCCTTCGTGATGCCTACGACCCGAAGTCCAACGCTGTCATGCTGGTTTGACGTTCGAGAAACACAAACGGCCGGTGTGAACTTCAACACCGGCCGCCTTCTTCAAATCTACACTTCACTCGGGTGATCCCGAGCGCTTCCATTCGCCGCGGACTACACGAGGAGGGTCTTGACGTCCTCCGAAGTGATCTTGGTCGACGCCTTGTCGAGCTTCCGGCTGAGCCAGCTCATCACCGCCGGCGGGTAAGGCAACCGGCCCGCCCGAACCGCGTCAAACATCCGAACGTCACGCCGCGCACGTTCACGATCTTTGAAAACGCGATTACGAGCCTTGGTCTCGATGGCGTCATCCTGGTCCATTTGCTTGCGATGCGATCGATGTAAACTCATTCCCTAACCTCCAATGGTCGGCACCGGAAAACGGGGTATTCTGGACGACCGTCCGCTGTCGGTCAAGGGATTCGGAAGGAAAATTTTCGGCTTGATGCTCGCACCGCCAGCGCGTTTGGCCGCGACAAAACTTCCATAACTTGTTTGTATACATAGAGTTACGGTTTATCTCGCTCGGCAATTCGCCCATATCGTTCGGCTCTGGACAGCGCCGAAAGAAGCTCGCCGCCGGTAACGGGGTCGTGGGGTAGGCCGTACGGGAGCAAACCCTCGTCGATGCAAGTCTTGAGCGCGTACCGCCGATCGCCCAGGTTCGTGAGGGTGGCCGCGGCTTCGTTAAGGCTTCGCGGCGTTTTGCAGACCACGCTCAGCATGAAAGCGAGGATCGCCTTTTCCAGGGTCTCCTCCGGTGCCAACGCCCAACCTGGCTTGAGGGCCCCGACCTTCTCCAATCGACGGCGTTGGTCGTCGAACGAAGCCGGCCGGGGCGTGGGGTCGAGGAGGAGTCCGACCGCTCGCACCCCCTCGGCCACCGTAACCGTAGGAACAGTGGCGAGGTAGTGAAGGAAGGCCGTGTCGTCGAGGGCCGATGGGTCTTGCGGGGGCTGGTAGGTTCGATGGGGCGCGAGGCAGCCGACCACGACGAGGCCCAACAGCATTACGATTGAGGTCTCGACCGCCAGGCAGGCGAAATGTCGAATGTCGATTGTCGAATGTCGAATAGCGACGTGTTGGCGGCGGCGGCAGTCCGCGTCCCCCATTCGACATTCGACATTTGACATTCGACAATCCATCAAAAGCTCCACACCGCGCCCAGCAACAGGAAGGTGCGTGTCGTTCGGTCGTCGAAGGCCTCACCGGGAAAGAACGCCCCCAAGCGGGCCGTCCAGGCGAGATCGGACGTGACCCGCCAGTTCACGTAGTAGTCCATCTCCCACCCAAGGTAGCCTGAGCCGACATTAGCGGTCGGATCGGACACGGCCGCTGAGGCATGGTGTTTTTGGTAGAGATACCAGTCCGTCCCGAGTTCCAATCGCCGCAGCCGCTGCTGCCCAGGCCAAGGATAGAACGAGCCGCCTACCCGCCACATGTGCAGGTTGGAGTAGCGCGGAGCGAAGGAGAGACCCGTATCGTGGAAGCCGAAGCCGACGAAACTGTTGTCGGAGAAGTCGCCGCGGTTTCCGCCGATGGTGTTGGTGGGGCTGCCGAGGCGGTCCGAGTCGCCGCTGCCGAACAGGTATTCAATCGAGGCCCGGGGTTTGTGATCGCCACGGAAGAGGTACTCCAGCTCCGCGCGAAGCGCCCAGGCGTCGATCTCGTCGCGCCGCACGAACCGTCCGTCACCGAAGCTCTCGCCGCCTTCGTAGACCCACTCCGTCTCATAGCGAAGCCGCTGTGTCAGTTCACCTGTTGATCCGAGGCCGGAGTAGAACGAGTCGTAATCGAAGCGTTGGAACGGGTGAAAACGCGCCTCGCGATTCTGATCGCGCTGCCACAGGACATAGGCGAAGGGCTGGTGTCGATCGAAGCCAAGGTACTTGAGTTGACCGCCGAGGAAATTGCGGCGGGTTCGCGTAGCGGAGCGAGATAGGTCGAAGTCGTCGCTGCTGCCGACGGTCTTGCCGGCGAGGGTCGTCAACTCGAAATCGTGATAGACGCCGCGCAACGACACGTGGTCGAGCGGTGCGGCTAGGCTCAGCCCGGTCCCGAACTGAACCAGATCACGCCCGGCGGTGAAAACAAGGTTCGGATCATTCGGCACTGGCAGCAAGCTGCCAGTGGCACCCGTGCCCGCAGCACTCAGGGCTTTGGCGAGGTCGAAGCGGTAGAAGCCGCGTTCCAGGTTGGGGCCTTCCACGTCGTCCTCGTTGCCGTCGTAGGAGTCGCCGTGGTTGAAGTCGAGGAAGCTCAACCGGGTGCGGGCGTAGAACTCGTGGGCGCCGTGATCGAGTGTGAGCCTTCCCCAGAGCCGCAGGTCGTTGCGGCGGAGGGTTCGTGAACTCTCCACGCCATCGTCGAAAACGAACAAGTTGAAGGTGTACCACCCACCCCAGTCAAAGGCGGCCTTGCCCGCGGCGCCCATCTGGGCGTCGAAGTCCTTTCGCAGACGCTCCTCGACGGCCCGTTGCTGACTGAGGAAGGCGTCCGGCTCGTGGCGGAGTGCGGGGGTTTGGGCGGACACGGAGGCGACCAACGCGTACGCGGCTGGCAGAACGCGGCCCCACAGTGAAGGGTTCTTATTGGAACGTTGTTTCACCACGGTGGAATCCCGCACCGGCGTTATCGTGGTCGGGTCGCAGGCAAAGATCAACAGGGGAATCGCGCCTAACGGACCGACCCCCGACTTGTCTGATAGAGGGAGGGCCGTTGGCACTGGCACGATATGGAGCCGCAATAGCCCAAGAACGAGGTGGCGCGATGCTCACGACTTGCATCACGGTTTGGCTGACGGTCTCCGGACTGGCGGGGGAGGGATCGCCACCGACGCCCTCGGCAACGGTCCAGGCCGTTGGGATCGGCTACCCACCGCCGCGGATGCAGGGCGCTCAGGCCCGACTGATGGCTCGACGTGCGGCCGAGGTTACGGCGATCCGCAATCTGGCAACAAGGCTCCAGCTTGGTCCGCAGGCCCATTTACGCGCTTTCCGCTATGTCGCCACGAAGTATCTCGCCAACGGGTCGGTCGAGGTGACGGTGGAAGCGGTCGCGCCGCACGCCGGCGTCTGTCCGACTACATGGCAGAAGGGGCCGCGTCCGCGGGGGAGGGTCGGCGGTTGTCGTTGAAGCCCACGCGATTGCGACCGGCGCATTTAGCGGCGTAGAGTTGCTCGTCGGCGGCGCGGATGACCGCGACGACCGCTTCTTTCGCGTCGGCCACTTCGTGAAGAATGCCGACGCCGATGCTGACGGTGATGTTCAGCCCGCGACCCTCCCAGGGTACGGGCATGGCCTCGATGCTCTGCCGCAGTCGCTCGGCGAGGAGAAGCACGCCGTCGTCAGACGTAGCCGGGGCGATTGCCGCGAACTCGTCTCCTCCGTACCTCGCGACGTAGTCGACCTTGCGAACATTGTCGTCGAGGATCCGCCCGACGGTTTGGAGCACGCGGTCGCCGGCCTGATGTCCGTAGGTGTCGTTGAACGCCTTGAACAGGTCCACGTCGATCATCAACAGCGCGAACGGTGCGCCGGTCCGGGCCGACCTCTCCAGCTCCAAGGACATGCGGGCGTCGAAGGCCGCTCGATTGCCTACCCCCGTCAGCGGGTCGGTGGTCGCACGGCGGAGAAGCTCTTCCTGTTGCATAGTGAGGCTCTGATTCTCCAGGTGCATGGCGATGCTTAGCTCGGTGATGCGATCGCGGACCTCGTCCTCGATCTCCGCCGGCGTACGAATGCGGCCTGGGGGAATCTCGAGCATCGTCCGGGTGGTCTCAATCTCCAGGGCGATTTGCTGAAGGGCGGCCATGCCTTGGTCGTGATCGAGTTCGAACCATCGTGCGGTGGCATCCAAGAAGGCCTCACTGCCGGACGCCCCGTTCGCGTCAGCGGGACAGATGGCGACGGCGGCCAGCTCCCCCACGTCCAAGATGCGGGCCAACAGGGGTACCTCGCCTTCGTCAGGTAGGCTGCGGAAGATCTCGATCGCCCGGCACAACGTCTCCGGGATGCCCCACGAGCGCAGGACCTGACCGCCGACCGTCGCGTAGGTTCCACCGAACTCAGCGCTTTCAGCGTCCGGGAGATCGCGCGGTGCGTTGCGGGCTGAGGCGAGGATCCGGGCATACTCCTGGGGAAGCGCGGAAGCAAGCACCGATCGGCCGATCTGACTTAGCAGACCGGCGAGGAACGCCTCCTGCGCAAAGCCGGATTTCACCAGGGGTGCGAGGACCCTCGCCGAAACGCCGCAGGCCAGCGATTGCAGAACGAACTGGTTCCGATCGAAACCGGGGCATGGCGTCGCACCCGCGTTGGAGAGGACCGAAAACGAAAGGGCCATCATCTTGACGCCGCGGATGCCCATCAAAGCGACGGCTTGGGGAAGAGAGGTGACCTCATGACCCACGCCGGCCATCGGAGAATTGACGAATCGCAGAATCTTGGCCGACAGACCCGGATCCAGAGCGACCGTGTCCGCAATCTCGCGGACGCTCACGTCCATGCGGCGCGTCAACTCCAGCAGCCGCAGGACGACGCCGGGCGGAGTCGGCATCTTGCCGCTTGTCTCCAAGCGTTCGAAAACATTCGCCTTCATCTTGGATTCCCCCGGACCCGCCGCTTCCGCGCCCCTTGGTGTCCTCAATCGCCTCCACCATCCATAGATTGTCGGGACAGCGCGGACCACGAGACGAATCTCTGGGTTTTCGGCGCACAGTCCCGATGCGGCGTCTCCATGCGGGGACGCCCGATCCCCCCTACCCCGACCTACGACTACGAGTAATTCATCGGTGACATTCCGGTGACCCTTAAGGGTTTTCCCTACGGTACGTACGATATGAGGGCGCGTCCGGAAAAGGGCCGGCGACGCGACGGGCGGGGCTTACTCCGATCCAGCCACGTTCCCGGATCAAGTGAACTCACGGCGCGCCGACTGGACGTCACATGACGTTCTGTCAAGCGCGTCCGATGAGCAGCACTTCTTTGCTTCGTAAGTTCGTGGACAGGGCGTACTTGTACAAGGGGCCGTCGATGACTCGGACGTGCCGCTTCACTTCGCGCAGCATCGTCGCGAGTTCGTCCACGGATGGGGTGCCGTCACTGCGATAGGAGACGGCGAGGATGCTATCCCGAAAGCGTGCGAAGAGGCGGCGAAACATCTGGCCGCAGCGCCGCGGATCGGACCACGGTTGATCGACGCGGGCCAAGGGTCGGTGTTTGAGACGATGGTCGATCCGGTCGGGCCATTCGTCGTAACGGACCATCCCTTCCAAGAAGTGATAGAAGTGATGGTAGTCCACGCCGACGCCCGCGCGGTTGATGTAGGGCGTGTCGATGTAGACGAGATCGAAGCCGGGTTCTACGTCTAGGGCGTCGCGGCAGATCGCGCGGCAGAGACCGCCGCTGTCGATCAAGGCGGCATTCGCCTCGTTGGCAAAGCGCCGGAAATGGGCCTGGAAGCTGCGGTCCCAAGTTGCTTTGTTGCCGAAGGACCGCGCCACGTCGGCCGTACGCATGTACAGGTTGCCGCGGTGGAAGAGATTGTACGGTCGCTTCACCATCGCCGATTGAAACGACGCGAACCACGCCAGGGCGCGGCTGTAGCGGTTCTCAATTCGGCGGGTGTTGCCGACGGCGGTGTCGAGCCACTCGTTCTCCTCATCGGTGAAATAGATTCCCGCAAAGGTGCGTTGAATGAAATCGCCGTAGATCACGCCGGGTCGGCGAACGCCGATGGACTCGATCTCCTCGTCGCCGAGTCGGACGCAATCATTCTCAATGAGCGCCAAGCCGATCTGATGATTGAAAGCCAGGACGTCGTTGTAGGTGACGTGTTTGCCGATCCGTTTGAGCGCGTAGGCGACGGCCCCCGTGCCGCCGAAGGCGTCGAGGACGGTCGTGAACTCCAGATCGCGCAGTTGCTCGACGATCGCCGCGGCGAGCTTGCGTTTGCTGCCTTGATAGCGCGTCCCCGGGAAGCGCGAAACGCCCCGTAGGTTCAACCACCGACAGTCGGCACGAATCGGAGGCACGGTCTGCATCGAAGGCAACCTAGTCAACGCGAGGTTTTGCGCTCCGTGCCACCGCCACAATCGCGTCCAGCTTCTCGATCACCTCTCGATCGACCCTGTTCTTCGGCAGCAGACTCGCGAGAATGTGAAAGTCCGACTTGCGAAGGCCGAGTGGCAAGCCAAGTTTCTCGAAGAAAGCCTTGAACAGAGGCTCGAGGAATTCGCTGCTTGCCTTGATGTCAGGCGACCAAGGATCCGGTTTCCCCAGTCTCTGCAGAGCCTCGGTGATCTCCTGGAGCGCTTCTCGCATTTTTTGGGTACTCGCTCGCCCGAGAAGATCGTCCTGAAGATCGCGCCGCGCATAGGCCAGTAAGGCGTCCTCATCGTAAACGTAGTTTTCGATCTCGCGCCGACTCCACATCAATTCAGCCAACGGCGTTTCCTGCTTCAGTTTCCTCTCCAAGCGATCGAAGATCGCAATCCCTGCGAGATCGTCTTTCGCTTCTCTCATCGCGTAGAAATGCTCCTCGGCTCGCTCCGGAAGATTTCCGCAATAGTGCGCGAAAGGGCGCTCCAGGAAACGCTGCGATTCGTGGTCCAGGGTCCGAGCGAAGGCTTGGAGAATCGCCAGATCGGTCGAACCCTCCAAATACAGCACCCACCCCGCTTGCTCGGCCTGGTAATACTGTTCGAACCCGAAATCACGCAGAGACTTGAGGACCTGCGACCTGCGGTTGTCGACTCGGTGTGGTCGACCGACGAACGCAATGACGACATCACGGTCGGCGGCTTCGTTCAGGACGACCTCGGAATGGCTCGCAGCGATGACCTGCGAACCTCGCTTGTCGGCGACGTCCGTCAGCAGCTTGTAGATCTGGCGCTGCCGGAGAATTTCCAGATGTGCGTCGGGTTCGTCGAGCAGAAGAACGGTGCGAGGATTCGCGTACAAATGCGCCAGGAGCAGGAGCGTCTGCTGAAGCCCGCGCCCGGACGACGACAGGTCCAGCCGGGTCCCGGCGGGTTCCTTGTACGCCATCGTGATCTCGCCGCGCTCCCCGATGTACGTCGGCGGGAGTAACTCCACTCCGAAGAGACGCCGTATATCGGCCACCAGCGTTTCCCAATTCGACGCCGAATCGGACTGAGAGTGGATTTGGAAGCAGAGATTTCGCAGCACTTGTGCGGTTTGACCCTCTCCAAGAAGCACATTGATCCGCCCAGGCTCCCATTTGGGTTCTACCGCAGCAAGTCCGGACATCGGCGGCAAATAAGCCACGCGGACGTTCGCCGCCTCCGGCGGAACATCCATTCGTTGAGGCTTATTACCGTTCCCGGTGCGAAGCGGACGACAGTAAAACGACTCCTCGTTCGCATAATCAAACTCAAGTCCACACGACCATGCCTGGTCGTTCGTGATTCCATCAACGATCACGTCGATTCGGACGTTCTCGGTCTTGGGCTTCTTTTTCCCAGTTTGCTCATCCACGACTTGCTCGACGTCGCGGACATGCAGGTCGCGCCACAGTAGATTGGCGTCCGGGACCGGAATCGAGATGAGATCGCGCCGGTTGATGGTCACACCGGGCCTCCTCTCCGGCGATGTCTTTCCCTTTCGTTTTTCGTTCCACCGACGGACTCCGATGTCCCAGAGCGCCAACGCCTGAAGCGCCGTCGTCTTGCCCGAGTTGTTCGGGCCTACCAGCACGACCGCTCTGCCGAGTTCGATGTCGACCTCTTCAAATCGCTTGAAATTACGAATGCGAAGTCGCGTCAACATGTCAAGGACATCACGCCGGGGCGGTGGTGGCGCCAAGGGAGTCGGAAGGGCTTAGGCCGCGGGCGGCGGGTTCGTGAAGGCTCTCCGGTAACACGCCGGTCTGGGCCAGGGCGGCACGAACCAGGCCGATGAACATGGGCTGGGGACGCAAGGGCCGGCTGGTCAGTTCAGGATGGGCCTGGGTGGCAAGGAAGAACGGATGCCGGTCCCTGGGAAGCTCCAGCACCTGCATGATCGGGTGATCGGGACTCCGCCCCGAGAAGACCAACCCATGTCTCTCCAGCGCGGGGATGAATTGGGGGTCAACCTCATAACGATGGCGGAAGCGAAGGCGGATTCGCTCGGCGCCGCCGAAAAGTTCGGCGATCATACTGCCCGGCGAAAGCACCAGATCAAACCCGCCCAGACGCATGTTCCCGCCCAGCCCTTCAATCTTTTTTTGCTCCGGCAGCAGGTCGATGACCGGCTGTGGGCAATCAGGCTCGATCTCCGTGCTTCCCGCGTGCGTCAGCCCGCAGACATTGCGGGCGAACTCGACCACCGCAACCTGCATCCCATAGCAAATGCCCAAATAGGGAATGCCCTGCTCGCGGACGTGCCTGACGCAGGCGATCTTTCCATCGAAACCGCGGAATCCGAACCCGCCGGGAACGATCACGCCGTGCAAGCCGCGAAGCCGGTCGGCCACGTTGGCGTCCGTCAGGTCGGCGCTGTCCACCCATTCGAGCCGAACCGTCGCGCCGGTGTGAGCGCCGGCGTGTTCGATGGACTGGATGATGCTCGCGTAGCTGTCGCGGACCGTAGTGTACTTACCGATGATCCCGATCGTGACGGGGTGAAGCGCGTTGCGGAATCGTGCGATGTACGAGGCCCAGGTCTTCCTCGCGGACTCCTCGGCGACGGGATCGATCGTGTCCGAAATCCCAAGCAGGTCGATGACCGCCGCGTCAATGCCGGCGCCACGCAGCATCTCCGGAATGACGTACACGCTATCGCAATCGTGCATGGAAAAGACTCGTTCCATGGGCACGTTGGCGAACAGGGCGATCTTTTCGCGGACCTTCTTGCTGACCGGCGCGGCCGCGCGGCAGGCGATGATGCTCGGATGGATCCCGGCGGCGTTCAGCAGTTTCAGGTTGAGCTGCGCCGGTTTCGACTTTTGTTCGCCGAGAACGTTGGGGGCGACGATGTAGGTCAGGGCGACGAAACAGAAATTCGCCGGCCCCTCCTCGTACGACATCTCGCGCACGGCCTCAATGAAGTAGGCGTTCTCCACGTCGCCGACGGTACCGCCGATCTCCACGAAGACCACGTCAGCCTCGGTCGCAGTCGCCAGCTCGCGGAGGCGCAGCTTCACCTCGCCGGTCACATGGGGGATCATCTGCACGTCGCGGCCTAGATAGCGACCTTCGCGTTCCTTCTCCAACACCGAGGAAAAGATTTGGCCGCTGGTGGTGAAATTGAGCCGCGACAGGTTCTGATTGAGCATGCGCTCATACGTGCCCAGGTCCATGTCGCATTCCATGCCGTCGTCGAGAACGAACACTTCGCCGTGACGGAAGGGGTTCAAGGTTCCACTGTCGCGGTTGAGGTAACCTTCGAGCTTGATCGGCGCGACGACGAGACCTTTGTCCTGGAGAATCTTCGCCAGCGAGCTGGAGAAAATCCCCTTGCCCAACCCGCTCATCACCGTGCCGACGACGATGACGTACTTGGTCTTGCCCGGCTCGTAGCCGGCGGGCATGGGCGTGAAGAACTCCGTCTCCTCCGACATATGACCGATCCGAGAGAGGTTGTTTTCAGATCTCATCGCAACCACCGCTCAACTCTTACGACGCCGCCACCATCAACCCTGATCCGATCTGCAACGGTTCGCATCGGGTCACCAATGCCTCTCTCGTCCCCATACGCTCACTGCCGTTCACGGCTCTGATTGCGACACCGCGCCACAAAGGCCGCGTAGTCCTGCGGCGTATCGATCCCCACGCTGCGATGCTCGACCAGCACGACGGCGATGGGCATCCCATTCTCCAACCAGCGAAGCTGCTCGAGCGATTCCGCTTTCTCCAGGGCGCTCGGTTGAAGTCGCCCGCCGGTGACTCGCCGAAGCGCGGACGCGCGGAACGCATAGACGCCCATGTGCAACAACCATCGTGACGGCCGATCGACAACGCCGCCCGTGTCGCGCGGGAAGGGAATCGCACTCCGCGAAAAGTACATCGCTTGTCCGGCAGCGTCCACCACGACCTTCACGCAATTCGGGTCGAGCGGCGAGCCGGGTCCTTCCCTCGGGGCGTCGTCGTCGAATCGCGCGGCGACCGTTCCGATCGCGGCGCCGCCTGTTGAATCTTTCATTCGCACGATCAGCCGATCAAGAACGAGCGGGCTGATTTCCGGCTCGTCGCCTTGTACGTTCAGAACGATATCGTCGTCCACAAGCCGTAATGCTTCAGCGACCTCTCCCACCCGGTCCGTACCCGTCGGATGGTCCACTCGCGTCATCCGCACCTCGCCGCCGAAAGATTTCACAGCCGCGACGATCCGTTCGTCCTCCGTGGCGACGACGACCCGCTCGATGCTTCGGCACTCGCGGACCCGCTCGTAGACATGTTGGATGAGATACTTGCCCGTTTCGTTGGCGAGGGGTTTGCCCGGGAACCGCGTCGAGGCGTAACGGGCCGGAATGACCGCGACCGTGGTCATTTCAGGCTCCGCCAGGCGAAAAACTGTGTCGTTTGGTGGTGCACGGGCCGACTCTAGCGGACGCCGACGTCGTTGTCAAAGGGCCGCTTCCGCCACTGCCGAGAGTTCCCCCGTGAGCTTCGGCGGCTCGCCGGGCGTGGACTTCCTGAAGGAATCACTGTTCAAGCCCGTCTTCCCGGATCTGTGGGCCATTCGGCACCGACTCTAGGCGTTCGGGAACCTCGTACAGCTCCACCCATCGCCTATCGGACTTGGGACTCGGAAACTCGCCCGCCCGCCTCAGCCCGGCGCGCGTCAGGCGATCGAACAACTCCGGCGTGATTTTCGATGAAAAGCCGTAGGTCCGTGCAAGACGGTTGATCTCATTCCAGTGCACAAGCACGTGGGTATAGCCGTGGTCGCGCAACCACTGCAGTACCCCCTCCACGTCGGAGGTCCCCGCAACGTCGACAAAGGGGCTTTGGTTGAAGACCACACAGTAATCGACCCGCCGCTGAAAATAAAAGGCCCGCGCATCGCCAACCACCAGTACTTTCGCATTCGTAGCTAATTCGTGATTAACGGCGGCGAAGTACTCGAACCCGGGGAGAAGTCCGTCGTAGATCAACGACGCCGGCGCCCCGCCCGGCGCCTCCCGCCCATTCAGACGCGCCGCGAAAGTAAAGTTCCATGCTCCGCCGACGACCAAGACGCCGACGGCAATCCAGTGCCGCATCCATGACCTTGTCCCCATTAGGGCGCGCCCGGCCAAGATTCCCAGCGGAATCAAGAGTGGAACCGCGAACCGTGCATAGAGATGCGTCGCAAACAACCATACCATCAACTGGACGACCAGCACACCCAATAGGATTGCATCGACTCGTTCTCGACGGCGTCCAAAGAGCCCACCGAAAGCGATCAAAACGATCCCGGGTCCGAAACGCTGGTCCTTGTCCGCAGGAACGTGGCGCCAAAGAGCGCGAAAACGCGCCACCAAGGATCGGTCCACGTCCGGTAGATGGTGTCCCTGATTCCACTGCTCGGTCTGTTGTTCCTCCCATCCCGGGGGATTTCCCCTGAACCATTGATTAGACAGCGGAAACACAGGATTGCCGGTCATTACCTCATTTTTGATGAGCCAAGGGGCGAATGACAACGTGGCGGCCCCAACGAACACACAAAGGTCCAACGCCCGACGCCGCCACTCTCCGTACATCCAGGGAATGATCGCCAATGTGAGTGCCAGCGTAACCATGGGAATGCCGGTGTACTTGCATCCACATGCCCAACCACTGCACAGCCCCGCCAGGCCGAGCCATCTGCGAGAAACATTGCATATCGGAGAGTTCATTCCGGAATCGACATCCGTAACAGTTTCCGCTTTCCACGACAGCGTGCGCAAGAGCGTGGCTACGGCCGTTGCAGCAAAAAACAACATCCCATTTTCGACATAGGCCAATCCGCTCAAGTAGCCCAGCCAACCGACACTCCCCACGGCGACTGCCCCTATCCGGCCGGAGGTCGGGGAGTATTCCCGTCCCATGACCCAAACCGCATACACGGCGAGACCGCCGAGAATCAGGTGAATCATGTTGGCCGTCGTGCCCACATCGTATACATCGTTGTGCACGATCATGGCCAGCAGGTAGAACATCTCCACATTCATGGGAAAGTTGGCATACACGTTGTGCGGAGCGTACGCAATGCGACCGGCCTGGAAGTACTCCTTGGGCATTTGGAGGTGGTATTCGAGCACGTCGTAGCCGTTGCCTTCCTCCGCCCAAAGGAAGCCGGGCGCATTCGAGGCCGCGAGAAGCGCGAGAATCAAGAAAGGCACGAGCACCAACCACAAGTAATGCTCCCCCGTCGCCGGCGTACCGCTCTGGTCGCTACGGCGCCGGATGGTCTCTCGAGCGCGCTCGGCCAGTAGGCTCCGCAGGCGAATACTCCCCGCGACTGCGAAGGCGCCCAACAAGCCGATCCAGACCGTTCGTTGGAGCACGCCCGCGAGTCCGAGCAACAGAACCAACAGTGCCGTGAGTCCCAGTCCCAACGACGAACCCAGCAGGAAGTGCCATCGTAGCGGTAGGTTGCCCAGTCGGAAGAGCGGCACCAGCCACAGACCGGCCAGAATCGGGGGAACGAGGATGACTGCTGCTGAGGCCCCGTCCAGAGCCGCGACCAAGAGGACGCGGAACGAGACCGCCCCCAACACAAAGACCGTCAGAGCGACGAACACCACGACTAGACGAACGCCGGAGTCTTGCTTAATCGCTGACGGTTCGCCGTGTTGGCTGGGGAGCACGTGCAAATCAGCCTTCGTCCGGGAACAAGGCTTGTCTCGTCTTCATCAGCCCCAGCAAGGCATGTTGACAGTGGTCAATGCGGAGCCTGTTAACCGCCGGCGCTGCGCGGATGCCGCCGATCGCATCCTGTGCACTGCGAACGAAATAGGCCTCCTCCGGGCGAATCTGCAATTGGATCGTGAAACGCGCGGCTTCGCGCACCAGCGTTTCATATCGCCGACTGCGGTCCAAATCGCCAACGGCCCTTGCCAAGTTCAAGGCATCCGTAAACCCTTCCAGATACGAGGCCGTCGTGACTCCCGCTCTCCCCTTCGTCTGTGCCGCAATGCCGCCACGCAGCTCAGGCCATCCGCAGTTGGCGGAGGTCAACTGTTTCTCCGCCAGCCAGTCGGTCAACTCGAAGACATAATCCACATAGTCCTGACGTTTGCTATGCTTTGCGATCAGGGCGAAGGCCTGAACCTGCCAGGGCACAAACGCCGGGGAACGGGAATCGCGGAAATAATCGCGGTAAAAGGAGATCGCACGGTCAAAGGCTTCGAGAATCGGGGCCGACGGCCGGCGGTCATATTCCATCGCCAGAGCAAGCAAGGCCTCGCCGGGGAAGTAGTCTTGCGCCGTAATCTGCTCCGCCGGCGGGAAGGCGGTTACGAACATTCCCGAAGGTCGTTGCAGCGACAACATCCCCTTGATGAGCCTCTGCCGCACGGCGTCATACTGCTCCGGATTGGGATAATGCGCTAAGGCGAGGCAAAGCAGTGCAGTGACGCCGAGTTTGTTCTGCCTATCCGCAGTTGCGATGAAGCTCGCACCGTCCACGGAGGGTAGGTCCGTTAAGCCCTGTAAATGATAACGGATGGCCATGTCAGCCGCCGCGAGCGAGGCGCTTTTCTTGGAAAACCGTGCGTGGGCGGATATGGCCAGAGTCGCCCCGACTTGGCGGACCACATTGTCCTCGTCAGCATACCGATCCAGCCCCGGATCGAACTGATAGGTGAACAGTCCTGACGGCAACTGGCGATAGGCGATGTACTCCGCCAGCCGCGCGATCGCGGCATCCAGTCCGTCGCGTGAGACCGCCTCGGGGGGCACGAGCGTCATCCCGCGATGCAACAGGACCGTACCTGTGCCGGGGGCCGGTTCATACCAGTGGATGGTGCGAAAGCGCAAAATCGCGGGAGTTCCCGCCGGAGATGAATCACTCTGGGCCAGCAGCTTGAGCGCGTCGACCAGACTGAGGTCGCCCGCGAAAATCTCCGAAGGACAGAGGCGGCGCACACCGCCCGGGATGGCGAGCGCCAATCCATGAACACCCGGTTCGATAAACTCATCCGCCGCGCCAGGGGTCCTCCAATCGCCCGCCACGGGGACCGGCTCCGCGGTTCCGACGATCTCCACCTCGAGAAGGAGCTGATCGACAAGGTCCGCAGCCGTCCCTTGATCTTCCTTGAGTCGCGCGGCTGCCGCGAGGGCCGCGTCGCGCGTCGCTTGGGCGATCGGAGCGGGGCCGCTCGCGCCCGCCCCCAGGAGGAAACCGTGTTGTCGCAGCCGGACGACCGCCTCCGCCGCGACACCCTCCAGTCCGGACGGGACGTAGTCGGGTTCGTACGGCTTGCGGTTCGACACCGCGTCCCGCACGGTCCGCCGGGCCAAGCGTGCGAGGAACTCTCGATGATGCCCGTTGAGATTCGGAAGAGGCGGCCCGGGCGCGTCAGCGGCGAACAACTGCGCCGCGGACATCGCAGCGACTACGATGAAGAGGGTCGAGACCGACCCTCGAAACTTGTGACCGGACATACGGACCAGTATAGTCCCAACCGGGGAGTGCCTCAAATGCGGCACCCACCGTCGGAGCCTCGTTTGTCCAAACCCGAAACCGACTTTGCGGGACCGATCATCGACGCCGCCGCCGAGGTGGCCAAGGCGGTTTCCGCGCGGGTTCTGTTCGCCTATGTGAACGCGGTGGACGACCTGGCGGCTCTTCAATCCGCGGTCAAGTCGCCGACCAAACTCATTCTCGTCTGTCGCAACGCCGAGGAGGAGCGGCGTGCCCAAGAACTTTCCGTCCATGCCATGTCGGTTCCCTCCTTCGACCTGACCCGTATGGGCCAGATCAAAATGGCCACATTGATCGCCTTTTCGCAGCAACTCCTCAAGGCCGGGGATGTTTTCGTTTTCCTGGCGGGAGTGGCCGGGCGTGCGGTGGACACTCTCGTGACGATGCGGGTGGGAGAGGAGTTTGAGCTGTTCCACTCCGTCGGTCAACCGCAATTGACGGAGCACATCCGCCGGCCGGTGTTCGAGAGGGTGCTCCGCCTCGCCCTCGAACTCGCCCACGAGGGCCGCGAGGGAAAACCCGTCGGAACGCTCTTCGTCATCGGCGACCATCGCGAGGTGCAAAAACACTGCCTTCCCGGCCGGATCAACCCCTTCAAGGGCTACACGGAGAAGGAGCGGAACATCCTCGACGACTCCATGGGCGATTCGGTGAAGGAGATCGCCAAGCTGGACGGGGCTTTCATCCTCAAGGGCAACGGCGTCATCATCGCCGCGTGCACGACGCTCCGGCCCACGATCGCCGCGGACGCCCTCCCGCAGGGACTCGGCTCCCGCCACGCCGCCGCGGCGGCCATCACCGCGAGCACCAGGAGCATAGCGATTTCTCTATCGGAATCGACCGGCGACGTGCGCGTCTGGCGCCGCGGAACGATGATTACGGAAATCGAAAAGGCCCCCCGCGTCCTCCTGGACCACCCCGTTCCGCCAGCGATCAAGAAGGCGTAGGCTGCGCATCGCGGGAGTCGGCTTCAAACCACGCCAAGCGCCGACGCTGGCCAATGGAGGGACACGCACGTTTCGTCGATCCGCTCCAGCGTCGCGGGGACGTGGAGGGGAAGCGGCGTCATCGGCCAAACGTGGCCCACCTGCGAGGTCACGAGGACGGGGAACGAACCGCCTCGCGGTAGGTGGTAGGAGAGGATCGCGAGCATGACCTCGGCGAGGTCGCGCTCTCCCAGGTGAAAGTCGCCCAGCAGGATTCCTTCACATTCATCCCAATAGCCCGCAAGCGTAAGGTGGGCCAAGAAGCGGTCGAAGCGTTCAGGCTTATCGTTGAAGTCTTCCAACACCACCCAGCGACCGTTCGGATTGATGCACTCTTGGTACCGGGAGCCAATCAGCGTGGAGAAAACCGTGAGGTTTCCGCCGATGAACCGCACTTCACCCGGACGCGGCGACTCCCCGTGCACACGCCGGGCCAACAATGCCCCGACACCGCCGCGACCCCCGATGATCGAGGCGACGTTTCGGAAGAACGAAAAGAACTCTTCGCGTAACCCTCGGAGCATCCATTCTTCCGGCGTTGCACCTTGGAGGTCACCGGCGTGCAGTTGTGAGGCTGCGTGCCGTTTCATGCCATAAGGTAGAAACGCCGGTCCCATGCTATAGACGCCCAAGCCGCGCGGATGCGCTCCGACGATGTTCACGAGCGGGGTTAGTTCACTGAACCCGAAGACGGCGACGCGCCGCTCGCGGCGGTCGAGCACGGTAAAGTCGATCAATGGGAGAATCCGCGTGAACCACGCCCCGCCGCGTAGTGCGATGATCGCGACAACGTTCGAATCGGCCAACGCCCGTTGCAGGTCGTCCGCGCGGAGTCGATCGTCGCTGCGCCCGCCGCGCGCTTCATCTTCATCGGCTTCGAGGACGTCCTGGTTCCCGGTGGCTTGGTAGGTCGGTCCGATCGCGTCCTGAACCAGGGCGATCAGTTCTTTGGCCGATCGGACCCCTATCGGCTCGAAAAAGGGTCGGCAAGACCCGGCTGGTGCAATGAGATGAATGCGGAGCCGCGGCACCAATGGTCAACCCCGTCCGGCGGCACGCGCGAAGGCCGTGGCGAGGGCCGCGTCGATCGGTCGGGAGGCGTCCCCGCCGACCTTCAGTCCCGTGCCGACGATCACTCCGCTCGCGATCGTCAACAACGACGCCACCGTGCTTGCCGTCGCGCCGCTGCCTACGAACACGCGCCGGTCGGGCACGGCCTCCCGGACGCGGCGAAGCTCTTCGACATCGACCGCCTCGCCGGTCGCGCGACCGGTGACGATCAACCCATCGGCCAAACCTCGATAAGCCGTGTCCTTGGCGGCCCGCGAGATGTCCGGCTCGCTGACCGGCGTAGCGTGCTTGACGTGCACGTCGGCCAGGATCGCGATCCGCGATCCGAGTTGCTTGCGATAGCGCAGCGTCTCCGCGGCCCGGCCTTCGATCAATCCCTGGTCCGTCGCGTATACGCCGGTGTGGACGTTCACGCGGATGAACGAGGCCCCGACGGCGGCGGCAATGCCCAACCCCGCAACGGCGTCGTTGCGAAGGGCGTTGATCCCCACCCGCAATCCCCCGGCGCGTCGAACTTGGTCCGCGACCACCGCCATCGCGGCCGCGCTCGCCGGCGGAAGCGCCGCCGCCGTGAACGGAACGTCGCCGAAGTTCTCGACGATGGCCGCGTCGAAACCGGCTTCTCGCAGCGTACGAGCGTCGGTGAGAGCGCGGTCCACGATCTCATCCATCGACAGTCGATGGCAGGCGCTGCCCGGCAGCGCGGGCAGATGAATGACGCCGATCAGCGCCGGTGATGGAAGGTCGAGCATCGACGCCCTTTTTCGGACTGCGCGTGCGTATAGAAGTCGCTCCGCTCCCTCACGGTCGCGGCTCGGATCGTACGGCGTCCACCGACGGTATTTGAATAAGACGTAGTCGAATGAGCAACGGCTACGGGCTCAGTCCGCCTTGCGGAACACGGCCACCACGTCCTCGATGGGCACGACGTAGAGGTAGTTGTCCGCGTCGAACTCGACGGGGATGGCGTGTTTGGGGTTGAACAGGACGCGGTCGTACTGGCGGATGGGGAAATCCTCGTCGTGGGCGACCTGGGCGGAGACGGCCACAATCCGCCCGGTGATCGTCGGAATCTCGATCGAGTCGGGCAACTCGATCCCGCCCTTGGTCACCTTCTTATCCTCATCCTTGCGGATCAGGACGCGCTTGCCCAGCGGTTCCACGGTTTCCAGCTTCGTCTTTTGCGTCTGTGCTCGATCGGACATCGGTTCCGCCTGTTGTCGTCGTCGCCCCCCCGCCTACCTGGAACATTCTAGGATCGCGGGGCATGGAAAGCCAGCCGCCTATTCCGACCTACCATCGGTCCATCCCGCGGCCAAACTTGCGGAAAACGAGGCGGCGGGTGGCCCACCTTTTCCAGGTCCGAACTCCAAGCGTAATCGCGGGTCCGCCACGTTGGCTCGTCGCTCTCGCTCCGGGCTCGGTTCCGCCGACGCGAAACCACTACTCTACATCTGCGGTTGGGCGACGCCGAAGGCGATGACTTCATTCATGCTCCCGCTACGAAACCCCCGTAGATCGAGGGCGACGTACTGGTACCCCAACGACCGGAAGTAGGCGTCGACGCGGGCGGCCTGGTCCGGCTCGGCCAGCATGGCGATGAACTCCGTCGGCACTTCGATCCGGGCCAGGTTGTCGTGGTGACGAACGCGGCACTCGCGGATGCCCAGTTCGTGGAGGAACGTCTCAGCGGCCTCGATCATGCGGAGCTTCTGCGGAGTAATGTGCTCGCCGTATTGCACCCGGCTGGAGAGGCAGGGACTTGCGGGCTTGTCATGGGTAGGCAGCCCCAATCGCCGCGATAGCTCGCGGACGTCGGCCTTGGTGAGTCCCGTTTCGGCTGCGGGGCAGCGCACGCCGTGCTCGCGGGCGGCCTCAATCCCCGGACGGTAGTCGCCGAGGTCGTCCACATTGATGCCGTTCACGATCGCCTTTAACCCGCGCTCAACGATGAACTTTGCCAAATGAGTGTAGAGCGTCGTCTTGCAGAAGTAGCAGCGGTTGGTCGGATTGCCGACGTAGTTGGGATTCTCGAATTCGTCGGTGTCGAGGATGACGTGCTCGGCCCCAAGGCTTACGGCGATCGCGCAGGCCTCCTCGAACTCGGCACTCGCGAGACTATCGCTGCGTCCCGTGACGGCGACTACCTTCCCCGGACCCAGCACGTCGATAGCGACCTTGAGGATCAGCGTCGAGTCCACGCCGGCGCTGAAGGCGACCGCAACCGATTCCAGATCGCGGAGAATCCGCCGGAGTTGAGCGTACTTCTCGTCCAGAGTCGGTTGCGTCATGTCCCGGGTCCGTGACACTTTCGGCGGAGTCCGCCGAAGGCGGATTCGCCCCGAAGGGGCGCCGGACTGTAGCCACGGGTGGAGTCCGGCGCAGCCGGACGGAACCCGTGGTGTTCGGGGAAAAAAACTGACCCGCCCCAACGGGGCGGCGGAACCGCCAAACCGCGACTGAGTCGACCGCCCCCTCCGGGGCGGGCGCTTCGGCGCGTCAGTATCCACGGGTTGCGCTCTGCCCGCCTGGCGGCGGGCGGCGCTCCACCCGTGGCTACAATCCCCGGTCCCTCCGGGACCGTCCCCAAGCCGCCTAAACCGTCACAGACCCTCATGTCCCCACCATCACTAGGGCGTGTCTTTACGGGTCGCGGGGGATTGGAGGATCGGCAGCTTGTCGAACTCGCCTTCGGGCTTGGTCAGCTCCAACTCCTCGAACACCACGGCCGGGGCGATGACGCTGGCTGATATCCCGGAAACGGAGTTGTAGGCCCGCCGGTCCTTTCCCGCCGCCAGGATTCGCTTCATCGACTGCGGCTCGACCGGGCGGAACTGCATTCCGCGGACCAACTCCTCCCCGCCGTCGGCCACGTTGACCTTGTAGGCGTAGATCGGATCGCCCAGCGAACCCGACTGCCCATCCTCGATCGCCGCCACGCGCAGCCCGAACTCCAATCCCTCGTCGCGCGCCGTCTGGATCAATTCCTGTTTCAGTTCTTCGGCGGACAATCCGTCATCGGCGGAGATATAGAGGCAGCCGATCGTCGCCCGCGGATCGCCGAAGCCCGGGCCGCGTCCGTGACCGGTGGATTGCTTGACCTTCTTGGTCGGGGCCCGCCCCGCCACCAGCGTTTTCAGGATCCCCTTCTCGACCAGACTCACATGACTCACGGGGACGGCTTCGTCGTCGTATCGGTATGCGCCGGCGAGGACGGTAGTTTCAAACGCCTTCGGCCCCGGATCGTCGTACACCTGGAACGACCGGGGCAGAATGCGCAGGCCGATCTTCTTCTCGAAGCTGTTGTCCTCCGAGCCGCCCCCAAGCGGCGTCGGCCGGGCGCAGAGGCGGTCGCCGAGCAGCGATTCGAAGACGCTCGCTGAAGCGCGCGGTTCAAACAGTACCGGACCAGTGTATTGCTCCAACCGTGGGGCCGCCGCCAGATCGACCAGTTTAGTGCACATTTCGTCGATATCGGCGAGCATCTTGTCCATCGGCGGAAGCTGGTCGACGCGCTCGCCGAGGTAGGTCCGCGAATCGGAGAGCGGCATGCCGTCTTCCGCCTGGAGTTCGGCGGTGATCTGGATATGGATCCCCGTGTCGGCGGCCCGCAGACGCGTGCCCTCCGTATTGACGATCCACTCCGTCACGGCTCCCGCGAAGAGAGAAACATTGGCGTCCTGAATCTTGGGATGTTGTTTGAACCGTTCGGAAAGCCGCTGGAGGTTCGTCTCCCAACCCTTGCGGTCGAAGTCGATCTTACCCGGCGGCTCGACGGCGGAGACCGCGGACGCGGGCGAGAAGTCGTCGGGACGTTCCTCGACGGTCTTGTCCTTGAGATAGGCCAGCTTTTGCGTGTACGTCTCGACGGCCTGCTTGTAGTCCTGATCCAGCAGAAGCCAGACGGCGTGGCGCAGCGCGGAGTAATCGTCGTCGAGGGGAAGATTGCCCGCCTGTCCGAATCCGCGGCGGAAATTGGTGTTGTCCAACTCGTAGGCCCCGACGCGGACGCGCACGCCGATGGTCCGACTGTGCGACTCGTTGGAGCGCTGCAGCCCGCCGTAGGCCGCACTCTGCGTGTACATCTGCCGGTCCTGGGCGTTGAGCTGAATGAAATAGGGCCGCGAGAGGTCCGAAAGCACTAACTCCTTGACCGACCGGTCCAGTTCGTCACCCAAGGCCCGCATGACCACGTCGTTGCCGCTCGGTACGTCCTCAGCGAGCGCTCCTCGACCGCCGACTGTAACAGCGGCGATGGAGAGAAGAATTGCCAATTGCCGATTGCCAATTGCCGATTGAATGCCCCGCCAATTGGCAATTGGAAATCGGCAATTGGCAATAGATGGATTCATCATGTCGTCCTTTGGTGTTTTTCGCCTCACGGTTTCACCGCCAGCGGCGGTGGGAGGATCGGCGGTCGGCTCTGATCGCGGGTCCGCTTCTCGATCTCAATCGTCGCCACCAGAATGCTCGGCGAGGCCGCCGCGACCGGCACCCACCCCGACTCCGCACCGCACGAGCCGTTGAAGACTCCGACGTCGTCCCCGGTACAGAGAATCTTCTCGAATGAGGTCAGCGGCGTGCCGACGATGTCCGCCCCGCGGATCAACTCATCGGGTCGCCCGTCGGCGTAGACGCGGTACACCACGATCGGCAGCACCTTGAACGATTGGGGTCCGCGACGGCTGGTCATGGTGAAGCCGCCGGAAATGTCCTCAAAGAGCAACCCATACGGCCGGCCCTGCCGCATGCATTCCTCGACCAGCAGCCGCCGAAGTTCGTCGAAGGGGACTTGCTTCGTCGATCGGACGATCAGGTTGGCCTGACGGGATACGACGGCGTTGCCCGACTGCCGCCGCCCGTGGCCGTTGGACCGCGGCGAGCCCTGCACCGGGCTTCGGGACATGAGGAAGGTCTTGAGGACGCCGTTTTCCACCAGGGCGACATTGGAAGAGGCCACACCTTCGTCATCGAAGTCGTAGTGCCCGCGCAGATCAATATCGCCCAGCCGAGCCATCGTCGGATCGTCGTAGACGCTGATGAAGGTGGGTAAGACCGCTTGGTTGAGTTTCTTCGTAAAGGTCTGGCCTTCGGTGACGTCCTTCTGTCGATGGCCCTCGATGCGGTGACCGAAGATTTCATGGAAGAACACGCCGCTCGCCCGGTTGCGGAGGATCGCCGGGCCGATGTACGGCTCCGCAAGCGGCGCCTCGCGCAACGCCAACACTTGTTTGATCACCCCGCGGAACGCTTCCTCAATCTTCGCGTCGTTGGGAAGTCCCTCCAACGACGCCGCGTTGAAGTCCGAGTATTGGTAGAGGTCCATGCCGTCCTCGGCCTTGGTGCCTGCCGACATGGTGATTCGATAACGACGCTCCGCCGTCTGCAAGCGCGTGCCTTCGCTTGTCACCATGTATCGGGTCCCGGCGTAGGCCCCGACCGTGACCGTCGAGCTGTAAATCAAGGGGAACTCCCGCGCGATCGCGGAGAGTTTTCGCAACCGCTCGCTCCAGCCCTGGCCGTCGAAAACGAGCGTGACCGGCTCTTCGTAGGAAACGTGAGGCTCTTCGCGGCTGAAATCGTCGGAGCGATCCTCCTCCTCGACCTTGACCTTCAAATCCGTCTTGACCTGGGTAAGGCGCTTGGCGGAGTTCTTGAACATCTTGTCGGTGTGGTACCAGAGCTCGTGGCGGACGGCGTCCGCGTCGTCGCCCAGCGGTAGGGCGATGTTGCCGCTGCCGAAAACGTGGGACGGCCCCCCGCCGCGTAGTTGGTGCGTGTTGTCCAGGGTGTAGTCGCCGACGCGGAGGTCGATGTTCAGATTTCGCTCGTCGCCGCGTTGATCCTGCGTGATCGCGCCGAGGCTGGCGGAGATCGTGGCCGTGTGCTCCTCATAGGCCGTGTAGTTGAGGTAGAAGGGTTTGGTCCCGTCCTCCGTCGCCATGTGCTCCATGGTGTACGCCAACTCGTCCGCGAGGTACGTCATCAACGGCTGGGGAGCGGCCGTCTTTCCCGAGCTGCGGGCCGCGTCGTTCCCGGCGCGGAGCGTACCGGCCGCCCAAACGAACACAATTCCCACGAAGACCCAGACTCGTTTTGCCATCTGCGTACCCTTCCCTACGGCGGGCCTCGTCGACTCCGCAGACCTGCCGCGACTCATCCTGTACGAACCGACGGCCTACCGCGTTTTGACCCCATCGGCCTTTTCGGGACAATAGCCGTTCATGGGTCGTAGGGGAAGTCGTGGTTTCGGAATCCTCGTGTTGCTCCCGGTCCTTGCGGGCAGCGGCTCGGGCTGTGCCGCCGGTCGCAGCAAGGAAAACTTGTCCAACGCCGCCGCGGCGGGCCGAACCGGGCCGGAGCAACGTATGAGCATCGCACAAGTTACGCCGGAAGAAGCCAAACGACTTCTTGACCGCGGTGGGTTCCTCTACCTCGACGTCAGGACCGTACCCGAGTTCGTCAACGGTCATCCGCCGTCGGCCCTCAACATCCCCGTCGCCGAGATCAACCCGCAGACAGGCCGGATGGAGGTCAACGAGAAGTTCCTCGGCGTCGTCACCGCCAACATCTCGCCCGACGCCCAACTCCTCGTCGGCTGCAAGACCGGCGGGCGATCGAAGACCGCTTGCGAAATGCTCGCCCAAGCGGGCTACAAGAACTTGCGCAACGTGGTCGGCGGTTTCGCCGGCGTTACCGACCCGTCCGGGCAGGTCGTTCAGGAAGGCTGGTCCACGTTGGGCTACCCCATCGAACGCGGCGATGGCGGAGCGCAGAGCTACATCTCCCTTACCGCCGCCGCTCGGCACTGACCGGCTCGGGCGCCGCGTCACCGGTCCGACGACGCCGGCGGCCTCGCCGCAGGCTCATCGGTTACGTATTTCGTGGTGTGAGCTGCGCCGGTATCCTTGAACCCATGTCGGCCTATCGCTGCAACCTAGCGTCGGGACCGCTGGACGCCACGGTCGTACTTCCCGGATCAAAGAGCCTCACCAACCGCGCCCTCGTCGCAGCCGCGCTCGCCGACGGGACCAGCGTCCTTAGGAACGTCCTGTTCGCCGAAGATACGTTGCTGATGATGGAGGCCCTTCGGGCGCTGGGCATCGCCCTTACGTCCGATGAGAATAACTGCGTCGTCGAGCTCACCGGTTGTCGCGGGCATATCCCGGAGAGCGAGGCGAATCTGTTTTGCGGCAACTCCGGCACCACCATCCGGTTCCTGACGGCCATGGTCGCCGTGGGGCAGGGTCGCTTCCATCTCGACGGCATCGCGCGAATGCGCAAGCGCCCTATCGGCGGTCTGGTAGAGGCGCTGCAAGCCCTCGGCGCTGGAATCGAATATCCCGGCGAGGAGGGGTTCGCCCCCGTCGTCGTCCATGCTCACGGACTGCGCGGCGGTCACGTCGCCTTCGATTCGCCGCAGTCCAGCCAACTGGTGAGCGCTCTTTTGCTCGCCGCTCCCTACGCCTCGCGCGATGTTTTCGTCCAGGTCGCCGGAGACGTTCCGAGTATCCCCTACCTAAAGATGACGACGGCGATCATGGAGCGATTCGGCGTGGCGGTGTTGGAGGATCTTGGTGACTCGCGGGCGCGCGGGCTCCCGGCCGGCCGGGGCGTCGGTTCGCCCGCGGCTCAGGAACGCCACGGCACGTTGCGCTTCATCGTGGAGGCGCCGCAGCGGTACCAAGCTGCTTCCCTGTCCATCGAACCCGACGCCTCCAACGCGACCTACTTTCTTGCCGCCCCGGCCATCGCCGGCGGTCGCGTCGTGGTGCAAGGACTCGGCCTTGAAAGCTTGCAGGGCGACATCGGCTTCGTCGATGTGCTGGAGCGGATGGGCTGCGGGGTCAGCCGAGAGCCGACGCGACTCTTCGTCGAAGGGCCGCCGGAGGGAGTTCGCCTGCGCGGCATCGACGTCGATCTGAACGACATGCCCGACACGGTCCCGACGCTCGCCGTGCTGGCCCTGTTCGCCGACTCGCCGACGACAATCCGCAATGTCGCGACTCTTCGGGTCAAGGAGACCGATCGCCTCACGGCTCTGCACCGCGAGCTATCGAAGCTCGGTGCGACGGTGGACGAACTTCCCGACGGCCTCATCATCCGCCCGCCCGATCGCCTCGCGCCCGCGGCGATCGACACCTACGACGATCACCGCATGGCCATGAGCTTCGCCCTCGCCGGACTGAAATGCCCGGGCCTGGTAATCAACGATCCGCAGTGCTGCGCCAAAACCTTCCCCGACTTCTTCGAGCGGTTCGAGCGCATGATCGCCGCCGGTTCAGGTCCGGCACCAGGTTAACGTGACGCGAGCTACTGCCTTAGCGCGTGCTCCTCGTACGCACCCATCTGAACGATAATAAACAGATATGGTCTCCCCGGATTACGACGGGTTTTTCGGGGCAGCGTCTACACGGCGACGCACGAACCGGGTGCTCAAGAGCGGTGGCACACGTTGTCACTCACTGCACAACAGTGCCACCCGGCCCCGTGGTGCCGGCGTGGCGGTCACCTCTTGCGGTTTTTCCCTTTGGATGTTGAAAGAAACTCCAAAAACACTCATTGGCCGCTATGATTGGCCACACACCTTCTTCGCCGAGAAACACCTCTCGAACCTCTTGATGCATGAAGCCGTGTTCACGAAGAGATTCCTTTAGCTCGTCACGACGTCCCTTATCCTGCGCCGCCAACGCAATTGCGAGGGGCGTTTCACGTTTAACGTGGTCCCAAGTAAACTGCGAATCACACACCGGATGGCAACGATTATATTGGAAGCTGTAATCCCATTTCTTGTCGTCAAGAAACATGACCTTGGGGCAGGGCAGTTGGAGAAGGCACCTTTTTAGGAGCATATTGTACGGACTGCCAACATGCGGCCCGGGAAACGCGGCGTTCGGATCAATCTCGATGCCAGATGTTGCCATCAGCACTAAGCCGGTTCGTGCGAACAATCTCTTCAGAGCCGCACCTAGCGTTTCGATCTCCCTCGCCGCATCATCCGGAAGTACCCGCGGTTCCGCTGACGACATCGGGGAGTTCATTTTCCGCGTCGATTTGAGTCGTCCATAGGTGGCGCCATAGTCAGCAGAAAACGGTCCGTAAGGCATCAATTGAATGTCCATTGGATGCCACCAAGTATGGACTAATAGAAACTGCAGGTAGGTCAAGATGTTGTTGGTGCGAATGTGAAGTCTAGAATCGAGCCCTTTCGCATACGGCCATTCTTCGTCGTGAAAGTAGCGAATGAAGCTGCGCGACACGTACGCAATTGAAGAGCCAGATTCCAGGTAGATATGCGTGATGCCCAATTCGTCAATGCGGGGCATGTATTGTTCCCAAAAGTAATCGGCAATTGCGGCTTTTGACGGCCCTTCAATGTTGGTTCGTTTAGATAGCTTGTCGAAGGTGTCCAGCCTTCTTGCAAAATCTTCAAAGAAAATGTTGGCGCTTGCGGCATCGCCTAGAATGATGTGTGCCTTCAGCTGGTCGTAGAGCCTTCCGTCAACCCAACCACCACTAGCATCGCGGGCGATTAGGCGTTCGACTTCGTTATTGAGGGCCGCAGCATATTTTCCGCACAAATCATCGATGTTGTCGTACGAGAAATAACCTGCGATACGTTTTCCGCCTTGAGCACGGCTGACAACTTTGTTGCGGAATTCCTGGAGGAGGGGCTCACGTTGAGCTTCACACTCTTGGACAAGAAAAGGAATAATTGGCAGATAGTGCTCGACCGCGATGTCGTACTCCTTATCGACGAACGTCATCCGTTCCTCGTCGGGCACCGGACTTCCTAGACGGTCACCGACAAGGATGACGAAGATGTCCGATGACGAGATGTCGCGCCTGATGACGTCAATGTTCCGTTCATCGCCTGGTTGAAAGAGTTCCATCCCAGCGGGGATGTGTCCCAATTTTAGGGTCTCCAAGATCAATCGATGGCGAGCTTCCTTGAAATCCCTGAACGTGGAACTTAGGAACACTCTAAATTTGCGTTTCATTTGTCCCTCCATCGACGAGAGCGGGAATCCGGGGACATGAATCCGGGGACATCATACTCATTCTCCGCGGATCTTCTTTCGCCCGGGTCTGCGGGGGCGTGTCCGACTCGAACGTATAGTACCCGGAGAACGGGGTGCCAACGCTCACCACCCCCCCGAACAGGCCCTCGGGGTCGTAAACGCTAGTTACGACGCCTCCGAACTCCCATGTCACCGGTCCAGCCCGGGTTGCGACGGAAAGCGACAACAATCCGACGATGCTCCACGCGATTCGACCGGCCTTCATGGCATGACCTCCGCAACGCGGTTTCGTAGTGATTGAGCGTTGTTAAGTGTATCCACCGCTAAGGATACAGGAAATAGGACCTCCAAACCCACCACGGGCCTTTTTTGGAGCCGACGGAGCTCTTCTTTCTCGGACCTTCGGGCAATCTGCGTTCCAGACCACGAGAACGTCATTTTCGTGTGGTGCGGCCGGGCTGGACCTCTCACCGTACGGAAGCCCGCCGTCTAAAGGCGGGCAAGCCTCAGGACCGATAAGGAGAGAGCGTGGAAGGTGTGCGCCAAAGGGAGTCCCCGGCCATGGCCGACGTTCTGGATCAGAGCGAAGTTGATGCCCTGCTGGCCGCCGTGGAGACCGGGGGCGTCGAAACCGCCGCCAACCCTGTCGTCGTCTCCCGGCCGACGCAGCCCTCCCGCGAGATCCACGCTTACGACTTCAAACGCCCCGAACGCGTCACTAAGGAGCAGATGCGGGCGCTGGAGGGGATTCACGAATCGTTCGGGCGCAACTTCGGCGCCTTCTTGTCCGGCTTTCTGCGAACGATCGTCGAAATCCGCCTCGCCACCGCCGAGCAGCTCACCTACAGCGAGTTCATCCACTCCCTGCCCAACCCGACGAACTTCAACGTCCTGACCGCCGAACCGCTCGAAGGCCAGTTGTGCTTGGAGATCAGCCCGCTCATCATCTACCCGATCATCGACCGTCTGCTGGGCGGGTCCAACTCCGAGCTGTTCATCCCCCAGCGTCCGCTCACCTTGATCGAGCAGCGTCTCGTCGGGCGAATCACCGACCGAGCCCTCACCGTGCTCACCGAGTCCTGGTCCGAGTTGGTCGATGTCAAATTCAAAATCACCGAGGTGGAAAGCAACCCGCACCTGGTGCAAATGGTCGCTCCCAACGAGGTCGTGGTGGTGCTGGGCTTCGAGATCAAGATGGCGGGCCGTGCGGGCACCATGAGCCTCTGCATCCCCTTCAACGTGATCGAGCCGGTGATGGGTAAGCTGTTGTCCCAGGGCTGGCTGGCGTATCAACGTCGAACGCCCGCCGAGGACAAATCCGAAGACATCGCCCGCGGACTCGGGGCCACCTTCGTGGACATGGTGGCGTATCTTGCGGAGACCTCCATCACCTTGGGCGATCTGCTGACTCTCCAGCCGGGCGACATCCTCCAAACCACCAAGGCCGTGGGGTCGGAGATCATCGTGCAGGTCGAAGGCCAAAACAAATTCGCGGGCATCATCGGACGACACAAAGAGAATGTTGCCGCCAAGATCACCCGCCTCGCCGAAGTCGAAGAACCGCTCTGAGAACTCCCTCTCCATTGCAGGGAGAGGGCCGGGGTGAGGGTGAAAGGATCGGAACCCTCGGGACTTTCCCCCCCCTCACCCTATCCTCTCCCCCGAGGGGGAGAGGGATTTTGAGAGCACCTCGACCTCCTCTCACCCACCCACCGGAACAGTCCCCGGCTGGACAACATGCCACGCGACTTCTTCTTCGCCGCACGTAACGGCGGCGATGTGACCTTCGTGCTCAAAGTGCTCGATGCGCCACGGACGTCCGTGGAACTCCGTCACCACATGCTGAGCATCGGCGACCCTAACCACTCGGCAGGCGGACAAGTAACCGATCCCCACGCCGTTGGCTTTGAGCGTCGCCTCCTTGGCCGTGAAAAGTCGAAAAAATGAGTGCCACGAGCGGCCCCCCAACAAGCGCCACTCATCCTCTCCGCCGACGGCGTCAAACAGATTCTGCCGTCGGGGGGTGACGTGCTCGATGTCGATCCCCACGGGATGATCCGCGATTACCGCCGCCGCCCATCGCCGCTTGTGCGCAATCGACCAGTGATAGCCCTGCTGCGGTAGCGGCGCGCCGTCAGGCGATTGAAGCCAACCCTCTGTCGGGGCCCCGCACAACTCGGCGCAATGACGCAACGCGCGGCGCGCGTAGTCACGTTGTTGTTGAACGCGTTGCGGAGGCGAACGTCCCTCCAGGAACGGAATCGGGATGAGCACCGGTTGGAGCATCATGGCCCGCCCGTCGGCCAGATGCCGCGAAGGGCGTGCCGCACGATGTCCGCGTCGAAGTAATTGCTCCCCATGCCCGCGTCCACGACGATCCCCTGGGCGTTGATTCCGCTCGATCGTTCACTGAGCAGAAACAAAGCGGCATCGGCGACCTCCTCCGTGGCCAACCCCCGTTTGCGTAGCGTCGCCTGCTCGGCGAATAGGTAATGATCCGCATACCCCGGAATGCCCGCGGACGCACTGGTTTTGAGCAGCCCGGCGCAAACTGCATTGAAACGAACTTCAGAGAATCGGCTGAACGATTTCGCCAGGAACGCCAACGATGAATCCAGCGCCGCCTTCGCGGGGGCCATATAACCGTAGCTCTCCACGGCCATCCGCGTGGCCGAAATCGAGATCGTCACCACGCTTCCCCGTCGGTCGAGCATCTCCTTAAAGGCATTCGCGATGGCGATGAGCGAAAAGCAGCTCACCGAAACGCACTGCAGGAAATCCTTCCGCGACACCTCGTGGAACTTACCCGAAAAGGATTCGTAGCTTGCCAAGGCGATGGAGTGCACTAGTCCGTGAACCACGGGGTGCTTCTTCCGCACCGCCTCCGCGAGCGTCCGAATGGCGTCGTCGTCCTCGACATCGCAAACGCGAACGTCGCACTCCGGCAGCAGCTTCTCGACCGCGTCCCGCCTCGTCTCCGAGCGCACGCTGCATACGACCGTCGCACCCTCGTCCAGCAGCCCTTGCGCGATTCGGTAGGCCACGCTCCGCTTGTTGGCGATCCCGAAAATGACGAAGACTTTGTCGCCGAGTCCCAGGAACTTCACCCGCCGTCTTCCTTCCCGCCCGCCAACATGCACGAAAAGGACACTCGCACCGCGACCTTGTCCTCCACGGTGACCTGCCCGCTCAACACGTACGCCCGGTCCAGTTCGTCATCGAGCGTCACCTCCGCGAAGATCGTCTGTCCGGGTAGCACCATGTGCTTGAACCGGGCGTCGTTGATCCGGGCCAGGACGGGCATCCCGTCGGACCAGTCCCAGCCGCCCTTGTGGTGCACGATCAGCAACGCCCCGGCCTGAAAGCAGCATTCACAAAGAAGTACGCCGGGCATCACTGGCCGACCCGGATAATGCCCCCGAAAAAAGTCCGCCGCTGGATCGACGTACGTCTTGGTAACGATCCGTCTCGCCTCGATCTCGATGACTTCATCGACGAACAAGAACGGCGGGCGATGCGGAAGGGCGTCAAGAAGCGTTCGCGAACTGGGCATCTGTGACAACTTAGGTTCGAGACCTCGCCTTCGCCTTCTATCACCGAAGTAAGACTTCCAGACCGAACTGCCGAAAATGGTGGTCGTAGGTGAACACGCGGCGTATGCCACGGTCCTGGCAAATCAACATCGATGAACAATCGACGAAGGACCAGGCCTTGTCCGAATGCCGCTCGAAGAACTCGAAGGCTCGATCCCAGTCGCGGTGCGTTGCTTCGACGGACGTCATCCGCGGCAACGATTTCAACGTCGCTACGATGCGTATAGCGTTTGAGCGGAACGGCGGGCGCGAGGCCGCGGAAAGAAACTCGGCTAATACCCAGTCACTGGTCACCAGTGGGGTGTTCGCGCCCGCGAACTCCCGATGTAACGCCATCGCTCCAAGATGGAGATTGTCAGCGCGGTTTGTGAGCGCCATGAAGGCCGTTGTGTCCACGAAGACTTCGTTTGCGGGCATCGCTAGTCGTCGTCCGAAGTCGGGATCCCGTAGATATACCAGTCGTGACGTGACGCCCAATCAGGCGGCCCTCCGTCAACTGCGAACTCCTCCAGACGATCCAGTGGATCGGATTCGTCCGGAACATCCACCCGAACCGTGGCGCCCTCCGGAAGCTGAGTTCCCGGCGGCAACTCGACCTTCCCGTTGCGAACGATTCCGAGGTAACTCATTGGAGGCACTCCCAAGCCGCTTCCGTTCTCATCCCGCCTTTGCTACTAACAGGATAGCAGAAAAAGGCGGCTTTGTCGACCCGGCCAAGCGGTCGATCGTTGCCCCTGTTCGGTACGACCGCTTAGACGATCGCATACGGTTCGGTTACGGATTGCCGGGCCGTCGAAGTCGTCAAAAAACTCTCCACTTCATTGGCCACGATCACTCCGTAGTTGATCGCCCCCAGCCAACCCGACATGATGATCCCCACCGACCCGGCGTGGAACAGTCCGCCGATTTGCTTGGGCAAGTCCATGCTGACCTTCAACCCCTCGAACTTCGTCCCGAACGTCGCCCCCATTGCGTGCTGGGTGTAATGCTGGAACGTCTTGGGCGTCGAGGCCTCGACGTGGTCGAGTTTGCTGCGAACGTCGGGAACATACTTCTGCAATGCGTCCAGGGTCGTCTCAATCAGCCTCCGCTTCGCGCCCTGGTACTCCTCCTCCGACAGGTGCGCCCAATCCCCCCAATTCGCGTTGGTGGAGGACACGATCGCATATCGATCCGATCCAGGCCGGATGTCGGGGTAATACATGGAGAACGTGCGGCTGGTGATGTCTTTCGCGCACAACCGCACTGAATCGAACTCCGGATCGACGGAAGTGAACAACAAATCGCCGATGTAGTCGATCTTCTCCCCGCGCCGCAGCCCCATGTAGACCTGGCAACTGCTGTTGTTGAGCCGGACGGCCTTCGCTTTCGCGGCGAACCCTTCGTCGAACTGCTCTAACCCAACCAACTTCTCAATGGTCGTCTTGAGGTTCGCGTTGGAAACCACACCGCCGCACCGAACGAGCGTCCCGTTGGCGATCACGCCCGTGACGCGACCGTCCTCCACGACGATCCGATCCACCTGCACGCTGTGTCGCACGTCGACCCGGTTGTTCTTGAGCTCCCGCCGCATCAGCCGAATCAGCCGATCCGTCCCGCCCTGAAAGATGTACACGCCCTTGTTCATGAAGTTCGAGAAGACGATCCCGTAGGTGATCGCCGGGTCGTCCAACGTCGAGCCGTTCGCATAGGCGATCGGCTCCATCAGCAACCGCACCACGTCCGATCGACCGGGGAAGAATTGTTCGAACAGTTCCCGCGTGGTCACGGATTGGTCGTCGTAGAAGTCCATCGCCCGGGCCGCGTCGAAGAACTTCTCCACCGTCTCTCGTGCGACCCCGAACCGCTCGACGAGGATACGCGTGAAATCGACGCGGTCGAAGGTAGTCTCCAGCTGAAACTGCGGATTGTCGAAGCGGATGCCTTTGAGTTGCACGATCGAGTCGGCGATCTCCCGCGTCCAATACTTGCGGCAGCTCTTAATCATCCCGATGGGAAACCCGTGCAGCGAAATGTCGAAGATGTGCCCGCCCTTGCGCCGAAACCACGTGGCCATGCCGCCGAAATTGTAGTGTTGTTCCAGCAGCAGCACCGATCGGCCGCACTTGCCCAAGTAATTCGCCGCGGTCAGACCGGCCAGACCAGAACCGATCACGACCACGTCGTAGTACGCTCGAATGTCCCTTAACTGATCACGAGACATAGTAACTTCAATGCAGAATGTCGAATGTCGAATGTCGAACGGATAGAGACACGATCGCCGGCGTGCCACCGCCCTGTCGCATCATTCGACATTCTTCATTCGACATTCGTCATTTCTCCAGAACGTGCAAATTCGCCATCGTGATCCCGCTGAGCATCGCCCCGATGATACCCAGGTACCCCTGGTCCGTCCCGCAGATAAACAGGTTCACGTACGGCGTCCGACCATCCCGCCGTTTCCGCGGCGAGCCGTAGACCGCGCCGTTGAGGTGGCCAGTATACTGCCGAATCGTCCGCGGCGTGAAGATGTCCGTGAACACGACATGATCCGAGAACGCGGGAAGGAACTCCCTCACCCGCTCGACCATGCTTTCCTGGTACGCCCGTTTGGTCGCCGCATACGCGGCCTCATCAAGGCTCGCCCAGCGTTCATAATTCGCCAGCCACGTCAGCCGAACGACGCCCTCCACCATGTCCTCGTGGCCCTCGTAGTTGTTCGGGCAGCAAAGGATGCCGCTCGACAGGTCCACCGGCTCGCGCGGCACGGTGTAGTTGAACGTCTCGGCGTCGTTGAAGAAGACGATCGTCGCATCGTGACCGAGGCTCGCCGGTGCCGCGTCCAGGATGCTCACCGTCTCGACAAACGAAATCCGCCCGACGTCCCCCTCTCCCTTCCAGGGAGAGGGCCGGGGTGGGGGTGAGCCTCCCTCTCCCTGGAAGGGAGAGGGCCGGGGTGGGGGTGAGCCTCCCTCTCCCTGGAAGGGAGAGGGCCGGGGTGAGGGTGCACACAACTGCATCGTCTCCACGTAACCCGCCGACGAGAACACCACATCAGCGGTCAGCGTCTCCCCCGATTCCAGCGTAACGCCGACCACGCGACCACGGTCGGTCTCCAGCCGCCGCACGCCGCAGCTCATCCGGAGTTTCCCGCCGCACGACCGGTACTTTTTGACCAGGGCCGTAATGATCGTCCGAACGCCCCCGCGAGGTCGGGCGAATCCTTCGCAAAACAAGCTCTTGAACAAGGTCACGAACTGCGTGAAGCCCATGTCGTGCTCCTCGGCGCTCCCGTAGAACATGATCGGACACATCAGCATCTCGATCAGCATCGGCTCGCGGAGGAACTCCCCTAGCACGGAACGCGTGGGCCGATAGGGCGCGTCCAGGCGCACGTCGTCATATCGCTCGACTTCGGACAGCAGGCGGCGAAAGTTGTCCGCGTCGGGTGGAAACTCCCGCGTCACTTCGTCGACCAGTACCTTCACATCGTTGGTGAACCGAAGGCGCCGTCCCGGAAAACGCACTTCTGAATACCCCTGCGGGCACAGGTCAAAATCGTCTCGCGATAACCGCAACTGTCGAAAGAGGCGGTTCAGCGGCGCGTTGCGATGCTCGGGCGAGGCGAAGTTGGTGACGGCGTGCAACCCCACGTCGAAGTCGCGGCCGTTCATCCGATAGTAAGAATTGAGCCCGCCGAAGGCGTAGTGCTTCTCGACGATGCACACGCGCTTGTCGAAGTAGGCGAGTCGTATCCCCGCCGCCAACCCCGACATCCCCGCGCCGATGATGACAACGTCATAGTGCATCGCAAGTGAGTGTAACGCTCCGAGCCGCGAGCGGAAACGAGCGGATCGTGGACGGGAGCGGACCTGCTATAATCACCGTAGGAGGTTCGCTATGACCACTGCTACGCGAAACACTGAGGCACCGATCCGTACCGTCCGCGCCCCGCGCGGGACGAGCCTCGTCTGCAAGAGTTGGCAGACCGAGGCCGCTATGCGCATGCTGATGAACAACCTCGACCCGGAGGTCGCGGAGAAACCCGACGAACTGATCGTCTACGGCGGGTCGGGCAAAGCCGCCCGAAGCTGGGCCGATTTCGATCGGATCGTCGCGGCCCTCAAGGAACTCGAAAGCGACGAGACGCTCCTGGTCCAATCGGGCCGCGCCGTGGGCATCGTCAGAACCCACCCTGACGCTCCGCGAGTGCTGATTTCCAATGCGATGCTCGTACCCCACTGGGCGACGTGGGAGGAGTTCCGCAAGCTCGAGGCGATGGGCCTCACCATGTTCGGCCAGATGACCGCAGGCAGTTGGATTTACATCGGCACCCAGGGCATTCTGCAAGGAACGTACGAGACCTTCGGCGCGGCCGCGAGGCAGCATTTCGACGGTTCGCTTCGCGGACGACTCGTGGTCACCGGCGGCCTGGGCGGGATGGGCGGCGCCCAACCGCTGGCCGCAACCCTGAACGAGGGCGTTTGCCTATGCGTCGAAGTGGATAAGGCGCGCATCGAGCGACGCCTGCGTACGAAGTATCTCGACCGGTGGACCGCCGGCCTCGACGAAGCGCTCCGTTGGACCCTGGACGCGCGGAAGGCGAACCGACCGCTATCGGTTGGTCTGTTGGGCAACTGCGCCGATGTCCTTCCCGAACTGATTCGTCGCGGCGTCGTTCCCGATCTACTGACCGACCTGACGTCCGCGCATGACGCATTGAACGGGTACGTGCCCAATCGCATGACGTTTGAGAAAGCCATGGACCTGCGATCGACCGATCCGGACCGCTACATCACCGAGTCGATGCGCGCGATGGCCGAGCACGTCCGGGCCATGCTTGAGTTGCAAAGACGAGGGGCCGTCACCTTCGACTACGGCAACAACATCCGCGAACAGGCCAAGCTCGCCGGCGTCGACAACGCGTTCGACATCGAGGGCTTCGTGCCGCTTTTCATCCGACCGCTATTCTGCGAGGGTCAGGGCCCGTTTCGTTGGGCCGCCCTCTCCGGCGACCCCAAGGATATCGCCCGCACCGACCGGGCCGTCCTCGAAACCTTTCCGCAGAATGAACATCTTTGCCGATGGATTCGTCTCGCCGGCGAGCGAATCGCCTTCCAGGGTCTTCCGGCGCGGATTTGCTGGCTGGGCTACGGCGAGCGGGCGAAGATGGGCCTCGTCTTCAACGACCTGGTCGCCCGCGGGGAGATTTCGGCCCCCATTGTCATCGGCCGCGACCACCTCGACTGCGGCAGCGTGGCGTCACCCAACCGTGAGACGGAGGGGATGAAGGACGGCTCCGACGCCATCGCCGATTGGCCGATCCTCAACGCATTGGTCAACACGGCCTGCGGGGCGACGTGGGTCTCTGTTCACCACGGCGGGGGCGTGGGCATCGGCTATTCCATCCACGCCGGCCAAGTCGTCGTCGCCGACGGCACCCCAGAGGCCGCCGCCCGCCTCCAACGCGTCCTCACCGCCGACCCGGCCACCGGCGTCTTCCGACACGTTGATGCGGGATACGAAAAGGCCCACGAAATCGCCCGGGAACGGGGCGTCGCCATTCCGCGCAAAGGGCCAGTATAAGGAGTATAATGCCCTCTACGCGATCCGAGCGACGAAGCCCAGTGCAAAGGCAAGTCAACGACATTGCGAGAAAGATCAATCGTGGACTCGCTGCTCTCCATGGCACGCGGTTGATCGCGGTTTTCGTCTTCGGTTCCTACGCCCGCGGGGACGCGGATGACGAGTCCGACCTCGACGTGCTCATCGTGCTCGATCGGGTCGGAGACTACGCGGCAGAAGTGGACCGCACCAGCGAGATCATCGGCTCGTTGTCGCTTGAATACGGCGTAAGCATCAGCCGCGTGTTCGTGTCCGAGGATGAGTGGCTACACGGTGACACCGTGTTCCTGCAAAACGTCCGCGAGGAGGCGATTTCTGCGTGAAGGAGACCGCCCGCAAGTTCCTCGATAAAAGCGAGCAATCCATCGCGGCTGCCGAGCACCTTCTCCGTGACGGTTATGCCGAGTTCGCCGCCTCACGGGCTTATTACGCGATGTTCTACGCCGCCGAAGCGCTCTTGTCGGACAGAGGGCGCCGGTTCCGAAAACACGCCGGCGTCCATTCCGCGTTCGGCGAGCAGTTCGCCAAGACCGGCCTGATCGACCCCAAGTTCCACCGTTGGCTCCTCGACGCCTTCGACAAACGCGTCAAGGGTGATTACGGAGTCGATGAGGTTCTGGCCCGCGGTGACGCCGAGACACTCATCCGCCAGGCCGAGGAGTTCCTGGCCGAGGTGCGGAAACTGCTCAGCACCGGCACGGGGGATAGTGACGCCAGGGCGGAATAGTTTCGCTTGGCCCGCTCCGACGGGTCGGGTCATCGTCGCCGACGGCACCCAAGAAGCCGCCCGCCGCCCAAACCCCGGGCCAAACCCAGTTAATCCGTCAATTGCGGTACGCCGGGCCGCGGTAGCCCATCCGTCCGCCCCAGCGTAAAATAGGCCCAGGCGCTCTCCGCGACCGTCGTCACGGCGGTTCCGTTGCGGGTAAAGAGAGCGGCGAGCGGCTAGGCAGACGAAATGACCGACCCGGTCGAGAATGCCGACCATTTTCTCGTCGAGCAGATTCGCGGAGGCAGCGAATCCGCCTGGCGGCAACTGATCGACCGCTTCACCGGCCGGCTGCTCGCCTTCGCTCGCGCCCGCACCGCAGGCCTCAGCGACGCCGAAGACCTCGTCCAGGAAACCTTCGTCGGATTCCTTCAATCGCTCGCCCACTACGACCCCTCGCGCTCCCTTGAAACGTACCTCTTCACCATCCTCCGGCACAAACTGTACGACCTGCTCCGCCAACGGAAGCTGACCCAGGTGTCCGAGCCGGCTGACGGTGCGGAATGGTGGGACCGCGTCACGCCGGGATCGACGGAGACGCCCAGCGACCACGTCATGCACCAGGAAGCCCGACGGCAGCAGGAGCAACTCCTCGGCGACATCCTCCGCCAGCTTATTCACGAACTCCGCGACCGCGACGCCTTTGACGACTTGCAGGTGATCGAGCTCGTCTTCTTCGCGGGCAAGCGCAACCTCGACGTCGGCGAGCTTCTCGACATCGACCAGAAGGCCGTCGCGGGGATCAAGTTCCGCGCCATCCAAAAGCTGCAAGGCTATCTCCAGCAGCGCGATCCGTCGGTGACCGACTGCCTCGCCGAAGGCGACCCCGATATCACGGTCGGCCGCGTCTGGCGCGACAAGCGGCTCACTTGCCTGAAGCGCAGTACGCTCGGTTCGTATCTGCTGGGCGTGCTCGACGAACCGTGGCGAAGTTACACCCAGTTTCACCTGGACGTGGTCGGCTGCCCGATGTGCGTCGCCAACCTCGCCGATCTGCAAAGCGAGGAAGACCAGCGCACGCCCGTCGACCAGGAACGGATGTTCCAGTCGAGCGTGGGATTCCTACGGAAAACGCAATGACGAATTACAAGTTACGAATTACGAATTACGAAAGGAGCCCGGTCTTTTCGGCGTCGCGTCCGGATCGAGGGTTTTCTTATCTGAAATCTGAAATCTGTAATTTGTAATCGGTCGTTTGTAATTCGTAATTAGTAATTAGTAATTCGATAGGACGCCGGTGCCCGACACTCAGCCAAAAGTAACGGTCGATCCCTTGCCCACCATCGCGCAGGACCTTTTCTGTCAGACGTGCGGCTACAACCTCCGCGGCCTGACCGGCAATCGCTGCCCGGAATGCGGCGGATCGCTTGACGGCGTGCGAAGTCTGGTTCCGCAAATCCCCTGGGTGAACCGCAAGGAGACCGGCTGGTTCCGCGCCTATTGGCGGACGGTGTGGTTCGTGATGGTCCGGCAGGCGCGGTTCTGCGACGAGATGGCCAGACCCGTCAGCTTCCGCGACTGCCAATCCTTCCGCTGGGTCACCGTCTTCATGCTGGCCGTCCCGTCGGCGCTGCCGCTCATCGCCGGGTACCTGATGCGGAAGCCGATGCCACACTGGAATCCGCCCCTCCTCCTAGCGGTGATGGAGGGGTGCCCGCCCATCGTCTATTACGCGTTGTGGCTGCTTTATCTTGTCACTGCAACGGGCGTGCCCGGGTACTTCTTCCACCCCCGTGAAATCCCGATCCTCCAGCAAAACCGCGCGATCGCGCTGAGCTACTATGCCTGCGGCCCGCTGGTCTTTCTGACGCTCCCGATTCTGACGTGTACGGCGGCCATCCTCATCGGGCGCATCACGAACGAACTCGTCTCGATGGCCCTAGGTGTTCTCACTTTCACGCTGCCGATCAGTGCGATCGCGTGGTGGCTCGACTTGATCCATCTCGCCCGGCGACTGGTACCACAACGTCCGCGGCGAGCGGTCTACCTCGGCGTGTGTGTCCCGATCCTATGGTTTCTTCTCGCCCTCGCCATTTTCGTCCTCCTTCCGGTCATCGGCGGATTCTTGTACGTCATCGTCGCCAGCCTGAGTTGACGGTGGAACCAACGCCTGATCTTCATTCTCCTGTTCGTCTTCGCGCCAACCGTCCAGGAAAAACACGATGTCGGGTGGCCAATATCCTTTGGTGACGGTGTTCTGGCGTTTTGGATCGCCCCCGTCGTCCACGCCGTTCTCGCCGACGCTGTACACGATTGGGTGAGCGGCGCTCGGCCGATACACAATGGCACGCCCCGCTTCCGCGAACGGATCCTGCGGGACCGCCGGAAGGTACTCTAGAACGAGGTCCGCCAACGCCTCGGGCCGCCTGCCATGATCGACCTCGTAAAGTCGGATGGCCAACGCCGCCGCCGGGAGCCGGCGATTGGTCAACGCCATAGAATAGTTCACAACCGACCGGTCCAGCGACACGGGCAGCATGCTTCGGAGCGGGTGAACAAGGGCGCGGAATCCGGACGCCTCTTCCCCGCTCTGCAATTCGGCTTGCATTTCCGGGAATGTCCTTAGAAAGTGTGCAAAAACAACTTCGCATTTTCGGTTTGGCGGTCATGGAGGCACCGGTGAGGTTCGAGGTTGGATCG
>Ga0315274_10000331_pt1 | contig 73866 bp, 56 predicted proteins | sample YL17G02_20_MG_FD_203700 | JGI IMG/M metagenome (GOLD analysis project Ga0315274, IMG submission 203700) | Sediment microbial communities from Yellowstone Lake, YNP, Wyoming, USA - YL17G02_20 | ecosystem: Environmental > Aquatic > Freshwater > Lake > Sediment | place: USA: Wyoming | collected... | reverse complement strand
TCATCCCCATGCGTGATTCCAGAGCAGAATCCATAGTGTTCGAACGTGCCGGTCGCTCGGCCTTTCAGATTGAAGAGCTTGAATTAGCCGAGAATCTGCAGCGCCAAGCGCTGACGGCCTGGGAGCGTGTCGGTAATGATCAGAAGATCGCTTACTCGCTCGATGCTTTGGCATTGACTTTGCGCGAAAGAGATAAGTTTACGGAAGCAAGGGAGATTTATCTTCGCTTGCTGCGCACGGAGCAGCGCCTCGGCCAAGATGTGAATGCAATCGGGACCTTATCTAATCTTGGCTACTGCTCCTTTATGAATAAAGAGCAAAATCAGGCACTAGAGTATTTTGCGGAGGCCGACGCCAAACTGACGGCGCTCGAGAACGCTGATGGAAAAGTGACCAATGGCAACGGTCAAGCCGATGCTATCAAGGTTGATTTGGGCGGAGGCGGATCATCATCCAAAGGGTTCGATCTATTTTCTCGACGGCTGCTGCTTTTGACTTTTCGCGCAAAGATTTATGAAAAACTAGACCGGCCGGATCTAGCTCTAGCTACTTATCAAATCAAGCTCGACTTACTTAGGCAGGCTCAGGGAGATAAGTTGTCCAGGGCGGAAGAGATTAGCATTCTGGAAAATAACATCGGGGATCTCCAGTTAAAGGTAGGTCTACACGGTAAGGCACGCGAGTCGTTTACGAATGCCGAGAGCACAGCGAAGAAAAGCCGTGCTAAAGATCAAAAAGACCCTTCACCCGCAGAAGTGACTAATCGGCTAAATAGATCGCGTATTGAGTTGCGACTAGCGAGTCTTGGGGTGTTGCCGGTTGCCGATTTAGTCGACGAAGAAAAGTCCTTGGATGCTATGGCAGAGCAAATGCGCCGCATTTATCAAGGGGGTGCCCGAGTTCGGGCGAAAGCGTTTGCTCAGGCTTTAGCCATTTCGGGTTCTCTTAAGGCTAGTAGCAGCTCAGCGCCTAAAGATATCGCAAGATCACAGGTCGAAGAATCATTATTGGTAATGCACGAGGCTAAGTTGCCCGACGCCGCGACTTCCGGACCTTTGCTCACTCTAGATTATCTGGGTCTTAACAAAGACGCCGCCGCAACTACTCAGACTCTTTTAAGTGGCTTTCGCGAAAGGGCTATCAGGACACCAAATTTAGAATGGAAAATTCATTACTCGGCGGGTTCCTTCGACATGTCATTTGAGGCATTGGAGCGCCATCTAAAAGGCGGCGGTAGTTTAGCTACGCCTGCGGACCGCGCACTGGCGCGTACTCTCTTTGAGCAACTACTAGCCGCCGTGTATACTTCAAAAAATATTCAGAAATCCAGCGCCCTAATGCAGCGGTATGCATTGATGCATGTGACTGACTTGAGTCGACGACTGGGACTGACAGATGATCAGCTCACGAAACTACTGAGCCGGCACGATACGGCGAAAATTCGAACAAATTTAGGCGATGCCGACGCTTTAATTATGCTCCATCGCCACCGTGCCAATGATGTATACGCCTGGATTATGACTAAGGAACAGGAAGAGGTTATCAAATTTTCATTGCCAGCAATGCCTGCAAGGCAGTCGCTTAGGGTGGAGAGCTTTGCTCCGGTATTTAATAATAAGGCATTAGCTGCTTTGGCTCCCAAGGGCGGAAACATCTACCTTGTTCCAGATGACGAACTTTACGATGTGGACTGGGAGTCAGTGCAGTGGAGAGGGGAGAAGCTGGCTGCCGCCAAAACCATCACGTTTATTCCGTCTGCCGATTTGCTACCGGTGGTGTCGTCGGGTAGGCGCTTAACCAAAGCTAGCTTGGGTTATGTGGCAATTCAGTCGCCATCTGCAGCCACTTTGGACGCGGTTAAGATAGGTAACCAGGGCAGACTGTTCGATCGGGTTACGCTCGACGCGGCCGGTCCAATCGGCGAAAAGTTTTCGGCATTCGATTTGTTGCATATAGAACTGCCGCTGCTGCTCAATGATGTCGAGCCGGCATCAAGCACCATAGTTGGTGGAGGCCAAGAAGCACTAGCATACCGTAACGATATAAATTTGCGCAGTCTGGCGCAAATCTATCTGCCCACTACTGCGGGCATTATTTTAAACGACGTCCAAAGGATCAACGCTAACCTGCAAGCAAGTGATGCAGGTGGTGCAGGTAGTAAAGTTTATGATGGTTGGGCTGGCATCACGCTAGCGGCGCTGGCAACAGGCACCCCGACGGTCCTAGTGGTAAACGAGCAAAAAACTGTGGACTGGAAGAAGTTTTACAAGGCCCTAGGCACCATGTCTATGGCTGAGGCGAAAACTGATGCCCGGGTTTCTGGTCGAATTTTAGGCTATCCCGGTATTCCAGCACAGGATGAAGTGAGCTTCGCAAAGGGTCATTTGGAAGGATCTAGCGAAGCGGCGGAGGATGCCGCCGCTGATCGTGATTTTGAGACCGCTGCCTTTGCATACAAGCGCGCACTTTATTATGCGCAGAGACTTGATGATGAGAAATCTGAAGATCTGCTGAGGAAGAAACTGGTTGTTGTACTGTTCCAGAAGCGTGATTTCGATGCAGCCCTTCGTTATCAACTAATGATCGCCGAAAAATTAAAGCCCCATCCTGGTGCGGCAGGCACTAAGACGCAAGATGCGGATTTGGACCCAGTTGACTATGCAAATGCGGCTGTTGACGCCGCCGTGCTCGCTGTTAGAGCAAATCATTTTGAACAAGCGTCAAAATTATTTGATGAAGCCGAGGCCATTTTCACTGAAGAGGGTATGACCGACCTTCTCGGGAAGATATGGCAATATCGAGGCATCAATTTTGAGAATCAAAAGAAATATGAAGACACTATTGCGGCCTATACGCAAGCAGAAGGATTTTACCGTCAGCGCAAGCCAGAAGAGGCAGCCAATCAACTACTAAACATTGGCAATGTCTATAACAGGCACCTTAGCTCCTACCAAAAGGCTCTTGAGTACTATAATCAGGCCGCCATCTCCTTTCAAAAGATGGGCCGACCTGATCTTTATGTGCCAGTGCTGATCGATGCCGCTAATGCCCGCATGGTCATTGGCGAGCTTGAAAGTGCAATTGATTCTTTAGAACAGCACGTGATTCCAAAGATCGATCCAAGCAAGCAGCGGTTGCTATGGGTGCGAGCCACACAGATGTTGGCGAATGCTTACTACCGAGCAGGGTTATTTCAAAAGGCACAAGATCTTAATCAGCAGACTCTTGCGCAAGCCGACAAGATCGACAACAAAACGAGCGGCGTGAATGCGCGGATTGACGTCATTGGCCTTAGAGCGATGATTGAAGCGAAGCTGGGTCAGTTTAAGCAGGCGTTTGCCGATTTCCATGAAGCGATAACGATCGCCGAATCTTATGGGCTAAAGAGCCAAATTGCTCTGCTGTACAACAACTATGGTTTTTGGGCGCGGGACTACGGGGCAGTCGACGAATCTATTAAGTTTTTTAATACGGCTCTGCGTATCGATGAGGAACTTAAATCTCGCAGTGCCGTTGCCTTTGATAATCGTAACCTAGGGCTAAGTCTGATTTTAAAAGGTGACTATAATGGCGCCACACAACTGTTGAAGCAGGCGTTGATCGAGAGTGAGGCGCTCAATCAGGTGTATAATGCGGCCTATTGTAATTTTGGTCTGGCCGATATCGCGATGCGCCAAAGTCAATGGAGAGATGGGGAGGAATTATTTAAGAAAGCTCTCTCCATTTCGGAGAAAGGTTACATGCGTGACATGGTGTGGCGCGCATATGCCGGGTTAGCAGCAGCACAGCGTAACATGAATGATTTGGCCGATGCAAAATTGGCCTACGAAAAGTCCGTTCAAGTTATAGAGTCGATGCGCGCTGGTCTGCAATCGGATGAATCTCGTAGCGGTTTCTTTTCTGATGCGGGTGTTCAGAACGTTTACTCTGATTATTCTGCTCTACTCATGCATCTTGGGGAGGTCGAGTCGGCCTGGAATATTAGTGAGCGTTCCCGTAGCCGGGCATTTATCGATGCCTTAGGATCGCAAAAGATGCGCCTTGCCGGTATGAACCGCCTCAATAAGGCGCAAGATTCTGAATTTGATAAGGTTAGTGCTATAGGGGCGCTCGACCTAGCAGAGCTCGTAGGCCGCGATACGGCTGTCATTGAATATCATGTGACCAAGGATCAACTGCTGATTTGGGTGCTCAAGGATGGGCGTATCAGTGGCAAGGTGGTGCCTATAAGTTCCAAGGACCTGGGTGACCGGGTTCGTGACTTTCGCGAGTTAATGGAAAACTATTCGAGTCCTGATTACCTAGGCCAGGAGTTGGCAGATGTTCTGATCGCACCAGTAAGCAAAGAATTATCCGGCGCCAAGAGGTTGGCGATTGTGCCTCATGGCAGTCTTCATTTTGTACCATTCGCGGCTCTGCCAGTTAGCAAGCATGCTTTGATGATCGACCAATTCCCGCTGTTTTATTTAGACAGCGCGACCATGGCTAAGTTCACTTTAGTCGGTCATGGCAAACCATTTACTAGAGACACTCAAATCACGGCCATTGCGAATCCTCACGTTGATGGATCGATGCTGGCTGATTTGCCGTTTGCAGAAAAAGAGGGCGGCGTTATCGGTCGGTATTTTCCGCAAAGAAAACTTTATGTCGGGAGGGACGCGACCAAGGCACGGGCTTTTGACGCGGCTCCGACAGCGGATATTCTGCATTTAGCGGTGCATGGGGAATTTCGTCCAGCTGCGCCGAGCGAGTCGAGGCTACTGCTGGCCCCCACTGCTACGAAGGAGGGCTCGCTGACCGTAGCTGATATGTTTACCTTGCCGCTGAACGCTAATATGGTCACTCTTTCCGCTTGTGATACTGGTCTTGGCCGCATCTCCCGCGCGGATGATGTGGTTGGGATGGACAGAGCACTCTTCTATGCTGGTGCGAAGACCGTAGTTTCTAGCCTTTGGCGAATCAACGATGTCGCTAGCGCAGTGGTAATGAAGCGCTTTTATCGCTATTTGTCTGAGGGGTCAGATAAGGCCGAATCAATGCGGAAGGCGCAATTAGTAGTTAGGAAGTACTTTCAGCATCCGGCTTACTGGTCGTCTTTTCGGGTTATCGGGCAGTACCAGTGAATGCCTTTTTGCGCGTTATGGTGTCGCGAGGTTTATATACGGGGACCTTCTCTAATAGTGGCGCGAGCCCTGAAGTTGGCGGATTAGGGCTAGAGTAAATCATGAAGCAGCAGACATCGCCTCTTTTTACATCTACCATGGCAATCATTTGCTTTGCTTGATTCTCGGCTCTGAGTTTGAACTCTGTTTTGCTGACCGCTGGCGTCTCTGTTGTGGCAGTTGAATCTGCTGATTGTTGGCCGTCAGGGTTTTGGACGCTTGCATTTTTATCTGCAGCAGCTTGAGGACTAGCATCTTCCTTGGGCTTGCTCGAGCGCAGCTTGACCTTCGCTCCGGTTTCTGTAGCCAGTCGCAATTTTTCGGCTAGTAGCGTTGATTTTTCGCTGAGTTTTGAGTCTTTGATTTTTTCCACAATCTCTAGATTGACTAGCGCCCCTTTAAGATCGCCTGAACGTATTTTCGCCAATGCTGTATTGTATCCAACGATGGCCTGGAGGTCTTTGCGGTCTTCGGGGATAGACTCGGCAGTCTTATTATATAGTTCGATAGACTCTTCATATTTTTCTGAGCGCGCTAGACTAACGGCCATGTTGTTCATATAAGATACGATATTTTTTATGTTCTCGAACGAGCTCATAATTTTCTTCGCCGCTGCTTTCACTGCAGCTTGGGCAACAGCAGCTGACCCAGAATCAACGGCGCTGGCTTGTGCTAAGGCGTCAGCAGTGCCTTTTTCGTTGCCAAGTTCGGACTCTGACTCTGCGATTAGGCATAGGCGTTCGATATTGTTTGGTGACAGATCCTGGGCCTTTTTGAAACATTTTAGAGCAGCTTCGAAGTTATTTAGCCGCATGAGAGTCTTGCCCAGCACGTTGAGGACTTCGATTTGTTCTCCGAGTAGTTTTAGCGCGTCAAAAGCCGATTCTCGCGCGGAATCGTAATCCTTTTTGGCCAAGCTGAAGGCGGCCTCTATCAGTCGCTTACGTCCAGTCGGTATCGACTTGTCGTTAAGGATTTGAAGTCGCAGCGGCTCGGCTTCGCTAATTTGGTCGCCGTTTAGAAGCATGTGGAACTTTCGCTCGAGGACAGCATGCTCTGTTGGTCGTCGCTCCTGACGGATCGTGTGTAAAAGAGTCGGAATGAAGCGCTCCCTTACCAACGGTTTTTCCATGGTATTAGCTATGCCTATTTCCTTTAAAAGAGGTGTGTCCTCGGTCTTGATCAAAGAGCTTATGATAAAGATGGGTACCGAATAAAATCCATGAAGGCGGATTCGTTGAATGATCGATGGACCACTGACTTTAGGAATCCGCCATTCCATGAAAATTAGTTCTGGCTCAGGATTTTTTTCCAGGTAATCCCAGGCACTCTGTCCATCTGAGAAGCGTTGAATGTTCGCGCAGCCTAAACTTTTTAAGACTTCCTCGACGGCTGTTGCAGATGCTTCATCTGGATCTATGATAATTGCATTATCCGTATCGATGATGTTGATAGTGCCAGTGATGTCTTCGGCGCTAGGATCAAGTGCCTCATCGGGAAATAAGCTCTTTGCGACTTGGTCCACTTGCTCCTTAAGATTGTCATCCAGAAGTTTGACCTGCCGCAGCGTCTTGCGAGCCATCTCTGGGTGGCCGAGGTGAAATTGAGGTTCGGCTAAATACAGCAGTGTTTTAATGTCACCAGGAATTAGTGTAAGCAGCGCTTTTTGGAGTTCTGCAATAGCCGCGTAATCTTTGTTCTTGGTCAGATGCTGTCTCAGGTAATGTGCTGAAATCAGAGTTTCGTTGGCCTGGTGTGAGTCAAAGACCGTGAACAATTCAGTTAGATCAGATGTCAGAGTGTCCTTAGTGAAGGGCTTTGTGTGGTACGAGAGACATCCGAGTTCGAAGGCCTTCGGTAATACAAAATACTCTTCTTCATTCACAAATAGGGAGACTCTGGTGTGGCGCAGTGACGGCGTCTCGGTGCAAAGTTTGAGTATATGAAGGGCATTCACAGGTTGATCGGCTGAGAGCGGCAGCAAGAGCCAATCAGCAACATCAGCCTCTAGGTATTCGAGCGCGTCGTTAATACTGCTACGACTTTCAATGGAGTCAAAGTTGCGAACTTTACGCAGTGTGTCTGACATCAGTTGCCGCACTGGCCCCGATGGATCCACTACAAGGATTCTGCACTGTGCGCTAGTTAAGTTGCTTACCATGGACCACCCGTACTACGGCTTAAATCCGTTGGATTCTCGCATAGCCATTGTCGGTGGATTTGGTTGAAATCTTAGGTCCTGATTTCTTTACTTTTCTAAGAATGCTAAACGTAATATAAGATAAAAATGCGCACTTTTCTTAAAACTTGTTTGAAGCTTACAGTAGTCGCGGCTTTACTCGGGTGGCTGGTACACTCGGACAAGCTGGACTTGGATCAACTGAAGATTCTCGTGTCAGATCCGAGAATTATACTGGGCAATCTAGCTATTTGGGGCATCGGCAGCGTGCTCCTGGGGACGCTGCGTTGGTGGATCCTGCTCCGCGGATTGGGCCTTGTGGTCAATTTTTTCCAGGCCTTACGTCTACAATTGATCGGTCTCTTTTTTAATACGACGATGCCTGGTGCCGTCGGTGGCGATATTATTAAGGCTGTTTATATTATCCGAGAGCAGACCAGTCAGGGTAAGACAGCGGCGATGTTGACGGTGCTTTTGGACCGGGTAGTCGGATTAGCAGCATTATTCGTGATGGCGGCCACGGCAGTCTTGTTTAATCCGAAGTTCTTTCTCGAGACTCCGGCGTTATTCCCGTTGGCTGTATTTATCTTTGTCGGGTTATTTGGCCTGATCTTTGGCTATGCCGTAGTGATGTTCCCGTTTGCCGAGGGGCGCGATCCTTTTCGCTGGTTATTTACGCGTAATTTCCCCGGCCTTTCTAGGTTACACGGAATTTATGATGCCTTGCGGGCGTACCGTAAACATCCATGGCTGCTGATATGCACCGTTTTGCTCTCAGTGGTGATCCAGTCCGGGGCAGTCATGTACGGCCTGTTTCTGACGCGACAGTTAACTGGTCAAAGTCCTAATTTGGATGTGTTTTGTACGATCTATCCTCTCGGCGTGATGACGACGGCTTTGCCGTTGGCACCCGGTGGCCTTGGCCTTGGGCACGTTGCTTTTGAGAGGTTGTTTACCATGGTGGGTCTGACTGGTGGCGCCAACATATTCAACGTCATGGTGCTGGGACAGCTCAGTCTAAACCTGCTGGGCGTTATCCCCTATCTACTTTACCGCTCAAACTTTGCCAGTCTGCGGGAGATTGAGGCCAAGGCGAGTTGCTAACTCTTTCAGTTCTCAATGAATCAGGCCCCAGCCGTTTTCTTAACGTCTGGGGCCTTTAATTTGAAATGCTGAATTCTCTTAGAAGTCTTCGTTGAAGGCAACGTCGCCGCTGACGCCGACTTGATAGGAAGAGACGCGGCGCTCAAAGAAGTTGGCTAACTCTTGAACGTCCTGCAACTCCAAGAAGCTGAACGGATTGCGTGCGTTGTATACCGGTGGGATGAGTAAGGCCGATAGCCGCTGGTCTGCGACATATTGCAGATATTGGCGCATATCACGTGTCGAGAGGCCAGCCACACCGAGAGATAGTACGTCTTCAGCGAAGACCATCTCGCACTCGATGGCTTCATCAATCATCGTGATGATCTTACGATTCAAATCAGCATCGAATAGATCTGGTTCTTCTGTCCGGACTTGCTTGATCACATTGAAGGCAAAATTCATGTGACAGCTTTCATCACGGAACACCCAATTAGTACCCCCAGCCAAACCGTGCAACAGACCTTTAGAGCGAAGGAAGTACACGTAAGCAAAGGCGGCGAAGAAGAACAGGCCTTCGATACAGGCGGCAAAGCAGATCAGATTTAACAAGAATTGGCGGCGGTCGTCTTTGGTCTCGAGCCGATCCAATTTATTGATGGAATCCATCCACTTCAGGCAGAAGGCGCCTTTTTGCTGAATTGATGGAATATTTTCGATCGCAGCAAAGGCCTCAGCTCGCGACTTCTCGTCCTCAAGATAGGTGTCGAGCAGCGTCAGATAGAACTGAACATGCAACGCCTCTTCATAAAGTTGCCGGGACAGATACATCCGCGCTTCAGGAGAGTTGATGTGCTTATAAAGATTCAGCACTAGATTGTTGGAGACGATCGAGTCGCCCGTGGCGAAGAAAGCCACTAGCCTATGGATAAGGTGTCGCTCGGATGGCTGCATGCGCTGCAGGTCTCCGACGTCCATCGAGAAATCTACCTCGTCCACAGTCCAGGTGTTTTTAATCGCGTTGCGATACATCTCGTAAAATAACGGGTAACGCATAGGTCGCAATGTGAGATTCATTCCGGGATCTAGTAGCATCATTGGCACGCCTCACAAGCTTCTGGGTTTTCGAGAGAGCAAGCAACCGCTTCTTCTTCGGTGTAATTTGATACCGTGGTCTTTTCGATCTTCGTCGCGGAGCGTGAGCGTAGGTAGTAAGTGGTCTTGAGACCCTTTTCCCAGGCATAGGCATACATCGAAGATACTTTTCCGATCGTTGGATTTTCCATGAACAAATTTAGCGACTGACTTTGGTCGATGTAAGGGCCGCGTTCTGCTGCCATATCAATCAAAGACCTCATCGGGATTTCCCAAACGGTGCGATAAATTTGCTTAATCTCGTCCGAGATTTCGTCGATATTTTGGATCGAGCCTTCGTTCAGCTTGATCTTGGCGCGAATTGACTTGTTCCACAGGCCAATACGGCGCAGGTCGTCTACCAGGTAGGAGTTAATCTGCAAGAACTCCCCTGATAGCGTTTCTCGCTTAAACTGGTTAGAAATTTGCGGTTCAATACATTCATAGGCACCGACTATCGAGGCGATAGTGGCGGTGGGTGCAACTGCGATCAGTAGTGAATTGCGGAGACCATGCGCGCGAATGTCTGCGCGTAACGCTTCCCATTCCGGCAGGCTCGGTTTGACGCCCCATAAATCAAATTGGAGGTCGCCTTTAGCCGCGCGAGTCTCATTAAAGTTGCTGTGAGCACCCAGCTCTTTGGCGAGGTCGCAGCTTGTCTTGAGCGCATTGTAGTAAATCACTTCCTGAATGCGGGCCGAGACCGCTCGCGCTGCTGGCGCATCAAAAGGAAGTTTTAGGCGGAAAAAGACATCTTGTAGCCCCATAATGCCGAGTCCGACTGGACGCCAGCGGTCATTAGACACTTTAGCTTGTGGGATCGGATAAAAATTGATGTCTATGACGCGGTCCAGATAGCGTACTGCCAGCTTCACATTGGCCGCGAGCTTCTCGTAGTCGAAATGTCCGTCGATGACATAGCGGGCCAGGTTGAGGGAACCTAAGTTACAGACTGCCGTTTCGCGATCAGACGTCACTTCAAGGATTTCGGTGCACAAATTGGACAGATGGATAACGTTTTCGCCTACACCCGTCTGATTGGACTTGATGTTAGAGGCGTCTTTGAAGGTGATCCAACCGTTGCCCGTCTGGGCTAAGGTCTTCATCATTAATGCATATAGCTCACGAGTCTTGACCTGCTTCTTGGCTAAGCCCGCCTTTTCGGCTTCGACATAAGCCGCCTCAAATTCAGCGCCGTAGAGGTCTGGCAGATGCGGTACGTCGTGGGGATCGAAGAGGGACCACTGCTCGTCCGTTTTCAACCGCTTCATGAACAGATCCGGGATCCAGTTAGCTAGATTTAGATTGTGAGTACGTGATGCTTCATCACCAGTATTGTTACGTAATTGCAAGAAATCCATGACATCTGCATGCCAGGTCTCTAGGTAGATACAGGCAGCACCTTTTCTTTTTCCGCCTTGATTTACGGCTGCTACTGACGAATCCAGCGTCTTGAGGAACGGGATGATGCCGTTAGACATGCCGTTGGTGCCGCGGATGAGCGAGCCACGAGCCCGTACCCGGTGGTAGGCAAGGCCGATACCGCCAGCGAATTTGGACAGCATCGCCACATCGCGATATTTGTCATAGATCGAACCGAGATCGTCGGTCGGGCTATCCAGCAAGTAGCACGAACTCATTTGCTGGTGCGCGGTGCCGGAGTTGAACAGAGTCGGAGTCGACGGCATGTACTCAAATGATGAGATCAGGTTGTAGAAGCGAATGGCCTCGTCGACATTAGTCGACAGGCCGCAAGCCACCCGCATAAAGAAATACTGAGCGGTTTCGATCACGTCGCGGCTTTTGGGGTCCCGCAGTAAGTAACGGTCGTAGACCGTGCGCAATCCAAAGTACTCAAAATTATTGGAGCTTTTCCGATTGATCGCCTTATTTAGGGCGTGTGCGTGTTGACGAACGAACTCGTAGGTCGAGGGCGCGATGATTCCGACACGGTAGCCGGCCATGATCGATTCGTAGAACGATTCTATGCCACGGACGATGTACACCTCTTTGGCGAGATAGACGTCGAGTAAGCGGGCTGCCAGCTTGGAGTATTCTGGTTCTTCGGCGATCATCATGGCTGCATTGCTAATCAGCAAGGCGTCCAGTTCTGTGGTGCACACACCGTCGTAGATGCCGCGGATAGCTTTGTCGGCCACCAGCTGGGGATCGATATTAGGTAAGCCCTCGGCGGCCCTAGCGACCTTGAGAACAATTTGTAGCGGATCGACCGTCTCAAGGTGTCCGTCGCGCTTGCGAACACGAAGAGTGGGGTCAACGGCACCAGCTTGGGCAGCCTTGTTGACCAGAGCTGAGCGCTGGAGACTCTGCATAGCGGGAGCAGGAATTGGATTTTGCTGATTCATCGGGACCTCCAAATTCGGAACTGCAGTCGGTCGGTTCAAGGTCTGTCCAGGGGGATCCAAGGCAAAGTCTTACGCAGGCTCCCCACCAGACCAATAAAGACCCTGGGAAGCTGGTATATGCCTTTGATTAGATAGGGCAGACTGCTCTCTAAGCAGCATATCTAGTGCCGTATTGTAGCGTCAACCACTATCTGTGGTGTTCCTTGGAACCCATGAGGTCTGGGCTCTTCACCGAGAACGCGATCCTAGCTGAATTCAGAAACTGGGCAAGGGATGACCGATAAAGTTTTTTTCTCAAGCAGAAAATCAGCGTGACGGTCACATGTTAGGACAGTGCCGCCAAACACAAATCACTATGATAAGAAGGAGCGGAACCAAGGCCAACGGGGGTGAAAGTGCCGCAGCTGAGCAGACCAGGAGCCGAATTGAACTATGAGGTTTGGGGCGAAGACGGTCAGTGGGTGACCCTAATCAATGGGCACAACCGGTCGCTGAGCGACTTCCGCCTTTTTGGCCGGTATCTAGTCGGGCGTGGTTGGCGGGTCCTGGTACTCGATAACCGTGGAGCGGGCCAAACCAAGACCTTGGCACCCTTCTCCATGGCGGACATGGTTAGTGATGTTGGAGCCCTCTGGGAGGCCGAGGCAGTGGCCAGAACCCGACTTTTGGGCATCTCCATGGGCGGCTTTATTGCCCAGGCATTGGCAGTCGAAAAGGCGGCTCGGGTGGCCGGTTTGGTCCTGGTGTCCACGGCCATGAATCAACAGCACATTCGCCGCGATGACCAGCCATGGACCAACGACCCGTTCACTGTAGAGGCCAAACTCCTGCCTTACTTTACTGCCGACTTCGCCCAGCGGAACTCCCTATTGATTCGTGGTATGGCGAAACAAATCGCGAAGTCAGTCGCTGAGGGCGACTTTGCCCGTTTGAGCGATATGCAAAGAGAGGCCATGGCAAATTTGGACTTAAGCGCTAGCACAGCCCGGATCAGCGTCCCGACTCTAGTGATCCACGGCGAGGAGGACAAAATTATCCCGGTACCCTCGGCCGAGGAGCTGGCCGCCGCGATCAAGGGAGCCCAGTTGGCACTCCTGCCTGGAGCAGGACACCTGCTGCTGGCAGAGCGACCCCGCGAACTCTACAAGCTTGTCGCCGACTTTTTCGCTGCCTAAGGCGCAGCTAATGTGGCTAGGGCGACAGTGATTGGCTGGACAACCCGGCTACCAGTCTGACTTCGGTTTCACTCATTCCGAGTTCCGTTGCCACGGCGCCTGGTGCTTTCCCTCTGGCCAGCAGTAGGCGGGCATCGGCATATTTCTTGTCTTCAATCTCTGCGAGCACTTCTTCGTAGGGTACTCTGTTGTCGAAGAAGCGGCAGATTTTCTCACCGCGGGCTAACAGTTTTTGAAGGCTGGTCTTTTCGTCTTCCACGCGACGCAGCAAATTCTCCAAATATGACTGTTTGCGGGACAATTCTTTGAGGGGATCAGAAAACCGGTCCGTAAGTTCCGCAACCACCAGTTCCATTTCCTTGGCTATAGTCTGACCACCCGCCTTGACCTCTTGCTCTGCCTCGGTGGCGAGGCGCACTGCCTTGTCTAAAGTACTGCGTGCTTTTGCTTGCGCAGCTTCCAGCTCCTCCTGCACCACGGTGCGAAGCTCGGCCAGTAGACGACGCTCCTCAGTCAGCTCTTCGACGAGCTCGAGATGGGTCTCGCGACGGCGGCTTAACAGGTATACGGCCACTATCAGGCCAAGGTCCATCAAGATGAGTGCTGCGAGAAGGAGGTTAGTCATTTAGCCATCCTGAAGATAGGATTTCAGTACTTGCTCGTCGACTTCATCCATGTTGACCACTTGCGCAACCACTAGCTTTTTTTTGCCGCGTTTACCTAGGTCAGCAGTACGAACTACTTTAGCTAGAACTTTAAATTTACCGGGAGTATCGACGCGACGATAGTCGACTAATCGCTGCTTTCGATTCCAATAATCCGGCAAAGCGATATGAATCTTTAGCAATGTACCTTGAGCGTAATCTTGTGTGCCCTGAAATTCCAGACCGTGCGGGCTTATGTGCAGGGTTTGTGCTTTAGATTCGCCGTCGTCATCACTAAGCCCGTAAGGTCTTACGTCTACCACTACTTTCCGATTAGACCTTGGATACTTTTTGATCAAGTCTTCGTCGAATCCAGTGTTGACTGCTTCAGCTTCTACAGTCACATCTCCAGTCGATGCTGGAGTTGCCAACGGAGTAGTTGTGTCCGCATTGTTAGAGTTGGTCATTGCATCACCTCTTGATTAACTAGCCTTTTTACTGGCCTTGTGAGCTTGAAAAATCTTTGCCAATTTTTCCTGCAGAGTTTGTCCTGTGAACGGTTTAACCACGTAATTGCTAACCCCAGCTTGCACAGCGTCCACAATGTTTTGTCGCTCAGCCTCTGCTGTGATCATCAAAAAAGGCAAATGCTTAAATTGAGGATCGGCTCGGACTGCCTTCAAAAAGTCTAAGCCCGTCATGGTGGGCATATTCCAATCGGAACAAATAAATTCAATCCCTGGGACGCTTTTTAGAACTTGCAGCGCCGCTGCTCCGGTATCGGCTTCGTGGAAATGTTCGTATCCTAACTGTTTGAATAACGTCTTAACAATGCGGCGCATGGTCTGCATATCATCGACCAAAAGTATTTTCATATTGCGCTCGCCGACTGCCATGTCCGCCCCCGTCAAAACTTTCTAGTTTTCAATCCACCAAAAGATTCTTAAGCTTCGCTCGTAGGCGAGTCACCGCTTGCGTATGAAGCTGACTGACTCGTGATTCAGTGACCTCGAGGATTTTTCCGATTTCCTTAAGGTTGAGATCTTCGTAGTAATAAAGAGACAGCACCAATTTTTGCTTCTCTGGAAGATCTTCAATATTTTTCATTAGTAGCTGGCGTACCCCTTTACTCTTCAGCTGGGTGAAGGGGTTCTTCGAGCCAACGTTTTCCAGGCACTCAAGTAAACTCTTGCGGTCATGTTGGTTGGGACCTGCTAGCTCATCGATCGAAAGCATGGTCACTGCTTTTACTTTAGCGACCATGCCATGGTAGCCATCGAGAGTCATGCCGAGCTGAGCAGATACCTCTGTATCACTGACAGCCCGACCAAAGCGTTGCTCCAGCTCTTGATATGTGCGTTCAATTTTTTTCGCTTTGTCGCGGACACTGCGTGGAACCCAGTCCTGGGACCTAAGCTCATCTAGTATCGCACCGCGGATACGAAATTCCGCGTATGTCTTGAACTTGTTATCTCGACTAGGGTCATACTTTTGGATGGCATCCATTAGTCCGATCACACCAGCGCTGATCAAGTCATCGATGTCGATGTTTGAAGGCAGGCGAGCCGCAATTCGTTGAGCTACGAAACGGATCAAGGGTGCATAGTCCATGATAAGTTGATCGCGCAACTTACCATCGACACCCTGGGTGTCCTGTTTGTAGCGTTTAACCAGACCTTTCATTTGGCTCCTTCCGCTCGCACCGGCTCTTGCCATAGCAGGCAACGCCAAAAGTCCTGCGCATCGACATGTTGACTGGGCTCGGATGAGCCGAGCAATTTACGGGCTACTTGGGTCCAGGCTTGGCCAGCAATGGTGAACGTCGACTGCTCTGAGGCTGCACGCCGCTGCATCACAGATTTCGGCACCTGAGGATCAATGGGAACATTGCCAGCATGGGAAACTTGTACATCTAAAAATCGCTTAGCTACTTCGGCTATTCGCGACGCAGTCTTTAGCCCCTCGCTCTCAGACCTAGTTTGATTAATCATCAAGTATGGGCGTTTTATGTCGTGAGATTCTGCGAGTACTTTGATCAGCGCATAGGCATCAGTCAATGCGTGTGGCTCTGGAGTGGTGACGACCAGAACCTTGTCAGCTGCCTTGCAGAAGTGAGTTACGGTGTTGGAAATACCAGCTCCCGTATCGATCAGTAAGACGTCGTACGATTTATCGATCGTGCTGATCTGATCGATGATTTGCTGCTGTTGAACGTAAGTTAGGGAAGTAAGACTAGAAATACCAGAGCCAGAAGGAATGAGATCGATACCGAGTGGTCCGGAGATGATGATGTCCTGCAGGCTAACGTGGCCATCAAGCACATCTCTGATATTGTAGCGAGCTTGCAGCCCTAGAACAACATCCACATTCGCCATGCCCATATCGCCGTCGAGGATCAACACGGAATGACCCAGTCGCTGTGCGGCTACGGCCAAGTGGACGGTCGTCAGTGTTTTGCCAACGCCCCCCTTGCCGCTAGTCACGGCAATGACTAGTGGAGCGCGCGCACCGGCTTTTACAGAACGAAGTAGGGACACGAGACCTCCACTTAAAGACCAAAAATACGCTCAATGACGCGTTCGCGAGTCGAACGCTCTATATCTTCTGGTATTTGCTGACCGATCGAGAAGAAACTCAGGGGGATTGACCACTTGCGAGAGGCGTTGAAGATCTCGCCGAACGCCCAGCTTTCATCTAATTTGCTGAACATCAGACTGCTAATGCCGAGATTAAGGAAGCTGTGGATTTCCTGCTCAACCTGACTCTCTTTAGTCGTGGCCGATACACAAAGATGGAAGTCGACCGGTAGCCCTTGCTCTTTAAGTGTGGCCAGTTCTGCGACAGCTTGTGAGTTTTTTGAGCTAACACCGGCAGTATCGATCAGCACCAGCTCGACACCTTTATGCGACTCTTGAATTTTTAGAAGATCATCCACACTGTTAGCCGCCACAAAAGCCAACCCGATGATCTTGCAAAAAATACGCATTTGCTCTGTAGCTGCAAGACGTTGGTGATCCATTGAGACGACAACTACCTGATTTTTTTCGCGCAGGGAATATAGAGCAGCCAACTTTGCGGCCATGGAGGTTTTGCCGACACCGGAGGCACCAATGATTGCTTGATAGGAAACGGATCCCGCCATGACCGACCAACGCGGTGCAATTTTGATGCGTTTCATCATCCAGCGGATTGCCTGGTCACGGTAGTAACCTTCCCCATCTGTGTCACCTGCAGCGGGTAAGGCGCGTAAGTGCCTAATTAACTCAGCGACGGTGACATCGCTGATGCCCATTAGGCGTAATTGCCGTTCTAGTGGCAACATCGCCTTAGGTAGGTCGTGGATGAGGGAGCCTTCTTTGTTTCTTAGTGCTTCCGTTACTAGCAGCTTGAGCTCTTGCAGCCCCGCCTCGACCGCTTGAACCTGCGTCCTGGTGGCTGCGACATCTACTAATGCAGAGAGGCGTGCCTGTATGTGATCTAGGCCAGCTTCATAATCTACCGATGTAGCCTGTGCCCTAGGACCGCTGGCACCGACTTTTCTGAATCCCGGAGCAGCCGCGGTTAGTTCATAAATCGTTCCCTTGCCGCCGGGCGCAGATTTTTCCCTGGTTGAGAGAATCACGGCTTCGGAACCCAATTCCTTCTTGACCGCTTTGACAGCGTCTTTCATGGAGAAGGCTTCGAAAGTTTTAAAATCCATATTGGAACTCCGCATCACACTCGGGCAGGAGGGCTAAATTCACGCTGACTAATTGGGAGGAAACTTACAGAGTAACGGTACCGATATTCTTGGTCTGGTTGTCACTGGGTATTTCATCAAAGGCGAGGATAATCAGGCCGGGGATAAACCTGTGGATAAGCTTGCGCAGATCCCATCTAATACGAGCACCGCAGAGTAAAATTGGCTGGGTTCCAGTGGATTCGAAATTGCGCATGCATTCAGCGGTGTTATTCAGTAAGCGTTGGGCGATTTCGGGCTCGACATTGAGGGCTGTGGTGCCGTCTTCTTGATATTGAAGGCCAGCGACAAGCAAATCTTCAACGGCGCGATCGAGGGTAGTGACTACTAATTGGCCATCCGGAGCTAGATACTTTTTAATGATACCACGACCTAAAGCTTTGCGCACATGACGGGTCAAAGCATCTGGATTCCGAACCGTCTTACAGTAGTCAGCCAGAGTTTCGAATATACTCAGCAGATCTCGGACACTGACGTTCTCTGCAAGGAGATTTTGCAGAACTTTAACTACATCACCAAGGGTCATCCGGTCTGTGGCTATGACTTCCTCGACCACTTTTTCATTTTCTCGTTTCAATCGCTCAACCAATGAATGGACTTCCTGGCGACCGATCAGTTCATGGGCATGGTCCTGAATCAGCTTGGTGAGATGGGTAACGATGACAGTCGCGCTATTAACCACGGTATAGCCGCGGAAAGTCGCTTCATCGCGTTGTCCCGGTGTGATCCAGATTGCATCAAGGCCGTAGGCTGGCTCCTTGGTGCGGTGGCCATCAATGGGGTCAATGACATCACCAGGATCCATCGCCAAGAATCGCCGTGGCATAAGTTTGCCCTGGCCTATGACGTTACCCTTCAGCATGATTTGATATTCGTCTGGGCGCAGCTGAATATTGTCCCTAATCATAACCATTGGCACGATGATTCCGATGTCCTGAGCAAACTGCTTCCGAGCCGACACGATACGTTCTAGAACTTCGCCATCTTGTTGGGTGTCGACAAGAGGTACTAATTCGACACCAACTTCCAGTGTCAATGTGTCTAAGTGCAGCAGTTCTACGACAGCGTCACCTTTGCCTTCAGGCTTAACTTTATCCTCGGCGACGGCAAGTTTGAGCGTCTCGCGGCGAACGATCTCTTTGCTTGAGTAACGGCCTAGCATGATAAAGCCGACAGCCAATAGGGAGAACGGAATAAACGGCATGCCTGGAATCAAGGCCATCACTGCGAGGAGCGCCGAACAGACATACATCGCTTTTGGGTGAACGAAGATCTGACTGGCGAGTTCTTCACTTAGATCTGTCCCGCCACTGGCTCTAGTCACCACGATACCAGAGGCCGTTGAAATCACGAGAGCCGGAATTTGAGAGACGAGACCATCACCGACAGTAAGTAGGGTAAACTTCTGGGCTGCATCGGCAAAGGAGAGTTTGTACTGAATTACGCCTAGTATGAGGCCTACGATGATATTAATGCCTGTGATGATTAATCCAGCGATCGCATCGCCGCGAACGAATTTGCTCGCTCCGTCCATGGAACCATAAAAATCAGCTTCTCTCTCGATTTTTGAGCGCCGACGCTTGGCCTCGTCGCGGTCGATTAGTCCAGCATTGAGCTCGGCATCAATTGCCATTTGCTTGCCAGGCATCGCATCCAAGGTGAACCTGGCACCGACCTCTGCGACCCTGCCGGCACCTTTCGTAATAACGATGAAGTTAATGATCACTAATATGATGAAAATAACAAAACCAACAAAGTAATTACCGCCGACTACGAACTCGCCGAAGGACTGTACCACTTCGCTGACATTCCCGGTGGCACCATTGAGTAGTACGCTTCGAGTGGTTGCAACGTTCAGAGACAGACGAAATAAGGTTGTTAACAGCAAGACGGTCGGGAAGGTGCTAAATTCAAGCGGCTCTTTTATGTAAATCGAAATAAGAAGAATCATCAGAGACATGGTGATCGAAAGTGACATCAAAAGATCGAGCATGAAGGGTGGCAGTGGCACTACCATCATTAAGATGATAGCCACAACGCCCAAGGCGAATTGCACGTCAGTGCTTCTCAGCGCTTCAATCAGCACATTAGAGCCGGATTTTTGCTCCGAGGCTGGAGCCTTAGTTGCTGTTGGCATCTACACCTCGCTTCTTTGGTATTGCGCGGCCTTTGAGGCGGTAAACGTAACGGATGATCTCCGCGACAGCCTTGTAAAACTTGTCGGGTATTTCTTCTCCCTCGTTGACAGTCGCATATAGTGCGCGTGCAAGAGGTCGATTTTCGATGATCGGGATCTGCTCTTCTTTGGCTGCTTCTCTCATGTTCAGAGCGAGAAAATCGACGCCTTTTGCTAACAGAACTGGTGCCCGATCACCGATGTTATACCTTAAAGCAATTGAGTAGTGAGTCGGGTTTGTGATTAGTACTGTCGCCGTGCGAGTTGTGGCTATAGTTTTGCGCGCGGCAAAATCGCGCTGCATCCTGCGCATTTTTGCTTTAACATTTTGGTCAACCTCTCGTCTTTTGTAGTCCTCTTTTACCTCTTGTTTAGTCATTCGCATTTTGCGTTCGTTGCTAAAGAAATTCCAAAGATAATCGAGCCCAGAAATTACGACCAAAAAACCAGAAACGGACCAGAATAGCTGCCGAGTGATCTTCCCCCAGTATGACCAGGTTGCAGTCATTGGATAGTTCATGAGCTCAGGGACGTGTACCCATTCACTCCGAAGAATTAAGTAACCAACAGTAGCTACCGCAATTAATTTGGCGATATTTTTTAATAACTCTAAAACGGTCTGAAAGGTGAACATTCTCGCAATGCCGGAAAATGGATCGAGCTTTGATAAGTCCGGACTTAAGCGTTCCCAAGACCAGTTCAATTTGGTCTGCAGCAAGGTAAGGGAGATAGCTGCTACGGAAGTGATCATAAAAATAGGGATGATCATCTGCAGCAAGTTAAGCCACATATCAGATAAATATGCGCTAAAATTGTCGTTATCAATGCGCCGGGTTGCGAGTGATTCAAAACTTGCGATGAGAAGCTTCTGAAGACTTTTGAGTAGCTTTGGCGCCCCTGAGGTGAATGCAACGACACAAGAACCCAATATAAAGACCGAAGTCAATTCACGTGATACGACCACTTCACCGCGTCCGCGAAACTCGTCTCGTCGCTCGGGTGTCGCGTCTTCTGTGCGGTCTTCAGAACTGGCTGTTTCATCAGCCATAGCGTGACCTACCTAGGAATTGGGTGAAGGGATCTTTAATTACGGAATCGAAGCCGAGAGATTTAGACTGCGGATCGCAGCGTGTAGCTGCATATTCATTTCACTGAAATGACTGGACATCCAGCCTGGAAACAATGGAAGAGTCGCCATATAAATGACCAAGCCGACCGTAAAACTCAAGGGGAAGCTAATCACAAATGCGTTCATATTTGGCACGGCTCTGGCGACAAGCCCAAGAGCAGCCATAGTAAACAAGAGAGCCACGAGTATTGGCGCCGCCAACTCAATGGCGATAGATAAAATTCCGCTGGTTAATTTGATTAACAATATCGTTAAGGGTCCGCTGAAGTGCGCGGCACCTCCCGGAATCAGTTGGAAGGTGTCGGCGATCGCAGTGAAGAAAATGTGGTGTAAGCTCAGAGTGAGAAATATCAGCATCACTAGCATACGGTGAAGCGCGGAGAAGCTGTCCATTCGCTCGTTGTAGTCCGGCATGAATAAATTCGCCGTACCAAATCCCATTTGGAACGACACGACAGTGGCTCCCATCATCAAACCGTCAAAAGTGACTCTACTGAAAAATCCGATTGTTAGACCGATTAACACTTCTCGCAGTAAGTAAGATGAGATCGTTAGTAAGTCTGTGTTTAAGTTTGGCGCCCAGTTTGGCGGTATCACCGGGAAAATTCCAATAGTCACTGCTAGAGCTAATAAAACCCGAACGCGCACCGGTGTTGGTGGGTCACCAATCATCGGTAGCGCGAATAGGATGGCGCTCACGCGCAGAAATGCTAGCGCGCCGATCATTAGGTGGGTTGGATCTGGCAGTGCTTGCATCTTTTAGTGGGTGACTCCGGGGATGCCGTTGAAGAGCTCTTTGGTAAATTCTGTCATGATCTGAAGTATCCAGGGCCCACAGACCATCATGGCTAATGTGATCATTAAAATTTTTGGAACAAACGAGAGAGTTTGTTCCTGTATCTGTGTGGCGGCTTGAACGATCGAGATCAACACCCCTGTGACTAGCGCAGCGATTAACACTGGCGCTGATATTTGCATTGCAACCATCACAGCCCGAGTACCTAAATCAATTACTTTTTGATCGGTCATGATGGTTGCCCTCTCAGACTAAAGCTTCAGATATTAAAACTCTTAACGATATTTTCCACGATCAGTGTCCATCCATCAACGAGTACGAAAAGGACCAATTTAAATGGCAAAGAAACCACAGTCGGTGGAAGCATCATCATGCCCATCGCCATAAGTATAGAAGATACCACCATGTCAATGACTAGGAAGGGTATATAGATTAGGAAACCAATCTGGAACGCGGTCTTTAACTCGCTAACCATAAATGCCGGCATTAGTGTGGTCATAGAGACGTCGGAGGCGTTTCGCGGTTTCGGCTGCTTTGTGATGTTAAAGAACATCGCGAGATCAGATTCGTGAGTTTGCGCTAACATAAATTTGCGTACTGGCTTGATAAGCTGTTCTAGAGCTTCGTCCTGTTTGATCTTTTTTTCTACGTAAGGTGTGTAGGCTTTGTCGCGAACCGTATCGATAACTGGCGACATAGTGAAAGCTGTGAGAAATAGAGCAAGGCCGACGATAACTTGATTCGGAGGCATCGAGCTAGTGCCTAGGGCCTGTCGCACAAAGCTTAAAATAACCAAGATTCGCGTGAACGAGGTCATCATGAGTAAGATAGCCGGAGCCATCGACAATATCGTGAGGAGCGCCATGATCTTCATGGCGGGCACCAGATCCCCCGGATCGTCGGTTTCTTTGAGGTCGATTCCGATTGTCGGAAGCTTTGTTTCGGCGGCGTGAGCAGGGGTGTTATGGCTGGCAGTCCATAGCAGGCCACCGATCATAACTAACATAACTATGCGGCGCCAGATTTGGTGCATTAGATGCTCCGCAGCGTCTTGAGTTTTTCTCTGATCATTCGTGTAACGTCGTCAATCGCTGCTTGGCCGGCTGGATTGTCGTTCGTTGAAACTGGGGTTTTTATCGTTGGCCTGTGTGTGGCTACGTTTTTAATGCCATCTTCATCGATAGCGATATTTATTCGGTTGGCCGTAGGAGCTTTAGGTTTCAGTGACGTGCGCAACGACGTGTTCGGTATTTCAGCTGCCGGTGACTTTACAACCGGGGGCTTTGGAGCTGGCCGGCGAGGTTGTGGTGTGGGCTGCATAGCGATGGTGTCTTCACTGTTTTCTAGAACCGTGGAGAAATCTTGAGTGGCGCCCGTGATTGCCGCTTGAGCAGCGCGAGTTGGCATGACACCGATCGCTTTAGTGTTTGGGCCGGTGTTTTGCGAGACTCCGATCGTTGTTAAAAAGGAGACATTTTCTGGAGTAATGCCAATTAAGATCTTTTCACCACCAATTTGAAGTAGAGAGACCTTTTGCCGCGAAGCTAGATTAAGTGAAGCTAGTGTCTTAATAGTTAACGGAGGCTCAGGGTTGAATTCCCCGGCGCCTTCGACGCGGCGTCTGAGGAATGGTTTAAAAAATCGGCTTACTAATAATAAGATAAGCATTCCAGCAGAGAAAAGAGCTACTTGCGTTAGTTTTTCACGGAAGTCGAAACTGGGTCCCGCTGAGGCAACTACTTTTGATTTTAGCTCCGCTTTCAGTCGTTCGCTCGGCGCGGGCTCGTCATGTCTTACTTCCGTTTTGGCTATCACTTGTTCAGCGGTGAGCTCTCGGGGAGCCGGAGGGCCAACGATTTCTGTGCGTAATTCGCTTTCCGACATGAGTCCGTTCAAAAGTGCGTTATCGATGGTCAGTATGATTCTGCTGCCTAGAGTTTCGGCCATCATTGCCTGTTTAACTTTGGCAGCATTTTTGTTAACGAATAGTCTTATTCCAGCATCACTAGGCGTGAGCTGAAATGCAGCTATTTTTGGTATTATTGTGTTTCCGCCATCGAAGAATTTTCCCGGTTCGGGTACTAATGTTCCCGGCAAAATGATCTGCAGAAACGATCCGTGATCCTGGATTTCACTTAGTTTGGTCCAAGTCGGCTCTTTATCGAGCCGAATAGTCATGGTTGTTAGATTTCCGTCAACTTCGCCATCAATATGACCAAGAGTTAGTGAGTTTGGGGCCGCAGTTTCTATTTTCTTGTCGACCGCCTGTGCCGCTGTTGACAAGGTTAAAGATGCTGCTAAACCGCAAGCGCTAAACGTTTGTCGCCACTTAAGCGTGATAGTCACAGTGAAGTACCTCTCGTTTTTCAGCCAGCTTTTTCAAGATTCGAAATGTCGCCCAAGCCAAATTGCGAGACAACATCGGTGAGACGTACGCCAAATTTTTCATTCACTACGACAACTTCGCCCATCGCGACCAACTTATCGTTGATGAGGATTTCCATTGGCTCACCTGCAATCTTGTCGAGCTCAATGACCGAGCCCTGACCTAGTTGCAGTAAGTCATTGACGAGCATTTTTGTTCGGCCGAGCTCGACCGAGACCTTCAGCGGAATGTCGAGGATCATTTTCAATTTTGAGAAGTCGGTGCGGGAGCTGCGCCCCTCTTCGGGAGCACTTGCTTCACTCTTTTTAGAGTCGCCGCTAGCCTCCGATAGTGCTTCCTCGAAGTCAGTACCAAGACCGAAATCTTCTGCGCTCATCCCGCCGCCATCGTTGGCCATAGTGTACTCCTAAATGCAAATTTATTTTGGCTTTAAATTTTATTCAGTGAGAGATTCGACGATGCGAAGGGCGCGGTTGCCCCGCAGTAGCCCCGGGATGCCGCGGAACTTCGGTACCCCTTCGACTAAAATGTCTAGGGGGCTAGTGGCGTCAGTATTTAGTTGGATAATATCTCCAGCCTGAAGCTCCATCAGATCACGCATCGCTATTTCAGCATCGCCAAGTTTGACGTTGATATTGGCCGAGGTGCCCATGATCTGTTCTTTAATGCGGTTAATCCAAATGAAGTCGACTTCAAGTTGTTCACTTTGGAAGCCGACAGATAATTTCGACTTAATTGGCTCTAGGGTTGCGTAAGGGATGACAACTTTGATAGTTCCCGAAACCTTCTCTAGTTCGACATCAAATGTTGTAGCGATAACGACGTCGGAAGGTGGCACCACGGCGACAAACTGTGGATTGATTTCGGTACGGCTATAGCCGACTTTTAGCGGATACACAGGCTCCCACGCTTTTTCGTAGTCATCGATTGCAGCAAGGACAATTCGACGTGCAATTTTGATTTCAATTTGGGTAAAGTCTTTGCCTTCAATTTTGGTGTAGGGTACGTCACTGCCACCGAAGAAACTGTCGACTAAAGCGTAAAGCAGCTTGGATTCAATAACCAAAACCGCAGCGCCACGCAGTGGGTCTAGCCGCAGAATATTTAGGCACGATGGCAGCGGTAAAGAGTTCATGAATTCGCTGAACTTTAGTGGCCCCGTGGAGTTCACGCTTAGGTTGGCTATTTTTCGAAGCGCATTCGATAGTGTGACGCGAAATAAACGAATGAATCGGTCATGGATAATGTCCAGCGTCGGCATTCTGCCGCGAATGATGCGGTCCTGATTAGCCAGGTCGTAATGAACGATACCTTGCTTTGCATCGTTACTGCTACTGTCCTCAGCGTCGATCCGGTTATCCGAAACGGCCGATAGGAGCGCATCTACCTCGTTTTGCGAGAGTACTTGATTCATTTATTACCTGCAGAAGTTTTAGATCACTCGATGAGGATATCTGTGATGTAGATGTCGTCGACTTTGTGGTTCATATACTGATTGAGGCGGTTAAAGATCTCTTTCCGTAGCTGCGTTTTGCCATCCGGCCCCAGCAGAAATTCTCTTGATTTGCGACTGGTGACAGCAATGGCAGCATCGCGCAGCTGGGGGAGGCGTTTATCAAATTCAGCCCGCGTGATTGCTTCACAGTCATATTCGACTGCGATCTCGAGCCGAAGATAATGATTTTCAAGAGGATTACCCAAATTCAAGTGGAATGCTGGGATTGGTACTGTGCAGCCAAAGTCGACGCCCTCGAGTTTGCTGGTTTTGGGGTCTTTTTTCTCTTCTGCCTTGGGCGCTTCGCCGTGGCCGCCTCCGTGCTCTTCTTTTTTCTCGCCGTGCTCTTCTTTTTTCTCGCCGTGCTCTTCTTTTTTCCCGCCGTGCTCTTCTTTTTTCTCGCCGTGCTCTTCTTTTTTCCCGCCGTGCTCTTCTTTTTTCTCGCCGTGCTCTTCTTTTTTCTCGCCGTGGCCCTCGGCTGATTTCTCGTGTTCTTCTTCGCCGTGCTCGTCACTTTTTTCAGCGTTAGCTTTGGCGGAGCTACCGCTGGCCAGGAAGTATCCCAGTCCACCGCCGACCCCGAATAGACCGAGAACGCCGCCGATGATGATGATCAGCAGCTTCTTCTTTTTTGCTTTTGCGGCCTCTTCCTCCGGAGTCAATTCCGGTTTAGCGGCTGCGCCTTCGTCTTTTTTTTCTGCTTTTGACATAGGTCCTCTTGGCGTCTCTACTTCAAAAGTCGTGCCAGACTTTCACAGCCCTTACTTTGGCTATGCATTTTCTTCCCACAGGGCTGTACAACAAGGGTTAGCGTCTAAAGGGTATGCAATAACAGTGTCAAATACCCGTGGTTTGGGCATTATGTGGATTCACTTAAGTTTCGTAGACTCTTTGGCTAAACAACCAATTGTACCGTCATGTTTTTGACGACTGGGGCACGTCAAAGATCTGGCGTTAGCGCCAAAAAACCGACGCTCTGACTGGATGGGGTTGGGATGGAAATGAGAATAAGATCGGGTCAACTTTGGATTAGCAGTACTCTCGTTGGGTTGATGCTAATCACCGGATCACGCTCGGCCGGGGCTGCGGTACTAAGATCGACTTTGGTCAGTGAGGCGGTTCAGCTCAACTATGATGTCGATGCTGCACTGACTTATATCGATGCCTATCAGCAATTGCCCGTGCGAGCGGCCCTGCCACCCCTTTCCGGGGGGGCGACCCAAAGCACTGGGCAAGATGGGGTGTTTCAGCCGCGGACCCTAGGTTTGCGTCATTTGCGCATTGGGCTGGACTGGTACGCGGCGACCAGTACAAATTTAAGGGTAGTTTTGCGTCCCGATGCAGTGAATCGTCAGATGGAGAATGGCGATCTCATGACACCGAGAGAATTCGACGCCCGTAGTGGCGATCCCGGCATGAAGCCGCTCCCGACGATCCGGCTTCTCGACGCGTATCAATTAACCTACCGGGTTGGTACCGGCCTAATCGTCGGCGCGGGAGTCTGGGAGAACTTTGGCGCCCACTCATCGGCCTATCCGGAGCTACTTGGGTTCGGATTAAATGTCATTTTTCCAGCAAAATTCGCCGGAATTATGGTCAATTGGCAACCTCCTGGTGCAGCTCTTGACACGGCCGTCGATGCGACAGCAAGTGCCTCTCCCGCTGCCTTTGGCGTCCGTTTTTACGCGTTTCTTGGCGATCAAGACCGCGCTGAGGGTCAGAATCAACATCATGGCTCGTTCGATACGGCTCCCACAGCTCGTGATGCGAATCAGGGCGGAGCCCTGGTGCTTAGCTGGCGTTGGCAGCCGGAGTTGAAGCTGGGGCTTATGGCGGGATATTTGGATTCAGCGGACACCGCTGGTGGTTACGAATCTGTATTTGGTCAGCTGACGGGTGAGACCATTTTTGTCGTCGCCGGTCATCGCAACAGCATTACTTTAGACACTAGGTACGAACAAACGCACGGCCGGCGGCCGGTGGCCAATCAGAGGTTGATCAGTGGAGCCCTGAAGGCTGCAACTTCGATTAATGATAACTTTGCAGCCATTTTTGGCATCAATCTCGGGAATAATTCGCGGTGGGCGGTCTACAGTTCCGAGCGGACCAACACAGTTTGGCTTCAGGGCCATCAGATTGAGGGCGGATTGCTGCATGATGTCGGTCGTAATCTATCGCTACAGTTCTTACTATCGCGAGAGTATCGAACGTTGCGATCAGGTACCCAGAAAGTTGGTGGTTTTCAGGATGCAGACGGATCAAAGTCCACGATACACCGTGTGGGCTTTGAAGTAGCCTACCGCTTCAATAGCAATGCGTGATGTGTCGAGATGAATTTTCTAGAGGTGGATTTATGAAATGGAAATCGACGTGCTTGTTGCTGCCCAACTTATACTGGTTTGCACTTAGCGCTAGCGCTAGCGCCTATGCCGAACCCTCAAAGTTTATAGACGGCCCAGGATCTGAGTCAGTGGCTGCATCAGGAGCATCAACGGGCCTGACCTCGCCGCCTTTGGCACTGGGTATGCGTTTTGATTGCATACATGATTTCAATGCAAGTAGTGGTGCGGCGCAAAACTGCATTAGCATCTCTGGGCTGCGTTTGACACTAAGTGAGCAGGCCGCGCCAAATCTTCGCGCCTCTTTACGCTTGGATCCATTTTCTACCCCTCGACCATCGCGGGCAGCGTCGCCCTTGCGCACGCAGTTGCCGACCACTAGTGACACTGCGCTTGGTATCGTCGATCAGTTTAAAGTGGTGTGGACGGCTCGTCCAAGTCTTGATCTTGCCATCCAAAGCTTCGATGGTGCGGCCTTGCCACAGTCTGTAAGTGGTCTTGCACTTGGCAATCAATTCATGGACGCCGGTTGGAAGCAAACAGCACTGACTCTAGACTACACTTTAAATGTCCCAATGCCCTTAAATGTCACGTTAGTGGCCGGTAACGGTGAGGGGCAGACTGTGCGTGCTGTGACACCGCAGCAGTATTTTGGTTTACAGGCACGTATGACCATCGAGAGGTATATAAGCTTGCTACTGGGAGCTTCCGCAAATGGCAACGATGCCGGGAGCGAGGAGTCCATTTATACCAGGAAAAGAGTTCAAGCTGATTGTGACGTGACAGTGAATAATGCGTCGTCGCCTCATGGGCATTCCACGCGGCGTTTGGCTGCGGGTGTAGTGGCGGACGGCGGCATCGTTGGACTGGACGGGTTTAAAGTTGGGCTAGCTTGGCAGGGAACCACCACTAAGGACTTGGCTATCAATATGTCTGGTGACCCGACAGTAAGCCAGTTGGAGGAAAGCCGTTGCCAGCTAGATCCGGATCTAGCGTTTATTCAGCAATCCGGAGTGCTGGGTTCTTGGCGCCGGACCATCGTTGATGCCAGTCTTAAGTACCGCTTTAGCAGCGGCCTATTTCTGGCGGCTGATTATACGACACGACGCCTGAGTACCAATGGTTCTGGCACATTTAAGGTCTGTGAAAGTGATGTGGATAACCAGTGTCTTGGCGATGTCGCTGGTGGACAGAATCAGTTGAATCAGGCCGCATGGACAGCAGGTGTCGGCGCGACTTTGGCGCCAGACCTGCAATTGACTTTGGAATACTATACGGCTAGTTACGACGAGAACTACGCCCACTTCTATTATGCTGGAGCCAACGGTCGGGCCGACAAGGACTTCTCCCTGTTTAATGCTCGCTTGGCTTACCGTTGGCAGTGATCTGTCTCTCTGCTACGATGAGGGGGCCATTGGTTAGATTTCACAATTTGGAGTAGAGATGCGTTTGAACCGCAGTCTGGGATGGTGGTTGACGGCAAGTTTGGCGATGTTCCTGGCGTCTTGTTTGGAACAGTATGACCCGAGCAAAAATAATGCGAAATTTGCCACGGAATGGAAGCAGTCCGTGCAGCCCGCGGCGAATTTAACGGAGACCGGTGAGATCCCGGTAACCGGCGGTGCAAAGGTTATTGATCCTGATGAGCGCTACGCCACCATCTGTGCAAACTGTCACGGAGCCAAGGGCTATGGCGACGGAGCTGGTGGATTGGCTCTCAATCCTAAGCCGCGTAACCTTCACGACAAAGATTGGCAGGCCAGAGTTGATGATGCCCACATAGTGAAAGTCATCACCTACGGTGGACCATCGGTCGGTTTGAGCGCCTCGATGTCGGCCTGGGGGTCTATCCTCAACCCCGAAGAAGTGCTTGCTTTGGTTAAGAAAATCCGTGTTTGGGGTAAAGAATGAGGTTCTGACCCCCGGGCGGCTGACTTTCATAAAAAGGAATACTCATGACGTTTAAATTACCTGAATTACCTTATGCTTTAGATGCTTTGGCTCCAGTGATGTCACGCGAGACCCTAGAGTATCACTACGGCAAGCATCACCAGCGTTACGTCGACAACCTTAACAAGTTGGTTGCCGGCACTGATCTTGAGAACAAGTCGCTGGAAGACATCATCAGGGCGTCCAAATCTGGCGGCACGTTCAACAACGCGGCACAGGTCTGGAACCACACCTTCTTCTTCCATAGCCTGAAACCGCATGGCGCCAAGATCAGTGGCAAGGCTAAAGATGCTATCGACAAGCAATGGGGCAGCTTTGATAAATTCAAAGCTGAGTTTTCTGAAGCTGCAGTCGGTCTGTTCGGCTCAGGTTGGGTTTGGTTGACACAGCTAGCAAATGGCACCCTGGCAATTGAGAAGACCAAAGATGCTGAGACACCTTTGACCAGCGGTCATAAGCCGTTGCTGACTCTCGACGTTTGGGAGCATGCCTATTACATCGATTATCGGAACGACCGTGCGCGTTTCATCAATGGCTGGTGGGACATCGTCAACTGGGACTTCGTGAATAATCAGTTTTAATCTGCGAGTTAGCCGATATTCTTGCATCAGTAGTGACGGGAGACAGTAGTCTCCCGTCTTGTTTTTTACCGAGAAGAATACGGCCCTCAACGAAGGCCGGGAAGTTCGTTAGCCCATAGTGATTCTAGTGTCTCGCGCTGACGAATGATGCGAAACGTGGCGCCGTCGACGAAAACTTCAGGGGCGCGCGGTCGGCTATTATACTGCGACGCCATTGATGACCCATAGGCTCCGCAACCACGGACCATCAGCAGCTCGCCAGCCACCGGAAGCGGCATCTGACGATCTTTGCCCAGAAAGTCCCCTGATTCACAGATAGGCCCCACAATATCGCAGAGCGCTGCTGGTGCATTGGGTGCCGTGGCGTTCACTGCGCTGATCGTATGGTAAGACTCATAGAGTGTGGGTCTGATGAGATCGTTCATGGCGGCATCGACCACCACAAAGTGTCGTTCCGGTGTCTTTTTGACGCTGATGACTCGAGTCAACAATACGCCAATATTACCGACAAGTGACCGTCCTGGTTCAATGATGAGGCGCAGGCCGGTTGGACGCACACCTTGAATCAGTGCCTCCGCATACTCCGTCACGCTAGGTGGCTCTTCGTTGCTGTAGCGGATTCCTAGGCCCCCTCCCATGTTTAGATAGCGGAGGTCGAAGCCAAGCTCCCTTACATGTTTAGATAGGGATGCCATCTGCTGAGCGGCCTCTTTCAGCGGCGCTAGATCCAGTATTTGGCTACCTATGTGGCAGGCTAGGCCGACCAGTTGCAGGCTTGGTTGACTACGGATTCGGTTCAGGAGATCGGGTAGGTCGGTTTCGGTGAGGCCAAATTTGGTTGAATAAAGACCGGTCGTGATTTTTGCATTGGTTTGGGCATCGATATTCGGATTGATCCGCAGGCTGATCGCCGCTGTCTTGTTGGCAGCGGCAGCTAAGCCAGCAATCATGTCGATCTCAAAAGGGGACTCGACATTGAACATGAGGATTCCAGCTTTTAAAGCTTGGCGCACCTCATCCTCTTGCTTGCCGACACCGGAGAAGACGATGCGATTGGTCGGAGCGCCTGCTAGGAGAGCCCTTTGAAGCTCGCCTGCTGACACTAGATCGGCCCCTAGTCCAGCTGCAAAAATAGTCTTGAGTATGGATAGGTTACTTAGCGACTTCACGGCAAAGCAGGCATCTGTCGGATAGTTTTTGAAGGCGTCAAGAAGAGCCGAGCAGTGCTCCTCCAACATCTGCTTCGAGTATATGTAGGCCGGCGTGCCTACGGACTGGCCTAGGTCATTGAGGGGCAATGAGTCACAGTGGTAGCTGCCATCTCGTAGCTGAAATTGATCCACGGCTATTAACTTTTTTGACTGGGGCTCTATTCGCCTGGGTTATTCGGATTGTAAGGTTTTGCGCCATCCGGTTGCAGTTCAGGCGCTGGTGCTGCTGACGGTTGTTGCTCAGTCGCAGGCTGCGTCATGTCGGCACTGCTTGCTGATGGAGTGTGTTGGTCTGTGAGAAGTTTATGGACATCGTTGCGCGCGTCTACAACAGGCTGCAATGATTCGCGGATTGACTGGGCCTCTTCGCGCCGCATGTCGTCCTCGGCGTCCCGGATGACCTGTTCGAAGGTCGAGCGCACGTCATTTGCTGTGCGGCGCAGGTGGACAAACATCCTTCCGGCCTGACGCATGACTTCCGGTAGGCGCTTTGGCCCGACTACGACCAGCGCTACCACAGCGATGATGACTAGCTCAAAAAAGCCTACCCCGAACATAGAAAATCCTTCCCTAATCGGCCATTAAGCGACAACGTTAGGCCGTTCTTACTGTAGTGGAAAACCCTTTGAACTGAAACTAGTACCGATAGCTTAACCCGTAGCGCTTAGGTTCTGCCCATGCAAAAAATCGTCACTTGGAACGTTAACTCTGTTGGTCAGCGTCTGTCTCGCTTGCTTGCCCTTCTTGAGCGGATGGCACCTGATGTGATTTGCTTGCAGGAGCTAAAGTGTGTGGATGAAAGCTTTCCCTTCGCCGAGGTGGAGGCCGCCGGCTATCATGCCGCCGTCTATGGCCAGAAGGCCTTCAATGGAGTCGCACTACTTAGCCGTAGGCCGGCAGAGGGTGTCGTTCGCGGATTTGGTGACGGTGTTGACGACCCTCAGTCGAGGTTTATTAGTGGGCGTTTTGGCGATTTAACCGTGATGTCGGCCTATGTGCCTAACGGCCAAGCTGTAGGGTCTGATAAATACTTCTATAAACTCAACTGGTTATCTAGGATGCAGCGCTACCTCCAGGAGCACCATCGGCCGACTGATCGGATGATCCTGGCCGGTGACTTCAATATCGCACCGCGGCCTATGGATACCCATGACGCAGCTCAGTGGGAGGGTAAGATCTTGTGCTCGGAGCGCGAGCGGGCCGCACTTGCCGCCACCATGGACCTTGGTCTGGTTGATGCATACCGTCACCTCCACCCCCAGGAGACCGCATTTACTTGGTGGGATTACCGTATGTTAGGGTTCCAGAAGAACCACGGCCTGCGGATTGACCTGTTGCTCGCCAGCCTGCCGGTGTGCGAGCAGTTCGGCCGATGCTACGTCGATCGGGATGAGCGCAAGGGCGAAAAGCCCTCTGATCACGCGCCTGTAGTCCTTGAGTTAGCTTAATTTGCGGGTTGGTCGCCCCCTCTGTAAAATCCCGATTAAAATAAATTTAACATAAAATTCTGTAGGTTTAGGGAGCCACGCTCTGGACGGTTAGCCAAGATAAATGCTACACCTTTGATAGGTCGTCGGACGACATCATCACTCCAAATTTTTCGGAGGTGCTATGGATGCCCGGGTTCTCTGTTGCCTACAGCGTGCTTGTTGTAGCTTTATTTTGGGACTTAGCATCGCATGTGGTCAAAATGGCTCCGTAAGTCGCCTAGCGACCGGTAAAGCCGACCCGAAAGTCTTCCCGACCTCAACCGCCAGCATTAGTAAACTCATCGGTGATCTGCCTCTCGACAGCAACCCAAACGTCGGGGTGGGTATTCCTTCGGTCAGCAGCTCTCCAGAAGTTTTGATCTCTCGCAAGCAGTATGTCATTTCCTGGAACCATCAGCATCGGCAGCCAAACTATGTCGCTTGGCGACTTAGCAGTGCGGACATGGGCAATGTCCAAAGGCAAAATAACTTCGCTGTCGATCCTGAACTGGAAAGGCACTTGCATCAGCGCGGAGTCGGCCGAGCAGTCGAGCCTGAAGAGTACCAGGGTAGTTGTTTCGATCGTGGCCACTTGATTCCGTCAGCTGACCGGACACTGAGCGTGTCAGACAATAGTCAGACGTTTCTGATGTCTAACATGATGCCGCAGACGGCCAACCTTAATCGGGTTTCCTGGCAACACCTCGAACATCATGCGCGCACTTTAGTGCGCGGTACGAATGACACTCTCTACATTGTAGCCGGTCCAGTTTTCGCCGAAGACCCAGGGCACATCGGACCTGACAATGACATTGATGTGCCGTCGCACAATTTCAAGATCGTCTTCAAGATGAACAAAAACGGCAGGCCGCAGGTGATAGCCTCGGTTCTGATGCCAAACGTGACATCGAACGGCACGGACCCCATTACCGACCACGAACAGGCATGTGAAGACTCGCATGGTTTTACTGAATCGCTAGGCGCGCGAAGCATGGAGTCTGATTGGGAGCGTTTCAAAACATCGCTCTCAGAAATTGAGCAATCGGCAGGTCTGGACCTGGCTTTCTTGCATCAGGTTAATTAGTTTCAGGCGCAATAGCCTCAGACTAGTGTGCTGCTAACCAGTCGGGACCCCAGCTGATATCAACTTTCAGCGGGACTCGGGTGGTGATTGCGTTCTCCATGCAGTCACGGATTATTGGCACAACTGCCTCGACCTCGGACTCAGGAGCGCTGAACACCAGTTCGTCATGTACTTGCAACAGCATTTTGGTCTTAAGCCGATGTGCCTTCAGAGCGTGATGTACCTTAATCATGGCTAGCTTGATAAGGTCGGCAGCACTGCCCTGTATGGGGGCGTTAACGGCGATGTTTTCTCCTCTGTTTTGGATGGCTTGGTTGCCATCGCGAAGCTCGGGGATAGGTCGACGGCGACCAAACATAGTGACGCAGTAGCCGGTGGCCCGCGCGCTCTTTACCAGCTCTGCCGTATAGCTTTTGATGCCTGGATATACTTCAAAGTATCGGCTGATAAAGTCCTTGGCTGCAGAGAGTGTGACTCCGGTTTGGGCTGCCAGCCGCTGCGGCCCCATGCCATATATAATGCCAAAGTTGACGGCTTTGGCTTGTGAGCGAAGTTCCGAGCTGACGTCTGCCTCCGGAATACCGAAAATCTTGGCGGCCGTGACGCGGTGCACGTCCAGGCCCAGCTTGAATGCTGCGATTAGATCGGTCGCCTCTGCTAAGTGCGCAAGTAGGCGAATTTCAACTTGTGAATAATCGGCGGAGATTAATACGGCATCAGCCTCGGGTGGTTTGAAGGCTTTTCTGATGCGGCGACCAAGGGGTGATTGATTCGGTATATTTTGTAGGTTTGGTTTATCTGAGCTGAGTCGTCCGGTCGCAGCCACCGTTTGATTAAAGTGGGTATGAATCCGGTGAGAGCGGGCATTTAAGAATTGTGGTAGCGCGTCTACATACGTGCTCTTAAGTTTAGTGACTGTCCGGTATTGAAGGATGAGGTCTGGAATCGGGTGAGACGGCGCCAGTTGGGAAAGCACAGATTCATCCGTGGAAAATCCGGTCTTAGTCTTCTTCAGCCGTTTCAAGCCTGCAAGCTCGTGCAGCTTAAGCCTGGTGTAGAGTAATTCCTGCAGCTGTTTCGAGGAGTTAATATTAAAGGCTCCGCCAGCGGTCTCGTAGATTTGTTCTTCGAGAGTCTTAGCCACGATGGAGAGCTCGTCAGAGTAGCTTGCTAGGTATTCAGCATCGATAAATACACCCGTGCGTTCCATGTCTGCGAGTACTGGCACCAAGGGCATTTCGATGACGGAGAGCACGTGATTTAGACTGAGTTCATTGATCCGCGGTGCGATAACTTTATGTAGCTCAGATAGTAAGACTGTTTGTTCCATTAGAGTATTGGGAAGTTCCGACCTATTCAAATAGCGCTGGGCTAAAGAATTTAGGCCATGGTCGTAGTGATTTGGGTCGATCAAGTAGTCACAGATTTCCAAATCAACGTACGGTGCTTTGACATCAATGCCGATATTGAGCAGCATCTCAATCGCTAGCTTCCATCCATGCGCTACTTTGGTTGCGGACCCAGATAAAATTTGGCGTGCATAGTATATTCCTGCCTCGCTGAGAGGCAGTTGAAAAGCGTCTCCCAGATCGGTGATCAGCGCGAGATTTATCGCCTTGTCAGCGACCACATCAGATCCTGTAGCAGCGATAGTGATGAAGATTTCGCGCGCTGATGCCGCCGCATCATAGAGTTTTTGAGCAGTATCGTCGTCTAGCACTTCGGTGAATGACAGTGCTGAATGATGAATCAGCTGTGATTCTGGGGTAGAGGCCAGGGCGGACTCTCCGAGCACCGACTTTACTTTTTGGCTTAGGGACTTAAAACCTAGCTCTTGATAAAAGCTAAGTAATTCCGGATTTGCGGCCGATTGCTGCCAATGACAAATTGTTTGGTCGAGGCTGATCGGAAGGTCTAAATCTGTTTTAAGAGTGACGAGCTCTCGTGACAGAAAGGCATTTTCCCGATCAGCAATTAAGGCTTCGCGCTGCTTCTTCGCACTAATCTCATCAAGGCGCTCGTAAATGCCGGACAAGGAGCCGTAAGTCTCGATTAACTTAGCTGCCCCTTTTTCTCCTATTCCGTGGACGCCAGGGACGTTGTCTACGGCATCTCCGATTAGGGCAAGGACATCGATCACCTGATCTGGCGTACAGTGAAAGCGCTCGCGAACAGCGGCTGGATCGACAATGACGGCGTCTTCGTTCTTTTTAGGGACGAACATCAAAATTCGATCATCGACAATCTGCATAAAGTCTTTGTCACCTGAGACTATGTAGACTGCGAGGTCAGGACCAGCGAAACGCTTAGCAACAGTCCCTATGACATCATCGGCCTCAACTCCGGGCACTTTGAGTAAAGGGCAGCGAAGATGCTGCAAAAGACTAAAAATGTAGGGAATCTGCTGAGAGAGATCTTCGGGCATTTCGCCCCGATTAGCTTTATACGCAGGGTAACGCTGGTGCCGGAATGTTGGTTCGGGAGTATCGGTGACTGCCAAGAGATAATCTGGTTGTTGCTCGCTTAGCAACTTATGCATAAAAAGAGCGGAGCCGTAAATGGCGCCGGTTGGCAAGCCGCTGTTCGTAGTGAGAGAGCTGCGACCGAGAGCATAAAAGCTGCGGAACGCAAGAGCCATAGTGTCGATGACAAAGAGGCGTTTGAGTTGCGACAAGATGGCCTCGCGGTAATGGTTAAGGAAGCAAGCGGCGGAGCCGATGTAGGCCCGTCGATCTTTGACAATATAATGCAAATAAACTTATAATTCTGTCTACCTAGGAGAATATATGATCATCGTGACTGGCGGTGCTGGCTTCATCGGTAGCGCTCTACTCTGGCAGCTTAATTCGCAGGGTCTGAATCATCTGTTGGTGGTAGATCACCTGGGGACTGGCAACAAATGGCAGAACCTCAATAAGCGCACCTTCAATTCGTTCATACATAAGAACGATTTTTTAGCATGGTTGGAACGTGGGTCTGACGGCGTGCTAATCGAAGGGATTTTCCATCTCGGTGCGAGCTCATCGACCACCGAGACAGACTGCGATTACTTAATGAGTAACAATCTTAATTACTCGATTAAGCTGTGGAATTACTGCACTCGCAATAAAATCCCTTTTATCTATGCCTCATCTGCCGCGACCTACGGCGAGGGTGACTTAGGGTTCGATGATGATCGTTTGGTGGTGCCGAAGCTGCGCCCACTAAATCCTTACGGTTTTAGTAAGCAGAAGTTTGATCATTGGGTGACAATGCAAACACAGATGCCGCCGTTTTGGGCGGGTCTAAAATTTTTCAATGTCTACGGCCCGCAAGAGTATCATAAGGGCAGTCAGTCCAGCGTGATCCCTCAGTTTGTACCCCAAGTTCAAAAAACGGGTACTATCCGTTTGTTTAAATCTTACCGAGATAGTTATGCGGATGGTGAGCAAAACCGTGATTTCGTTTACGTCAAAGACTGCGTAAAAATCATGGCCCATATGTTTAAGAATGCAACTAAAGCCCAATCCGGACTTTACAATATTGGCTCAGGAAAGGCCCGGAGTTTTGCTGACCTAGCGCGGGCAGTATTTGCAGCAATAGATCACAAGGCGCCTCGTCTTGAGTTTGTTGACATGCCAGAGGCTCTGCGCCATCAGTATCAGTACCACACCGAGGCAAAGCTCACCCGTTTACGAGAAAAAGCTGGCTACCATGAGCCGATGACTAGCTTAGAGGACGGCGTGGCTGATTACGTGCGTAACTATTTGCTCGCCGATGACCGTTATCTTTAAGAAACGCTGGGGCAGTTTTTACTGCGGTGTTCTCATCAATTCGCTGTGGCTGCTTTTGGCGCCACCTTTGGCAGTTGCTGAGGTCGTCGCGGCATCTCCTGTGAAAGCAGAGGTAGCAGCAGCAGAAGAAGAGGAAAAAGAAGCACGCGAAGTGAAGTTCAAAGTTGTCGGACTGACCACCTCCGGACTAGTTCGCACCAACCTGGCTTGGCTCAACAGCTATATCGACTATCAATTCCCCGCCGAACTCACCCAAGGTGACCTTGCTGAGCTTGAGCGTAAATTAACAACGACGGCTATTTTCACTCAGGTAAAGGTCAGTCTCGAACCGCGCCCTGGACCAGCGAATGAATTTTTTCTGCGCGTAGAGGCAGAAGAACGTTGGACCACTATCCCTGTGGTGCGCGGCGCCTACGGCGGTGGCATGCCGATGCGAGTGCTAGGTTTTTACGATATAAATCTACTTGGGCGGCTCTTGACGTTCGGGGCTGAGGCGCGACAATTCGGTGCGTCGCCACCTGGATTTATTGTCTATGGGCGCGATCCCCGCGGTAATTCCGACCGGTATTATGTTGGCGAAGAATTCTGGCGTGAATTTCGTCGTCGGCAAGTTTTTGATCGTAAGGGCAAGCAGTTAGGGCAAATTAATAGTGACATGGCGATGAACCGCCTACGACTCTTGTTGCCAATTGATAACAATTCGGGGGCCCAAATCCATCCCTGGCGTGTGGGCGGAGACATAGAGCTGGTTAAAGAGAATCCAAGCTCATTCGAGGCGAGTACTTTAACCTCTGCTGACACAGCAGCTCCCCCGGGAATTTTCGTGCGTAACCGGACACGTTTCCTGTTTAAGCTCCTTCCTACGGTAGTATTTAATGACATTCATGTTGATCAAATTCAATTTCAAGGTAGTCGGCTAAGAGTAAGGGCTGGTCCGGTTGTGGCGAGTGGCAAGACTGCGAGTATTGCTGAAATCGAAGGATACTATTTCTCGTTGATAGGCCCTTCTTGGAATTTGGCGATGCGGACCATGATTGGCGCATCGACGATCGATTCATTGCAGAGCGAATATTTTCTCGGTGGTTTAGATACAGTCCGGGGCATCCCGGATAGTGTCTTGTACGGAACTCATGCGGGATATACTAATGTCGAGCTGCGGCACATGGAGCTGAAGTCAAAATATTTGTGGTTACAGTCTGCTGCCTTCGTTGACGCGGGTGCAGCCGGTGCAAGCTGGCAGGATGCTGGCAAGAGTGGCCGAGTTTCTGCGGGCATTGGTATGCGGTTCTCGGTGCCCCAGGTTTATAGGCTGATGCTTCGTATTGATTATGCATGGAGTTTGGTCGGCCCGCAGACGCAAGGGGTGACCCTGGGCTTGAATCAGTTTTTTGATGCCCTAACTCCGTTATGAAGTCCTTGATGAAATCATTAGATTAGATGCGCGCGCAAGGGATCTCTTCGCCTGTGGCGACTCGGATCATGTCCATATCGGTGTCGCTACGTAAGAAAATTTCGAGATCCATACCATTATATTTTTCAATGGCACTGGTGGTCACTTTGAGGGTCGCATCAGGTTTGCCTTGCGCGTGACTGATGTTCATATTGCCAGCTAGCCAAATCCCGCTACGGCCCGAACTTGTATTAGTGATTTCAATGTAAAACATACTGTCGGTGCGTAGATTCAGTTGCCATTGGTTGTTGGCTTTGTCTGTGCAAAACCATTTGCCAACGATTGGGTCCAGTTTGCCACCGGTCTGGCCGCTTTCCTGCCCACTACTGTTGTTTGGAGCTGCTGGATGATTATTTGGCTGTGCGTTAGCTTCATTGCTAGACGCGTGTAGATCTGGGGCGAAGTTCAGTTTCACCTGATCATTCGTCAGCTCGAAAGTGTTCCCGATCAGCCTGTAATTTATCAATGCCTGAGTTCCGGCAAGGCCGATTGTTGAAATGGTTGATTGTTGAATGTCTAGCATCAACGATGTCTGGTCGATTATCGTGAAGTTGCCGCCGATGAAAGCATTGGTGATTTGCGTCAATTCAATTCGGAAGGTTCCCGATTTCGCTTCGTTACCAGTGAAAGTTGCGCGGGCCGGTGTCTCATTTAGGCTAGCGGAGCTGTCTTTGTTGGCATATTTGCCAGTCCATTGCCCTAGGAAGCTGCCGGTAGCTGCAGGATTAGCGGAGCCAGTGGAGCCAGCGCTGCCATCAGGATTTGTACCGGCCCCCTTGCACTGGTAAGTGCACACAGCAATTAGACTCAGAGCTAGTATTTTTGACGTGATCAAATTAAAGCGCATCCTTGACTCCGCTGAGACTAAAAACTGCCTTGGGCTCGCGGTCGAGCCCTAAGCTTTTATTTTAGCTCAATTTGGTATCAAAGGATCGACCATCGTCCATTTTGGTATCAAATCGACGTAGCACCGGAGATCGGCCGATCAGCAGGCACACTGGCTAGCATAGGTTGGCCGGCGGTCGCTCCTGCCTTGTCTTCTTTGAACGCCTTGCGTAGGTGACCTGGCAGATCTTTTTGCATGTCGACCCCAACAACTTTCGAGACGCCTGGCTCTTGCATAGTGATGCCGTAAAGGACATCCAACACTTCCATGGTCCTTCTGTTATGGGTGATGACAATGAATTGAAACTGATCGGACAGGGCTTCTAGAACGCGGTTATAGCGTCCGACGTTCGCTTCATCGAGTGGTGCATCAACCTCATCGAGGAAACAATATGGCGTCGGTTTGGTCCGCAACAGGGCAAATATGAGTGCCATTGCCGTCAGGGCTTTTTCACCACCGGAGAATAGGTTCATCGACTTCTGGCTCTTGCCGGGAAGTCGACACATGATTTCGACGCCACCAATCATCGGGTTCTCTGGATTGGTCAGCTCTAACTTGCCCTCGCCTGTCGGGAATAGGATCGGGAAGAGCTGGCCAAACTCAGTATTGATGCGAGCGAAGATCCCAAGGAATTTGCGCAGCGAGGTTTCCTCAATCTCCGTGATCGCCTCCTTTAGGAGATCGATGCTGGATAGTACTTCATCGCGTTGCTTCGTGATGAAGTCGCGGCGTTCACTCTTTTCCGCAAATTCTTTGAGCGCCATCATATTAACAGCACCCATACCCTCAATTTTTGAGCGCAGTCGGGAGACAGAGCGGCTGCGACTCTCATGATTGAAGTCGGGATCGATCGTGAATTCGAACGTAGATAAATCCAGGTGATATTTTTCCTGAGCCTGCTCAGTGACTCCGGCCAATGCCATGCGTAGTCTTTCGAGATGAACGTTCCTCTCGGCAAGGCCGCGCTGCAGGCCTGAGTGTACTTCGCGCAGGGTTCTCAGGCGGTTATCTATCACACGCGTTTCTTCAATCAGACCGGCATTCGCTTCGCGACGAACAGAAAATTCTTCTTGGAGTTGATCGCGGTCGCGGATGCATTGCTCGATAGCCGCTCTAGCTTGCTCCTCTTCCTGCCGCGCTACGGTGATATCTTGCTCAAGACGGTAACGTTCGTCGTAGCGACGCGACAGCTTGTTTTGGAGCAATTCGAGCTGGGCTTTGGAGTTAAGGAAGCCATCGCGCAGAGCTTGGGCTCTCGCGCCAGAACGTGCCAGCTCAAGTTTTTTGGAGTCGTGCTGACGCCTCACTTCCTCTTTGCGTTCAAGTAGTGCCTCGGCATCTTGCTCGATCGTATCGAGCTCGGTCTTGGCACTGGACAACTCCCGGTTGAGGGAGAAGCGGCTGGTGGTTAGAGCCTCTCTTTCCTCGGTGAGCTTTTGGATCTGTGCCTGGTTTTTCACTAAAGACTGATTGCTAGCCTGAATAAGCTCTTGCTTACGGTCGTACAGTTGTTGCACTGCCTGAAGTGCCGACATGACTTCTAGCACGCCGCGGTTTTGCTGCTGCAGCTTGGCGTCTATCTCAGCAACGATTTGCCGGTCTTGGTTGATTTGATATTCAAGATGATCGATCGAGGCTTGTGCGCGACCTAGGTCGCCCTCGTATTCCTTGAGCTTGGCAGCAAGTGCCTCAAGTTCCGTCTTGCGGCTAAGCAGGCCGGCAGCGCCCTTGCCGCCGATGACAAATTCGTCTGCGTCAGAGAACGATACACCCTGTGCCGTAAAGACGATGACACCACTAGGAAGATTTTCTAATTCTTCATCACCAACCACTAAAGCTGGCAGTAAATACAGGCGGTCGAGGATCCGAGTTAATCCGCCAAGTGACTCGGCTTTGCCCTCAAGGCTCAGGTACCTACTCAGTGGTTCGGCACCGGTGGACTCTGACCACCGCTCTGCTGCCGCCTTATCTACTTCTTCGGCATGAGATAATACACATACCGGCAAGGTGCTGATGCTGTGCTTATTGGCGATCCGGACTAAGTCGTTAAATTTACCTAAATCGGGTACCACTAGACGTTCGGCCCAGCGTTCTAGGGCTGAGGCAGCTTTCGGCGGCAGCTCTTGAGCGCCTGAGTTGAAGCGGATAAAGTCCGTCAGCAAACCGGGTGTTAACCGGGCGAGTGTCGGTTCGTTTGCCCTAAGGGTTGCCAGAGTCCCCGTGACATCAGTAGTGCCTGCCTCGAGCTCCGCTAATGAAGTATAGCGTGCTTTAGCTGTATGATATTTTTCTTTTAACTGGTCGCGGAGCTGATTCGCTTCCTTAGTTTGCAGGTAGCGCTGAGCAACTTGAGCTTCGCGGTCATGTTTTTCGCGGATCTCTAGATCAAGGCCAGCCTGAGTGGATCCGGCTCGTCCCTCGGCCGCACGCAAATCTACTTCAACAGATTTGATTTCTTCGCTGAGCAGCGTCAGGCGCTCTTCTTCCTGGGCGGCATCTTGTTGATGGCGCGTCAGGTCTTTGTCTAGCTGCTCGCTGCGGAACTTGTTGCTTTCAATCAGGCGTTCGACGTTACGGATTTCGTCGGTATGTTCATCCATGCGGCTCTGGTAAACTTGAGCCGCTTCGCTGGCGCTTTCCACTTCGTATTCGAAATTTGAGATTGCCTCGTTCAGTTCTTGGGCGCTGTTTTCGGCAGTGCTCACTTCGCTACGGGATTTTTCTACTTGTCCTTCAAGGACTTTGAGGTTGGCGTCGTCTTCGGCGAGTTCTTCGGCAATTGCATTCAATCGCTTGGTGCCGTACTCGATCCTTTCGCCGGCACTTTTCAGTGTCGACTCGCCGCTGGCAATCCGCTCACGAGAGATAGTGATTTTTTCTTGAAGTGCCTGTACTTCCGGGTCAGCTTCGTCGAGTAAGCCTTGCAGCTCAGTATGACGGGATTCCAGATTGGCGGTCTGGCCCAACGTTTCCGCTTCTTTTGCTATGTCGGTTTCGTGCTGTTCTTTGATCGTACGTTGCTGATCACTGAAGTGGTGAAAGTTGTGAGCAAGGAGGCTGGTTTCTTCCTCTTTCAGTTTGTCGCTCTGTTCACTGAATTCTTTAGCTTTCTCTACCTGAGTCTCGAGCGTCTCTAGATGTTTCTGGACTTCGGTGAGGATGTCGTCGACGCGCGATAAATTAAGATTCGTTTGAACCAGCTTCTTTTCAGCTTCTTCTTTACGCTTCTTATAGACTGTTGTGCCTGCGGCCTCTTCGAGAATTTCGCGGACGTCCTCGGGCTTCGCATTCAAGATTCGGTCAACTTGACCTTGCTGAATCATCGAATAACTGCGGCCACCGAGTCCTGTCGTAGCGAAAAAGCCAATTATATCTTTCAGACGGCATGACTTACGGTTGATCATGTACTCGCGCTGACCGTCTGCATAGAGTCGGCGCGTCAGGACTATTTCCGGTTCGTGACGATATTCAGGCGGGCAAATAGCATCGTCATCGGTATTGTCAAATACTAGCGATACTTCAGCCATACCGAGGGATTTGCGGCGTTCAGAGCCCGCGAAGATAATGTCTGTGGCTTTTTCACCGCGGAGGTTTTTAGCATTCTGCTCCCCCATCACCCAGCGTACAGCGTCGATTACGTTACTCTTTCCAGAGCCGTTGGGACCAACGATGCCGGTGATACCCCGATCAAAATTAATCGTGATTTTATCAGCAAATGACTTGAATCCCGCGATGACGATCTTCTTTAAATGCATGGCCTTACTTACCTGACTTGATTAATAATATTGATCGCTACGCCGGGCACGACATCGAAGAAAATGATTTGATTGCCGTAAAACGAGCAGGAAGCACCACGGCCCGCTTCATTGACTGCCACTTGATAATACGTGCGAATGTCGCTAGCTGGCGATAGCTGTCCGCTGAGTTGAGAGTACCAGTTCGGGTCGTCTACTAAACTAGCACCGATCCAGTAGGAGCCGGTGGCGTCACTGCGCACCCAGTTGACGAGGTCGCGGAAGTTGTTAACGATTACAGTTTTTTGATTGTCGATCATGACCACGCGGAAGTCGCCGGGATAAGAGAGCTTATTTGCCTGCGGCCCCTTGAACCCGTATACCCGGTCAAAGCTAAATTCTTGCGAAGTTGGGTTGAACGTATAGTTGTTGGTCGAGGTGTCTAACTTCGGTCGCAGCTCGCCATTGATCCTGACACGGAGTATTTGATTAGCGTTTGGGCTACTATTTGGTGCCCCGCGTTGAGAAAGATAAAAAACATCCGCGTCTTCAGGGTCAGGTCGCGCCGCATAAAAATTAGTCCGGTAGTACTTGTAGGATGGGTTGTTGAAGTAGGTACTCTCATCTGGAGCGCCGCTATAGTCCTTTAAGCGGAAGTAGGACCAGCGCAACTCACCCTGAGACACAGCATCATTGTATTCTCTAAACGGGAAATCACAGGTTGGCGTGGTAGCTGAGACAGAGCAGTTTGGCGCATTCTTTTCCTCTGCCGCAATGTCGTAGACAAAAAATTGATACGATTGGCGTTGACCAAGGTCTGCCCACGCGCGCCGCGTTTGCTCGAACTGATCGGGTATTTCATTGGGCTCAGACCCTGTTTGATTGCCTATTTTGTTGTAGGCGCTGGCGTCTACTAACTCAATATCACCGATGGTTGGTTTATCTGGTTGGTCGGGAAATCCTAACAACAAGTTGCGTTTCGAGTCGATATAGATTGCGCGGAACGGCCTGGTGAATTGCCTTACCTTATATAACTGCGACTGACTGAGATCGCTGCCAAATTTGCCAACGTACAAAGTGCCGTTAGAGCAGGTAATTGAGAAATATGCGTAGTTCTTCCTCATGGCGGAAGCAATTGGGCTACATTCGACCGTCAAGTCAGCCTTGAGGGCAGGATTCGCCGGGTCGTTTAAGTCGAAGAGGAATACGTGGGGTTTGCTGTTGCCAGCTTCGGCTCCGTAATCGACCGTTGCGATCATGGTCGTGCCGACAACGTTTAGTGAGCGACCCATACGTGGGACTTCGATGGAACGCAGCTTTTCTCCGGCATCGTTCATTACCAGAATAGAACCAGTGTTGTACTTGCGATCAAAATCCGCGTTTAGCGTGTAGAAGTATTTACCATCTTCACTATTCGCAATGTCGACCGGACTCGCTAGGTTTGTGCCTAGAGGTGGGAAGTTTTCTTTGTGGCGACAGGCAGTCAAAGAGATGATACTTGCCGTCAGCAAGACAGATAACAGTGTGTTCGAGCTTCTTGTCATCAATGTCAGTTTTCTTAGGTTACGAATGTTGAGGCAAATGATAATCGAAGCTTACAATGTCACGTTCGGACACCGTCGGTAAATGCTAAAAACACCTTGTTAGCGTCGAGTCTGGTCCGGTATTAACTTGCAGTCCCCAGCGCATGACTGCTGCCGCAGGCCCAGCGCAAGCTAAGAAAGGTACGAAACGCATGGCGTCGTTAAATCGCGTGGTTATCCTCGGAAATCTAGGCCAAGACCCAGAAATTCGCTACACCCAGAACCAAATGGCCGTCTGCACACTACGTGTGGCAACCACGGATTACCGCACTAGCCCCGAGGGGCAGCGGCAGGAATTCACGGAATGGCATCGGATTGTAGTTTGGGGCCGTCAGGCTGAGAACTGCTCCAAGTATCTGGCCAAGGGCCGCAGTGTGATGGTCGAAGGTCGTTTGTCCACTCGCGCTTGGGAAGACAAGCAGGGGCAGAAAAGGTATACGACCGAAATTGTTGCGCAAAATGTGCAATTTGTCGGTGGCGGCGCGCAGCGTTCCGAGCAGCGTCCCGGTGCAGCACCTTCGGCTGGCGGTGCCAGCATGGGCGGCGGTGTGGGCGGCGGCTACGACATGGACATGGGTCTAGGTGACCATGGCGGCATGGGCGGACCCGAAACGCCGAATCTAGACGACATTCCATTTTGATATCAATTTGATATCAGTAGATAGTCGCTGGCGCTTTCGCGCCAGCGACTATCCTGAGCGAAAGCGAAGGATCGCGACGATTACACATCGGACCTTATTAGACGCGAGACCTAGCTTAGAAACGCACCCCTAACCCACCAAATAAGGTGAGGTAGGTGTCAAAGGTCTGCGGCGTACCGATGAGGGTGTAGTTATCCAGGGAAGCCAGCAGTTCAAACCGCTTCATAAAGTGGAAGCGCTGACCAACTGACAAGTGCGTCACGATATTGTTTTGGGATAATGGCTGCGGTCTGCCGGCAATCCCAACCAGGCTCTCATCAGTGGTGCCTGGATTAGTGTCTGTACTACATCCATTAGGTTTTGCTGCCTCAGCCTTGGTACAAAAGAGGCCCCCCCGCTGCCGAGTGCCATTTAAGAAGTTGGTCTGTTCAGGGTAATACTTGGATATAGCTAGGCCGCCACCGAAGCTGACAAAGAAGTCGAAGTAAGTGGTAAAAGATAGAAATACTAGCTGCTTGCCGTAAATTGGATTCCAAACGAAATTGCCCACACCCATGTACTGAATTTCGCGAATCGGCACGTACGCTGGGCCTAAGTTGGCATCGCCCTGGCTATCTTGAGACAGATTGGCCGAGCTCCCACATTGGCTACTAATCGCGAAGTTGGGGTCGTTATAAAAGGTCTCGATACAGGCACGTTCAGCTTTGTCGGAGTTTAGAGCAAAAATACCCTCAAGATTAAAGCCCCAATTTTCCGACCAATAGTAGGTCAAGCCACCATTGAGCAAAAATGTCTGGATATAGGAACCGTTTAGTACCGTCCCAAATTTACCATCGAGCTCGACGGCAGACTTTTTTGGAAAGAGCTTGTCTTTGACGACGTCGGAGCCTTCTACGGCCTTTTCATAGGCAAATGCAGTCGGGCTCCCAATCGGAGCCAGCACTAGGCTGGCAAGTGCAAAAAGGGAGTTGGTAAGATAGTGCAAGCGCACGTAGGGCTTCCTTTCCCAAGGAATGGCCAGGATTGGCAAGGCCTCTCGGAGTTTTAGCAATCGCTTTAAATTATAACACGTTGGGTGTTTAGAGCGGAAAAACTGGTTGGTTTATAACGCGCTTAAGTTGGGCGGTGCCTTTGGTGCACCGCCCAAATATTGGTTTTTTATCCAATAAATTCAATGACTTTTGTTATCTCGGGCAGCGGTGATCCGTCAGCTCAGGCCTTGGCCATTGCGACAAAGATTGCCTCGATCCGTTCGGCTCTTTGGCGACACTGAGCTTTAAGGTGCTCCAGTTTCGGCCCACTTTGGCCTTTAGCCTCGGGGTCTTTAACGGATACGTAGAACTTGATCTTGGGTTCGGTGCCCGATGGTCGGACGCTAACCTTGGTGCCATCGATGAGTTCAAACTGCAGTACGTTAGACCTGGGAAAAGGTAAGTCCTCAGCCTTTGTGAAGCCGTTTCCTGATGCCGCTAAAATCTGTGAGGTATCAAAATCACGTAGCAGCTTGACGGCTATACCATCGATGACGCGAGGAGGATCAGCACGCAGTCGGGCCATCATCGCGGCGATCTGATCGGCGCCGTCTTTGCCGGGTAAGGTCAAGTCAGCCAGAGTCTCATGATAGACCCCATGTTTTCGGAACATTTGATCTAGAGCATCGAGCACGGTTTGGCCCTTGGATTTGTAATAGGCCACCATCTCTGCCGCCAGGCAGCACGAAATTACGGCGTCTTTATCGCGAACGAAGGAGTCGGCCAGAAAGCCGTAGCTCTCTTCACCACCGCAGACAAATTTCCGGTACGGCTTCCTAGCGCCGGTCTCGTATTCTTCTATCCGTTGGCAGATCCATTTGAATCCTGTGAGCGTCTCATCACAACTAGCGCCGAATTCCTTGGCTAAATCAGCTTGCAGGTCGGTAGTGACTACGGTTTTTATCACTAGAGGGTTGGCGGGTAGACGCCCCAATTCCTTTTGTGAGCTGAGCACATAGTGATTGAGGAGGGCGCCTATCTGATTGCCATTGGGACGCACATACTCACCGTTGACCAGGATTTCCATGCCGATACGGTCACAGTCGGGGTCCGTCGCCAGCACCAAATCTGCTCCAAGTTTCCTCCCGAGGGCGCGAGCCATGTCCATAGCAGCAGGATTCTCGGGATTTGGGGACGCCACCGTTGGAAAGTTTCCATCCGGCTTATCCTGTTCGGGGACTACGGTGACGTCCTTAAACCCATAGCGATTTAGCATTTCGACGACGGGGTAGCGACCGGCTCCGTGCAGCGGTGAATAGACAATCTTGAAGCCTTCGCGACCCTCTGGCCGAAGGGACAGAGCTAAAACTTTGGTGAAGTAGGCTTCGTCCAGTTCTGCGCCGATTTCTCGGACGAGGCCTTTAGCCAAAGCCTGGTCGTAAGGGAGTATTTTTATATCGCTGTAGTTCTTGATGGCGCTGTAGCGCTCGATAATGGCCTTGTCGTGCGGTGGCACCAGTTGACCGCCATCCTGCCAGTACACTTTGTAGCCGTTGTAGTCTGGCGGATTGTGGCTAGCGGTAACGCAAACACCAGCATGACAGCCGAAATGCCGTGTCATGAAAGACAGCATCGGCACAGGACGTAGCTCGCGGGTGATCAGAGCCTCTATGCCATAAGCCGCCATGACTTCAGCCGTGGCTTTGGCGAATTCACGCGAAAAACGACGGGAATCATGCGATATAGCGACCCTTAGCTTCTCGCCAGGAAATACCTTCTGCATGTGAGTCGCTAGTGCAGCACTAGCTTTACGCACGTTATAGATATTCATCCTGGCAGTCCCTGCTCCGAGGATGCCCCTCATGCCCCCGGTGCCGAACTCCAAGTCACGATAAAAACGGTCGGTTAGATCTTTTTGCTGATTACTAGCGATTAATCCGGCTACCTCAGATCTTGTCGATGCATCGAAAACATCGGCAGTGGCCCAGTAGTTAGCGCGCTCTAGAATCGTGGCATCGATAGTCATTGGCAAGTCCTCAGGTTGTAACGAGACTGCCAAAAGTTAATCAAATTCCCGACCAAGGCCAAGTTCTAATCATCTCATCTGCATTCGGATCGTGCGCTACCACTTGCGGGTAACACAGATAAAGGGCAATGCCTGGCCCGTGGAACCGGTGATGCCCACTCTGCAGGCGGCCTCCGAGTGGCAGCGTAGCTTCAATTTCGACCGTGGGCGTATTGAGCATGAGATTCGGCGCGAGGAACATCCTGCGCCGCGCCTCTAGCACGGAGGGATCGCCGATAAACGATACGGCAAAGGCAGCATCGGTGGTGTTTATCTGCTCTATAGCGGTGTCGAGCACATCGTAGTCATAGATGGCCACATCGGGTGAGAATAATAAATTCCCCTGATAGGCCGTGCTATTGTCAAATCGACTTAGATAGTGAAGGCTTGGTGAGACGAAGTAGCCGCCGTCGCTTTCATTCATGGCTCGACCCCAAAGCAGGGTGTTTTCCGCCTCTCGGTTTGCCATGGTTTGAAAGCGCAGATACTTTTCTAGCGCTTTCTCTGAATAGAGCGGACCCATAAAGATGTGGTCGTCGTTCTTACCCGCGTCATCAACATCGGTACGGCCGATTTTAACCGATTTGAACGCAGAGGTAGCAGCCTCGCAGAATTCATTAAGTAGCGACCTATAAACAAAAACTCGACTAGTCGAGGTGCAGCGTTGACCGGCCGTCTTCAGAGCTCCGTAGAGGACACATCGAACTGCCTGGTCGATATTAGCTGAAGAATGCACGATCACGGCGTTTTTCCCGCCTGACTGTAGCACTGTTTGACGCGTCATTTGACCGCGTGCTTCCTGCCGGATCAGATCACAATGTTCACGCGATCCAGTGTAGAGCACTGCACTAATGCGTTTATCGCCGATTAACTGTTTAAAGCTGCTGAAGTTGCCAAACACGACTTGCAACACGGCAGCTGGAATATTTTGTTGTTGCGCAAGTAGTGCAATCAGAAGGGAACTCAATAAGGCGTGCGTAGATGAATTCAGAATCAGTGGGCAGCCAGCTAATACCGAGGCGGCGAAATAGTAAACAAAACTGGTCATCGGTGTGGAAAAGGGTAGATATGCCGCAGTAACGCCAATTGGCAATAGCTCTGCCTTTACTCCTCGGTGGGGACCGGCCCCAAGCGGTGTGGTTAAACTTGCGAGCATGGACTCGCCGTGGTTGATCACCCAATCGAGATAATTTGCGCTGCTCCTAATGTCCTCGCTAGCTTCCCACTTGGGCTTGCCGGCTTCTAGCCTTAAAACTAGCTCCGCAGTTTGTTGGTAATCTACCAACGCCTGGCGGAACTTTTGTAAAATGTCCATGCGCTCAGACATGTTTAGAGCGGCGATAGACGTTCTTTCGCCATAGGCAAATTCAATGGCTTGTCCGATGGATTCCTTGTCGACCAGTACATCCATCAGTTTTTGGCCGTTATTCGGATTAAACGAAGATTTTTGAGTCGATCCGCGCCCTACCGGCAACCATTTACCAGCAACCCATTGTCCCGGCCAGATGAGTGGAAAATTGCGCTGCTCGAGCTGTTTTGTGAACTCTTGCATTAGCATATTCTTCCCCTTAGTTGGGCCCTGTGGGCCAAGACGGAGCGCTGGCTAAAGTATACCGCTAGCTTGCCCATTTGCTATACTAGAAGGATGCGTCAGATTAAGGAGAGCGAACGTGATAGAACCATTGGCGACGCCAAAAGTTAGCCAGGCGCCAAAAGTTAGCCAGGTGCCACTAGCAAATCCGCTAATGTCACGAGAGATAGCCTCCACGTGGCCCGATGGTTGGTACTTATATGAGAACGGCAAATTAAATGGCCCGCTGACCGCTTCTGATGCTTTTGCTCTGCCGCCGGAAACTGAAGGTGGCGTTCAACGCCTCGTCAGTCGCAAGGGATTCACCCAGTGGTATCCTTTAAGCGACTTGGCGCAGATTTTTCAACTTACCGCTGGAATGGAAAAAAAGCTCGAGTCTGCCACCAAAGCTACGAAAGCGGCGAAAGCCACGATGATCGCGCCGAAGCCTAGTGTGCGGACGAAGTCCGTTGGCCCGCGGTCAGCGTCGGCTCAAGTCGCATCTGGATTGTCTGAGACCTCCGCCTTGCGTAAGGCGGTTTCAGAATCTGCAGCACAGTCTGCCGCGCCGGCGTCACCGGTACCAAAAACAACCGCGAAGAAAGCTATCGTGCAAGAGTACTACCTTGCACGTAGTCGCCTCCGTCTCGGTCAGTTGCGCAACCCGTGGGCAACGGCTGTTGGTAGCATGCCCCTGACTCTGGGGTCTTACTGGGCGTTTTGGTATGCTTCGACCCAGCGGGAGATCGAATTTCATACCCAGGGAGCAGTTGCTGCTCCGAAATGGCTAAAGACAGGCGCCGCTATGTCGCTGCTACCTATCGTTAACATTTGGTTTACTTATAAGCTTGCGGCAAAAGTTCGCGAGATGGAGTCGCAGAACAAATACGGCCACATCTCGCCGGCATTAGCTGCAGTGATGGCCATATTGCCGCCTCTGGCTCTTGGTTATCTGCAGAGCGCGTTAAACAGGCACTGGCTACTGCACGCTAAGCATCTCATTCTCAAAAGACGTGCGGAAGCTGCCGCAGCTGCGGCAGCTATGTAATTCGATTATCCGCGATTTCGACCGCCGCTAGGGCTGCTACGGCCAGGACGCTGGTTGTCGCCACCACCGGGTCTTCTGCTGCGTTGGTCACCGCCGCCACCCGAGGAGCGCCGCTGTCCACCGCCGCGTTGCGGCAGTTCCGACTTGGGGGTCGGTGTAGTTTGTAGCATGGGAAACGGGTGGTCTTTGACTACGGGAATACTTTTCTTGATCAACCGCTCGATGCCGATGATGTAGCTACGCTCATCGACATCGCAGAACGAGACGGCGATGCCGGTATTGGCGGCGCGACCAGTTCGGCCGATGCGGTGGACATAAGTTTCAGCGACATTCGGTACATCGTAATTGATGACATGCGACACTTCTTCGATATCGATTCCGCGCGCAGCTAGATCACTTGCGACGAGAACTCGAGTGTTCCCGGTTTTGAAGTTGTTGAGTGCCCGCAGTCGTGCGCTTTGCGACTTGTTGCCGTGAATAGCCTCGGCCACGATTCCTGCCTCCGACACGAAAGTCGCTACTCGGTTGGCGACGGACTTGGTGCGGGTGAAGACGATCGCACGTTTAACGTCAGGGTTGGCGAGTACGTGCATGAGCAGATGCCGCTTATTCGTGCGGTCCACATAGTAAACAGACTGGTCAATCAGTTCGCTGGTCGAAGAGGTTGGGGTCACCGAGACGCGGGCCGGATCGCGCAGAATCTTATCCACTAGATCTTTAATCTCTGCCGGCATGGTGGCCGAGAACAGCAGATTTTGTCTTACTTTCGGTAACTTAGCGATGACTCGTTTGACATCATTGATAAAGCCCATGTCCAACATGCGGTCGGCTTCATCGAGCACGAAGAGCTCGAGGGCGTCGAACGACACGCAGCCTTGTCCCATGAGATCCAAAAGACGTCCGGGAGTGGCGATCACAATGTCTGGCCGACGTTCGAGGGCACGCTTTTGCGGCTCAGCGCCAACGCCACCGAAGATCAGGGATCTGTTTAATTGTAGGTAACGTCCGTAGTCACGAAAGCTCTCATCGATCTGGGCCGCGAGCTCACGTGTAGGGGTCAGTATCAAGGCGCGGACACCACGGCGCCCCTCACCCAGGGCTAAACGCTGCAGGACCGGCAGAGCAAATGCTGCCGTTTTGCCTGTGCCTGTTTGGGCGCAGCCAAGTAGGTCGCGTCCATGCAAAACTGAGGGGATGGCGGCCGTCTGGATTGGCGTTGGCTGAGCATAACCTAGTTCGCCGACTGCTTTGAGCAAAGGCTCGATTAAGCCTAGCTCACGGAATGATTCGGTGCTGACTGGTCCGGAGGCCGCGTGTTGACCTGGGGTAGCGTCGCCGTTTTGGTTGTTCAGATTCTTAATAAAGCTAACGATCTTCTTCACTTAAACTCACTTTTCACAAATTCTGCCGTTATGAAACGCCGTTGGCTGCGGTTCGTTAAGATGCCGTGGGCGTGACTTTTTATATGTTGCTTCGGTATGTTACCGCCATGTCGGCGTTGCATTGGGGGTTGGCAAGACCGGAAGTTCGGCATATACCTAATCGACATATGTTGGAATCGCAAGCTTTTGCCACATCGTCACGTCCTCTATTGCGTCAGCTCCCGGCTACCGGGGAGGCTGTCGACAGCGGCGATCTGCTTGATAGGTTTCTGGTTTATGTCAAAGAGAAGGGTCTCGAACTCTATCCTGCGCAGGAGGAGGCGATCCTCGCTCTTTATGAGGGTCGTAACGTCATCCTGAACACCCCGACCGGTTCGGGTAAGTCGTTGGTGGCTACGGCTCTGCATTTTCACTCCCTTGCCCACGGCCGCAGGTCAGTTTACACCTGTCCGATTAAAGCTTTGGTGAATGAGAAGTTTCTCGCACTCTGTGCTGAGTTCGGGCCCGATGTCGTAGGTATGGCTACTGGCGATGCCACCGTAAACCGTGACGCGCCCATTTTGTGCTGTACGGCCGAAATCCTCGCTAACATGGCCCTCCGTGAGGGAGCATCAGCACCCGCACACGATGTCATCATGGATGAGTTTCATTACTATGCGGACCGGGATCGCGGAGTTGCTTGGCAGGTACCTTTACTAACTTTACCTTATTCCCGCTTTCTGCTCATGTCTGCGACTCTTGGGGACACTACGATATTCGAGCAGGGGTTAAAGAAAGTTACCGATCTCGACACTGTTGTGATTCGTTCGGTGCAAAGACCAGTGCCGCTTGATTTTATTTATCAGGGGACACCATTGCACGAGACCATTAAGAGTCTCGTGTTTGGAGGCAAGGCACCAGTTTACTTAGTCAGCTTCACCCAGAGAGAGTGTGCAGAAGAGGCACAAAACTTACTTTCGGTGGATATCTGCACGAAAGAAGAAAAAAGGCTCATCAGCGAGGCTCTCGTCGGTGTGCAGTTTTCCAGCCCCTACGGCAAGGAAGTACAAAAGATCCTTCGTCACGGCATAGGTTTGCATCATGCCGGGTTGTTGCCCAAATATCGCCTACTGGTGGAGCGTTTGGCACAGCAGAGTCTACTTAAGGTGATTTGCGGCACGGATACTTTGGGTGTCGGGGTTAATATCCCAATTCGCACGGTGCTCTTTACTAAACTTTGTAAGTATTCTGGGGATAAAACCGGAATTTTGAGTGTGCGTGATTTTCTTCAGATCAGCGGTCGCGCCGGTCGTAAAGGCTTTGACGATCGCGGCACCGTGGTTGTTCAGGCGCCGCCACACGTCATTGAAAATCTGATGCTCGAGGCCAAGGCCGGTGGCGATGCAAAAAAGGCGCGTAAAATCGTCAAAAAGAAGCCACCGGAAAAAGGCTATGCTCACTGGGACGTAACTACCTTCAATAAGTTGCTAACGTCGCCGCCTGAACCATTGATCTCACGCTTTCAAGTTACGCACGGCATGCTCCTCAATATTTTAAGCCGACCTTCGGACGGATGTCGGGCGATGAAGGAGTTAGTGCGCGGCTGTCATGAGGCAGTTACGGCTAAGCGGCAGCATACCCGCACCGCATTCCAGCTATTTCGGTCGTTGGTAGATCGCGGCATTGTAGAAATCTTACCGAAGCATAAGCGTGACGGTAGCAAGGTACGTGTCAATGTCGACCTGCAGGAAGACTTCTCTCTTAATCACGCTCTCTCGCTCTATCTGCTTGATACTATAAAGCTGCTGGATCGGGAGTCGCCGGACTACGCGCTTGATTTGCTCACTCTGATTGAATCGATCCTGGAAAATCCCGACTTGATTCTGCGCAAGCAGCTGGATCGGCTCAAAGGTCAGAAGCTTTATGAGTTGAAGTTAGCAGGTGTTGAATATGAGGAACGGATGGAAGAGCTCGAGAAGCTTGAGTATCCGAAGCCAAATCGCGAGTTCATTTACGAAACTTTCAACCGCTTTGCTGCGTCCCACCCCTGGGTAGGACAGGAAAATATTCGTCCTAAGAAAATTGCTCGAGACCTCTACGAACAGTTCATGACTTTTGAAGAGTACATCCGCGATCTCGAGTTGCAGAGAGTCGAAGGCTTGCTCCTCCGCTACCTCTCGGAGACGTACAAAGTTCTAGTGCAAACCGTACCAGAGAGCGAACGGACCGATGAGATCATCGCCATGATTGAATATTTTGGCGCCATGATTCGTGCGATTGACGCGAGTTTGCTTGAGGAGTGGGAGCGGATGCGCAAGCCCAAGTCTGCGGTCGCGCAGGCAGCGGCAGTTCCTGTGCAGAGCGCAGAGACTACGGACATTACGCGCAACAAGCGCGAGTTTACGGTGATGGTACGCAATGCGGTGTTCCGTCTACTACGGCTCATCGGTGGCCGGAATTATGAAGGAGCGCTTGCCGCTTTGGCGGTGGCAGTGCCCGACGAGTCGGGTGAGATCAAGAACTGGACTGCGGATGATCTCGGTGCTGCATTAGCAGCCTTCTACGAAGGGCACGCTTATATCGCGACGGATCATCAGGCACGCGATCCGCGTCACCTCACAATAAAGGTCGAGGCGGACAAGTGGGTGCTCGAACAGACCATCACCGATCCTGACCAGCATAACGACTGGATCATCAATCTAGTTGTCGATCTGCCACTGTCAAAGTCGAGCGCCAACGTTGCGCTCGGTTTAGTCAGTTTACAGCCCCTGTAAATGACGGCACATCGAGTCGCAAGCTGCCTTCAGTGTCATCAAGATTGTAGTCGTAAAGAAGCAGAGTTGGTGGTTGGTACTCAGGATCCGAGCTGTTCAGGGCTATAGCTAATTTATGCCCCGAGGCTAATTTCCAAGCCGTGTGGTAGAGCTCGATTTTGAAGCTAAAGTGACCATCGCCTAATGCATCGCTCTCTGACCAAGTATAGACGCCGTGGGTCATCAACTTGCCATCACCATTTGCATCGACATCGACCAAGTAAGCCACGACGAGGCCTTTTTTCGCCTTTGATTTAAGCGAAAGTTGCAAGGTTGCCACCCCGTATATAATCGTATCGGTGGTGACCGGCTTTGCGGCGAAGGCGATGGCATAGGGACGTTTAAGGTGGCGTAAAGGTACTGAAACCGTTTTTAGATCGCGAAGATTCTCGAGGGCGCTTTTGAGTGGTATGCCCGAGATGATGCCAGATGGGTTCCATGGATAACTGACGACACTTAGGTCTGCATCGAGCCGTGACTCTTCAGCGGTTTGGGAGAGCTCGTAACCATCATTTGTCTGCTTTAGGTAGTACGTGGAAATTTTAGGCTCGCGCAGGGCGTTATCCCGAAACTCCAGGATTCCCTGCTGATTCTTATAGTTTACTCTGACGAGGCCATCTAGTTCACTGGGTTGGCCGTTTTTGACATAGGCGTCAAACCACTTGTGCACGCTAGCCCATGGTTCTTTGTTTGGTTCTTTTGTGGTCGTGATAGCTGCTGCCGCATGAAATCCGCGGTTGATTTGTAGATGTTTAGGACCTTGCAGTTTGCCGTAGAAGTCAAAGGCTTGGTTGACCGGAAATAAAGTGTCGTCGAGATCGTTTGCCAAGAAAATGGGTGGTCGTCTCTCGTTGATCTCTTTTAGGTGATATAGCGGTGAGGTTTTCTCCATCAGCTCTCTGGGCTCTGGTGGAGTTCCGTCGCGCCAATGCTCGAAGGCTTCTTCAATAATCGCGCTTGGTTTACCAAAGAGAGTGATAAGTGTCCCTAATACGATGTTCCACGCTAGGCGCTGAGTATGACCAAGCGCAGGGTGAACCATATTAGTCCAGCCGCTAAGGGCAGCAACGGCGCTAAGCCGGGGATCGATAGCACTTAGCAGCATGGATAGGCCGCCACCCTCAGAGATTCCAGTGACACCAATACGGCCAGTTTTATAATGGCCAGTGACCCAATCAATGGCCTGCCGAACATCATTCGTCAGCAGTTCGTAATCGAGGCTGATTTTGCCACCAGACGACTGCCATCCACGCGGGTCGTAAGAGAAGGTGCGATAGCCGTCTTCGGCGAAGGCTAAGGCCTGCGGTTTGTAAGTTTTAAAGGACTGGCCAAACGGGTTTAAAAAAAAGACCGTCGGAAATGAATCTGAAGGTGAGCTGCCACATGGTGAGATCACTTCACCATGCAAAGTGACACCGTCTGAAGTAGTGAAGGTAACGAGCTCTTCTTTAGGAGGGCACGGACTAGCGGAGTAGGCGGCATTGGCGCTGAAACTTGCCATAACCACCATTACCAGCAAGTTTACTTTCCTTAGGTACATCATGATCAGTACTCCGGCTGTGCCACGTCAGATCGCCTGAAGGCCAGTTTGTGCATCTAACAACGGTTAGCGTGTCTCAAGAAGTTAGGTGTCTTATAAACTGAGAAAAAATTTGCATCGGGGGGAAGCAGAACTAAATCCTACCTATAGAAGTCTCTATAGTACAGTCAATCGACCTTGGCTAGATGGCTCACTTGCCGACGCAAAAGTCGCCAAACACCTTATCTAGCACGTCTTCGGTACCGACTTCACCGATGATTCCCTTAAGAGCTGACACCGCTTGCTGGAGTTCGAAGGCGAGCAGTTCTTCATAGGCACCGGCAGTGTCGGCGGCATTAAATTTTGCTAAACCTTCGGATGCATTGCGTAAAGCGTTGGCTTGCCGGGCCGAGGTGACGAACGCCTGCTCGCCCGTGAGGTGGCCCACGTGATTGTCCACTTGGGCAGTTAGTGCCGCCTTGAACTCAGTCATGCCGGCAGCCGTATGGGAGGAAATTCCGAGCCAATTACCCGGCCAACTTGGCTGAGCCAGGTCAACTTTGGTCGCAATACATAAATGTGAGCGCGGGCTCAACTCGGCAATCCACTGGTCAATTTGGGGCGTTGGATCGGTTAGCTGATCCGCAGGTACGAGGAACAAAACTAAATCGGCTTCTCTTGCGAGGCGACGAGCGGTCTTCACTCCCATAGCTTCGATTGGGTCGGTAGACTCGCGAATGCCAGCCATATCGATCAGCCGCAGCAGCCTCCCCTCAATCAGGCAACTTTCCTCGAGATAATCACGGGTTGTGCCCGCAATGGCAGTGACGATGGCGCGTTCACGACCAAGCAATTCATTCATGAGGGTGGATTTCCCGGCATTTGGAGCGCCAAACAAAGCCACAGTGAGCCCCTGACTCGCAACGCGTCCGTCATCGTAGCTGCCGATCAAAGTTTTAATCGCTGCGCTGGCTTGGTTCACTCGTTGCCGCACCGGATCTAGATTTAAGTGTGCGGTGTCGCCCTCGTCCGGGAAGTCTATTTGCGCAGCTAGGTAAGCAAGTGCCCCAATTAGGATGGTCCGGAGCTCATCGATGGCAGCCCGTAACCGTCCTGTCGTCAGGTGTCTTGCTGCGAGCCATTGTTGATGGGACTGGGCATCTACAAGCGCCTTGATACCCTCGGCTTCGGTGAGGTCAAGCTTGCCGTTGAGAAAGGCCCGGCGGGTGAACTCACCCGGCTCCGCCGCTCGGATCCCGTGCCGATATAACAACTCTAAAATGCGGCGGACCACATATGGCCCACCGTGGCAGTGGATCTCGGCACTGTCTTCGCCAGTGTATGAGCGTGGTCCCTGAAAGAACACAACCATAGCGTCATCGATGAGCTCTTTAGACTCCGGATCAACGACTGAAGTCAGGCGCAGCTCTCTGTGAGGCCAATCTTGCTCAGCTGATGCAGCTAGGCAGGGGCGCAGGAGTTTATGACACCCCGCCCCTGAAATGCGAATCATTGCGACTGCCGACGCCCCAGGCCCGGTCGCCAGCGCGGCGATAGGCTGGGCTGCAAGCACGCTTTCATTCACTCTTCGTAGATCTCCGGTTCGCCTGTGTACTGGCCGTCTTTGTGCGGCAAGATCATCAGTTTGCGATTCGGTCCTGAACCAATAGACTTGGTGTAGACGCGATCGTCTTTGTCGAGTGCCATGTGAATGATCTTGCGATCGTAAGAACTCTTGTAGTTCAAGACGATTGGGCGTTTGTTCTCGAAAACCTTCGCCGAGAGATCGTGAGCCATCTGAATGAGCTCGTCTTCACGCTTGCGACGGAGGCCGCTTACATCAACAAAAATGCGGAACGGCAGCTCTTGTCTCAGGTGGCGTGGTTTCTTCCGAAGGATGTGCTCTAAAGCCTCAGCCAGTTTGCTGTTCTTGTTGATCTGCTGCGCGATATATTCGTGCTCGATGTTGAGCATCAGGCGTCCGTCCTCGGCGATAGCCGAGACCTGTACTGGTTCGCCAGCAATGCGGCTACAGATTCCGACGCAGAACTCGCGCAGCTCCTCCGTCAGGGCGACTACTTGCGCATCGGTGAGGGGCTCAGCCTTTGCTCCGGAGAAGGACTCTTCGTCATCGTACGAACGCTCCCTTTCGACATGCCGCTCGCGGCTTGGAGCTCGCTCACTACGACGGGAATTTGGCCTAGACTGCTGTGGTGTTCGTTTGGCCCAGGCTTGGATCACCACAACTGGGCTTTTAAAGAACGAGAGCAGGCCACGCGCTGTCTCTTCTTTAACAACTTTGTATTCCACTTCGTCTTGGGTCAGTCCTAACGTCCCGGCTGCTTTAACTAGCGCTTGCTCTAGTGATTTCGCTTCGACGGTTACTGGTCCGGTGGCATTAACGGATGATCTCAGATTGTTATTCATCCTGTCTCCTTTTTAACGCATGTTTGGCTCGAGTCTATCCAACCGGTGGTACAGCCACTTTTGTTGAGCAATCCCAATTACGGTATTGGTCAACATATAGAGTGTCAGTCCGGCTGGTAGAGTCAGCATCATGACTGTGAACATTATTGGCATAAGCATCAAAATTTTCTCTTGAGTTTTATCCATTCCAGAAGTCGGGGTCAACTTTTGTTGCACGAACATGGCAACTCCCATCAATAATGGGGTCACAAAGTACGGGTCCATCGCTGACAAATCTTGAATCCAGAGCCCAAAAGACGCATGTCTCAGGCTGATAGATGTCTGGAGTACCTGGTAGAAGGCAAAGAATACAGGGATCTGCGGCAGAACTGGTAGGCAGCCCTTCATCGGGTTGATTTTGTTAGCTCCCATGAACTTCATTAGTTCTTGTTGCTGTCTGGCTCGGTCGTCCTTAAATTTTTCTTTGATAGCTGCCATCTGGGGGTTCAGCTTCTTCATCTTGTGCATCGATATCGTCGAAGCACGCACCAAGGGGTAGAAGAGTAGCTTGAGGCAGATAGTTAGCAGAATAATGGCCAGGCCGTAGTTGCGGGTGACCTTTTCGAAGCCTTCGATCACAATTAAAAGGGGGCGAGCGATAAAGCTAAATGTGCCTAGATGCATGGCACTGGTTAGATCGGCGCCTTGAGCCTGCAGAATGCCAAGCTCTTTAGGGCCGGCGTAAAACGTGTAGTCTAAATTTACTGTCTCGCCCGGTTTTACCGTGCCTTGGCGATCGTAGTTGACGAGGCTTAGAGTACATCCAGATGCGCTACCTTTGCCGTGATCAAGTCGCAAGCTGCTGGTCTTTGCTTTTGATTGGAATACGGTCAGGAAGTAGTGGCGGTCGATACCGGCAAAGCGGACGGGCACGCCGTCGAACCGTGGTGCTTCTTTATTATCGTTGCAGAATTTTTCGATATCCAGCCAGTCGGTGCTATCGTCCGCGTTGTAAATTAGCTGGTCGCGCTCTCTGACCGTGCCTGGGATAATACCCAGTACGCTTGGCGACTTCTTGTGCAGGATACTTTCGGTTAAAAGCAGGCCGCTAGTCAGTTCTGCAGGCTGGGTGCCGATGTTGGTGAAGCTTACCTTCAGCTCGAGGCCATATCCCGACTTAGGGACGGTAAATGTCTGGCTGAGGCGGAAGCCACCTGCATCGCGAAAAAATGTGATGGCCTGGTCTTTGCGCTCAGCCTGAAATACGTCTTTCGACGGATCGGTGTTTTTCGGCTCGATGGTCGCTTGGAGTGCCATGGGGCTATCGAGCAGGTCGGCAAATCCCGCTTCCGCTCGGTTATCGCTTTTAAAGTCGCGTAGCTTGATGCTGGCAAAGCCGCCCAATTCTTGCGAAAATTGATAGATGACTTTGTCATTCTCGATGGTCAAATCAGCTGCGCTTAATTTGGCTACCGGTGCATTTGTTGAGCTGGCAGCAACAGTGGCCGAGGCCTCTGTTTTACTGCCTGATGCGGCGCCATCCACTGGCGGTGTCGTGGTATTTGCGCCTGTAGTCTGGTTTTGCTGGCTCGTCGCGGCTGTGCGTTGAGAGTGAGGGTACTTAGTATTTAGGTACTGTGTATAGACCAAGTAGAACGCGATGCAGAGTACGGCAGCTAGAACGGAACGATGGTCGATCTTATTCACGGTAGGTCGATTCCCCCAGGGTGTAACGGGTGGCAGCGTAACAAGCGGCCGCCAATCTTCTTCAGCGCAACAGTCAACGGATAGGCCGACAGACAATCTTTAGCGTATTGCGAGCAACTCGGATAGAACCTACAACGGGGTCCGAGTAACTTCGACAAGGTATTCTGATATAGCACAATCAGTCCTGTTAGCAGCCAGAGGATTGATCGTTGCCACGATTGCTTGGGTAATGTCATGCCTCAAGCTGACGCTTCAGTCGGCGCAAGCCCAGTTGTAAGGCATCTGCCATCTCAGCACTGGAAGCCTGTGCGGCGCTGGCACGGGCTACAACGATCAGGTCAGTCGACCATAAAGAGGCAAACTGCGCCAACTCTGGTCGCAGTAGGCGATAAGCCTCTCTCAGGTAGCGTTTGACGCGGTTCCTGACGACTGCATTGCCGACCTTGCGTGAGACCACGAGCCCAACCCTGCCCCCAGAGTCTAGGGGGGCAGCTTCCGGCTCTGGGCGTTGCCTAAGGTAGAGGACAACGCTCTCGCTTACCACCTTACGACCGTCGTCGAAAGTTCGCCGAAAGTCGATTTGGTGATGCAAGCGAACGGATTTTGGGAAGGCGTTCACTATAAAAACGTCAGTATTTATTTGCTGTAAGCGCTAACGGCGATGCGTTTGCGTCCTTTGGACCGGCGCAGTCTTAAGACGTTGCGGCCACCTGGGGTTGCCATCCGGGCGCGAAAGCCATGGGTACGGAGGCGTTTGATGTTGCTTGGTTGAAATGTGCGTTTCATCGGACGGTCCCTTCAAATCTGCTTCGGTAAGCCGCAGGACCATACCAAACCATTTTGCGGAAAGCAATCGTCGCTATTGTTTTGCTGGTCGTCTTACATTTAGAACCTGCATTTTATCATTTCCGGCTGAAGACCCAAGTTGTTAAGCCGTCTGTTAGCACGGGGTTCCCATCTTCTTTCCTGACGGTGAACTTAACCGGTTTGTTCTTGAAAGAGTCCGGGGTAACCGTGACGTTAGGGGTATTTTCGAATTGGAGAAGTAGGTTCGTTAAGAGCCCTGATGCGTCTTGCTGTAGAGTTCCTCGGGCTATCACGCTACCAGCAACGGTCGGTCTGGTGAGCAAGCGATTTAGAAAGCCGTTTCCAGGTAAATCCGTGGCTGCCTTAATCAGGGCCTGGGCTGTGCCCTCGGCAAACTCCACTATTACATCGCCAAAGGGACTTCTCTGGTTGTTCTTTGTGACCTGCCACGTTCCCCCAAAGGTTGCGCGCCACAGTTCGAGTTGGGCGGTGCTCACAGGGTTTCTTAAGCCGATTGTGTAAGAAACTGAGGCACTTTGAACGTTCTTATCGAACATAAACTGAACTTTAGCGCCGTTTTGTGTCTTCGATTTTTCGATAGCCAGGACAGCGTCCGCATCGGGGTCGTCCACAGGATAGCTTGGCTGAGCATCGAGTACCTTTCCGTCATTATCCGTGACGCGCCACTCGTGGGCCGGGAAGGCCTTCATAGGCATCTTTTTCTTTGCTGAGTCCATGACCTTACAACCAACTGCGTACTTGTCTTCCGATCCAGTTGGGAGTTTTGTGTATTCAGCACAAGTCAAATAGGCACCGGCGACGCTTTGAGGTTGTGGCGCTTTGTCTGATTCGGGATCCCTAGCGCTAGTAGGGCCTAAGTCAACTTTAGTAGCGGAACTTTGCTCGTTACCAATGGACGTCTGGCCGCAACCCGCCGTCAAAACAAAGCAACTAGCCAAGAACATTAATATTGTGCAAGTTTTATGCAACATGTTCTATCCCCCTGTATTTAACTCATCGGCCCCGGTCCCGGGGATCTTTAACAGCATCTGTAAGTGACTTTAATTAATGAGAAATAGCACCGCTTTAATTGGCAAATAAAAATCTGATATTCACGTTGTGATATAATATAATGTTATATAAGTAATAATTTTTATTAAAATTTATTAATAAAAATTGATTATATTTTATAAAATCATTATAATCATAAATTCGAGCTATAACCCCCTCTTTGCCATGCAGGTGACTGTATGCGACTGCCTAAATTGACTGGATTTGTGGTGGTGTTGGGATGTTGGGCGAGCAGTGCTAAGGCCGCGATGCCGAAGTTGCAGCTGCGTCCGGCTATTCCGCAGGGGTACGCAGGCGAGATCCTGCGGCTGCGGGTGACATTGCCCTGCGGTAGCAAGTATTACGGCCTGGTGGCCCTTGAAGACAAAAAGTCTGGTGTCCTGGAAGTTGCGGCGGCAGTCACCGAGGCCTCCTTCTTGTGCACTTCGATGCCTGAGACTGTAGACGTCGGAGTTGAGTTCTTAGCTACTAGGTCTTTCAAGAAGATCGCCCCCATGGCTGTCAATGTGGGCATGCGAGTGGCGACAGTTCCTGTCGAGGAAGTGCGTTTAGTCGCAAGTGGCGTAAAGCGTAACTTGTATGCGGTCTATACCCGGCGTTGTGGGCGTGATCTGGGTACGCTAGTCCACCGCGTAGGTCGTCACCAATTGGAAGTTGCCATGATTGAGGACGTCGCCAGTCGCGAGCGGACCATCTCTTGTATAGCTGCACCGAAGCCTCATCATCTAAAGGTTCTCGGTCACAACGGTGACTTTAGCGTGCGGCCGTTACCAGATCGGTCTAAGTCGCTCGCACGCGTGTTTACTCTTCAATTAGCGCCAGTGCGCTCGCTGTCCGCGAATGGGTCGGCGCTTAGCTTGGAATATCAGCGTCAATGTAACGAGGCTCCACTTGGGGTGGTCTTGGGCTCATCGGCTAGCGGTGAGGCGCATGTCGGCATGTTGGTGGCGCGCTTTCCTAATGTGCATTGTCCTGATGAGCTAGCTAAGCCCGTCTGGGTGAGGACTGCTGAGGCAGCTCTTAACTTGCCTAGTCAAATAGCTCTGCTACCGATCGCGCCTGCCGCCAACGAAGCTCTCCAGCTAAGCGCGCCTAGCTCTTTAAACTTGGCTTATCGGGCTGACCGTGTGGTCTTACACATTGAGTATATTGATAGTTGTAGCATGCCCTATGCTGTTTACGCGCACGATGCACAAGGCTTGCTCTCCGTTGGCGTACTGTCCATAGATAGGGCGAAGTTGAGTGCTGCTGTGAGCGGCAGAGCTTGCGCACGGTCGCCAAATATTTTGTCCATCGTGCAACCATTCGTAGCGGTGGGGGTGAAGGCAGATCAGGTTTATCCACTGCGGGTTAGGGGACTTTGAGAGCCAAACATCTGTCAGACTTCGTGGATCCGTGTAAAATCGGAGGATGGAGTCGACATGCTAAGCACGATTGAATTGAGTAGCGCCGCAATACGTCACAACTACAATCTATTTTGCCTCCTTGCCGGCAAAGAGCGCGTAGCCCCTGTGCTCAAATCTAACGCTTATGGTCACGGCCTTGCCGAGGTCTACCAAGTCTTAGCCAGCGAGTCGCCAGCTTGGATTTGTGTCAACTATGTTGCGGAGGGGGCAAAGCTACGCGGTTTTGGCTACAGTGGGCGGATTTTAGTGGTAGGGCCGGCTGTAGCTCGCGAAATTCCTGTGGCAACTGCCCTCGACTTAGATTTGGTCTTGGGTAATCAGGCAGTGCTGGCTGCTTGGCTTCAGGCCGGCGCCCCGGGGCGCATTCATATTAAAATCGACACGGGTATGTCGCGGCAGGGATTTGCCCTGAGCGAGGCCGCAGTGGTGGCGCAGCTTTTGGATCCTCATCGTGCCAAAATCGTTGGTCTTTGCACTCACTTTGCCAACGTCGAGGATGTCACCGATCACGGTTACGCAACCAAGCAGCTCGAAGTCTTTAAGCGGGCCGCTAAGGTTTTTGCTGATGCTGGTTTTCAACTCATGCTTCACGCCGCGTCTAGTGCATCCGCGTTGATTATGACAAAAAGTCATTTTGATCTAGTGCGCGTAGGCATTTCGCTTTACGGGTCTTGGCCATCACCTCTGACGCGGGTGTCCTATTTGCAGCTGCAAAATCAGGTGCTGGACCTGCAGCCGGTGCTTTCTTGGCGGACCGAAGTGACCACAGTCAGGCCTGTGGACGCGGGGCAATTTATCGGTTACGGCTGCACCTTTCGCGCTATTCGCGATATGCGCGTGGCCGTGCTGCCGGTGGGTTATTACGAGGGATATCCGCGTATTGCTGGGGAAGCTGCTAGTTATGTGCTGATTCGGGGCGCTCGCTGTCCCATAGTCGGCCGTATCTGCATGAATATGATGATGGTGGATACGACACATTTGCCGACAGTCGAGGTCGGTGACCAGGTGACGTTAATCGGCACTGATGGTAATGACGAGGTTTCGGCACAGGATTTGGCCGGGTGGGCGCGCACGATTCACTACGAGTTGCTCACCAGGCTGCATCCGGATATTCCGCGTCAGTTGGTTTGACCAAATTTGGTCACAAGAAGTTATTTGAAAGGAGTCCTTGTGGACATCTTGTCTCATTATCATATGTACGATTACCGGGCCCGCTGCGCTATTGCAGTGACGACAGAAATTGTGCGGGAAATTCAGCGTCGGCATCAGCTAGACCCCTTGACTACTATTGCTATCGGGCGTGCAGTAAGCTGTACGGCTTTGCTAGCATCCACTCTTAAGTCTGGTAGGGAGTATGTACATACTACCTTCGCCGGTGAGGACGGGGCGCTTTCTAAGGTCATTGCTGAGTGTAACGGGGACGGTCACTGCCGAGGTTACACGGTGCCGCCTCGCTTAGTGGAAGTACTTGATGAAGGGGGCATCGTCCCGGAGTCGGTAGGCGAGGCTCTTGGCGGTACCGGCATACTTACAGTCAGCCGTGGGTTGTCTATGGAACACGGTGGGCCGTATAACGCGATGTGCGCCCTGCAAAATGGCGAGATCGCTGCCGACATCGCTCGCTACCTCACTGATTCTGAACAAATCCCATCTGCTGTAGCGGCGGGTGTCAAACTAGCACCGGATGGCTCAGTGCTGGCTGCCGGTGGCGTGCTAGTACAAAAACTGGGCGGCTCCGTGCTAGATGAGGCTGAGTTGGCCGCTATTGAAGAGCGAATGCAGAAATCCCTTGGGCTTTCTGATCGCCTTGCAGCAGGTCAGTCCGCCGACGAGATCGTCGCATTTTTGCAGGGTCAATCCGGCGGTTTTGGCTTGCTGATGACCCGCCCATTAAAGTTTCAGTGCACGTGCTCCAGGGACAAGATGATGCTGGCTTTGACGGCCCTAGGGGAAGATCAGCTGAAAGATATTTTGCAGGAGACGGGTAAGCTGGCGGTGCGTTGCCAATACTGCGCTGAGGAGCAGGACTTCAAGTTGTCAGAGGTGATCAAGCATTAAAAGTCCAGGGCTAGATCTTCGTATATAGGCCGATTCGGGTGCCGTCCGGGTCTTCGCACTGATAGATGGTGCCATAGCCCGGGAGCTTGGTCGGCCCGATGATCCGGCGGCCGCCGTGTGCCTCGACCTGGCGCAGGACAGCTTCGGCATCATCGACCGCAAAATAAGGCACTAAATTATTTTCGGATTTTAGCGACTTGAGGCCTGGGCGAAGGCTGATGCCAAAGGTGCAGTCTGGCGGTACTTCTAAGACTACCAGTTCATGCATCTCGGCAGGTACCTGGCGCCACCCCAGTGCTTCTGAATAAAAGTTCACTGCGCGCGCAAGATCACTCACTTGGATTTCGATCTGGCACAGGCGAGTTGGATTAACGAGCGCGGCTGTCATTGCCGAACTTCGAGCCTCTTATCTTTGTTAACGAAGAGAGTGCCGACGACCTGTCCGTTGGGAAAACGTTCGGGCTGTTTAAGTTGCCAACCATGTTTCAGGAAGGCTTCGATTACAGAGCGGCGAATGCGGGTATTGTCTGGGCTTTCGTCGCCAATAAAATGCTCCAAATAGCCCGGTACTGCCGGATCGTCTTGCTCGATGAGAACTTCTGTCGCGGCGAAGCGCACGCGCTCATCTGGATCGACTAAAAAGTGCGCTACCTTGTCGCTGAAGTCGGGGAGCTTATAATCGATCATGTAGCACAAGATATCGTAATTCTTGTCAACTTTGGCTTGGTCGAAGCGCACATCGTCAAAATCCAAGGCGCTTTTAAGAATCTCAATCACTTGGACCTCGTCGCCAAGGGCCTTCAGTACTTTGATGGGCCAAGCGATCCGATTAGTCACTAAGAGGTGTTCGCGGACGTGCGGTAGGGCATCTTGGCCGAAGGCAATGATGCCTGCCATGGAAGATTCTTTCTCGCGGGTATCGTTGATGCCGTGTTCTAGGCTGTATTCGAAGCGTTGCAGTAAGGCTGGCACTGCTGTATGGGGGTCATCTAGGCCTTTGAAGTAGTCTATCGCCGATTGGCGGTCTTCTTTGATCGCCTTTGAGTTTTTAATAGTGTTCAGGGACTTGCTGATTTTGCGGTCGTCACGCTGCTTGCGGTAATCTTTGAAACGATCGAATAAACCCACGACTGCATCCTTTTTTGGCATACTCAGACCCGCTTACTTTAGTCTCATCTTTCTGTCCTGCATAGGTTTTTCTCGTGCTGACATACCTATGGCAGGAGTGTGCAACAGCATGACGCGGTCGTCGCAATTATGTTATGTCTAGGATTCGAGCAACATAAGGAACAGAGGGAGTACATCCGTGGCGTCGAGCCAAATGACGAAGCCTACCGTGGATGACTTGAGCGTATTGGGAGTTGCTGGCTTAGTGTTAGCAGCGGGTAAAGGCACGCGCATGAAAAGCTCGCTGCCGAAGGTACTGCATCCCGTGGCGGGACGTCCTATGCTTGATTGGACGCTGACGACGCTGGCCCGTATCGGGGTGAAATCTGTGGGTGTGGTGGTGAGCGATGACCAACCAAATCTACTTTCTTTTTTGAATCAGCGTAAAGAACTCTGCGTTGCCGTGCAGAAAAATCGCCAGGGTACTGGGGACGCCGTTGCGGCAGCGACAACTTTATTCGCCGGTGTTAAGCCCCCACCATATGCAGCCGGGCACAAAGTCCAGGGCTCTCCGATAACCTGCGATTATATTTTAATCATGGCGGGTGACGTGCCGGCAGTACAGTCGGAGTCATTACTTGATTTCGTTCGAGATGCGCGAGAACACTCCGCTGATCTGGCAGTGTTGGGTATGCGAGTGCCGAAGCCTCGCGGTTATGGCCGCATGGTGACGCGCGGTAGCGAGTTATTAGCAATTGTTGAAGAGAAAGATGCCGATGCGGCAACTCGGTCGATTGATTTGTGCAATACGGGCATCATATTTGCTCGCGTCGACGTTTTGTTCGCAGCTCTGCAATTACTGACACCAAACAATGCGCAGAATGAATACTACCTAACTGACTGCGTTCAGCATGCGCGGACACTCGGCTTTCGCGTGTGCGCTCATGAGGCTGCCGACTGGCAGGAGTTTGGCGGTGTGAACGATCGGGCGCAGCTAGCTGATGCTGAGTCGTGGTTAATGGCGCGCAAGCGGCGAGAGCTGATGCTAAGCGGTGTCACTCTGCGGCTCTCGGACTCTATATATATCGAAGAAGACGTCGTAATCGGTGCCGATTCTATTATTGAGTCAGGTTGTCATCTGTCTGGCAAGACGAAGGTTGGATCTGGCTGTGTGATTGGTGCAGGTTCTGTTCTTAAAAACACGGTGGTGGCATCTGGCGAACGGGTCCCACCGCTATCGGTACTTATTAGCTAAAAAGGATTTAGGCTATGTGCGGCATTGTCGGCTACATCGGTAAACAAAAGTGCGTAGACATCCTTTTTGACGGTCTGTCTCGGTTGGAGTATCGAGGCTATGATTCAGCGGGTATCGCTGTGCTTGATGGTTCCGAAATCGGCGTTGTTAAGGCCGAAGGCAAGCTGAGCCAACTTAAGCCTCTACTCAGCGAGCTTCCTGCAGGCGCCACACGCGGTATTGGACACACCCGCTGGGCTACGCACGGTGCCCCAAACACAACCAATGCCCATCCTCACGCCCATGCCAACGTAGCTTTGGTCCACAATGGAATCATCGAGAACTATATTGAATTAAAAAAGCAATTGATCGGCGAGGGTGTGACGTTTCAATCGGAAACCGATACCGAGGTCGCACTGCATTTATTCGTCCGGGAATTAGGCCGGCATAAGACGCCGTTCAAAGCCATTATGGCCATGATACCGCAGTTAAAGGGAGCTTTTTCCCTGGGGATTTTAGTTGGCAACGAGCCCGATGCAGTTTACGTGGTCAAGCAAGGATCGCCGCTGGTGATTGGCGCAGGTCGCAATGAAAACTTTTTTGCCAGCGATGCTATGGCGATTGTACGTCATACAACTAGGGCGCATTTCTTGAATGACGGAGAGGTCGGACGGCTCACAGAGCAAGGTGTGGAGATCTGGGATTTTTCCGGAAACGTCGTTGCTCCGCATTTCGTCGAGCTAGATATTTCGAGCGCGAGTACCGAAAAGCTTGGCTTCAAGCACTTCATGCTTAAAGAAATTCATGAGCAGCCCCGCGTGTTCTCGGGCATGCTTAAGCGCCTGATTGATCTAGACTCGGGGATTCCGAATGATGAGGAGCTTGGCTTATCTAAGCTGGACCTTAGCCGGATCGACAATATATGTATGGTTGCCTGTGGTACGGCGTACTATTCGGCTCTACTTGGCAAGTACTATCTTGAGCCAGCTGTTCAGCTGCCGGTCAACGTAGAGCTCGCCAGCGAATTTCGCTATCGCCAGCCTTGGCTTAGCAAAAATACGTTATTCATAGCTGTGTCACAGTCTGGTGAAACAGCCGATACCCTAGCGACAGTTAAGCAGGCTAAGGAACACGGTTGCCAAGTGCTGGCCGTATGTAATGTTAAGATGTCATCGATCGCTCGCGAGGCAAACGTGACCTTGCATATGGATGCAGGTCCCGAAATAGGCGTGGCGTCGACTAAGGCCTTCACAGCCATGCTTCTGGCGCATTATTTGCTATCATTGGGACTGGGATATAAGCGTAAAACCTTAACCATCTCGGATTTAAAAAAGGCCGCCGTTCTTCTGAAAACGCTGCCGGCGCGCATGGATCAGGCGATCGATGGCAAGGTAGCGATCGAGCAGCTCGCCGCGAAATATTACGAGGCCTCCAACTTTATATTCATGGGTCGAGGGACTAGCTACCCTATCGCGCTAGAAGGCGCACTCAAACTCAAAGAAATTTCTTATATTCATGCCGAGGGCTACGCAGGCGGTGAACTTAAACACGGTCCGATCGCTCTAATCGATCGTCATATGCCCGTGGTGGCTATCGCACCGCAAGATGTCTACCGGGAAAAGATGCTGTCCAATATCGAAGAGGTAAAGGCGCGGCAGGGTCGAATTATCGCTGTCGGAGATCAGGATGACCAACACCTGCGTCGTCTGGCTGATGATTTCATAGTATGTCCGCATATAGCCGATGCTGGACTGCAAGCGATGTTGTCGGTGGTATGCTTGCAGCTTTTGTCTTATTACGTAGCAGTGAAGCGAGGCACCGATGTAGATCAGCCGCGCAATTTAGCAAAATCGGTGACTGTGGAGTGAGCAAGCATTGGACCAGTTGACGACACAGGTATGCGGATTAGAGACGCGGGACGATCTCGGTGGTGGCACGGTGAAAAAAAACGGCGAGCGGCGGGGGGAGAAGCTTCTTGCTGGACTAAATGATGACCAGCGCCAGGCCGCCTCTCATTTAGACGGGCCTTTGGTGGTGTTTGCGGGTGCTGGTAGCGGGAAGACCAGGATCATCACTCATCGGATTGCCTGGCTGATCGAACAAGGTGTCAAGCCTTGGGAAATTTTGGCGGTTACTTTTACTAATAAAGCCGCATTGGAGATGCGGAACCGCGTCGAGGCCCTCACCCCTCAGGGTAGTCGCTGTCTGATTGCTACATTCCATTCTGCCTGTGCAAGGTGGTTGCGGGAGTTTGCGCCTGAGCTTGGGTTCACATCGGATTTTACGATCTATGATGATGCCGATCAGTTGACTGCTTTGAAGAAGATACTGACCGAATTAAATGTAAAGTTAGATGAAGAGAACACGGCTCAGGAATATCGTGCATCTATAAATCGCGTAAAGACTATGGCTATGTTGCCTAGTGATGACCGTTTAGCTCGGGAATACGGGGACCAGATGCCGCCGGTTGGCATGCAGGTTTACAAGCGTTATCAGGAATATCTTGCGGCATGCAACGCGATGGACTTCGGTGATCTCATCATGAACGTGCTGCTGCTCCTACGACGTAACGCGACGGTTCGTGATGTGTTGCAGCATCGCTATCGTTATCTTTTAGTTGATGAGTATCAGGATACCAATCGGACACAGTTTGAGCTGATTTCGCACCTATCTGATAAGCATAAGAATTTGTTTGTGGTCGGTGACGATGATCAGTCGATATATAGTTGGCGCGGCGCGGTCCCATCAAACATTATTGATTTTGATAAGGTCCACCCTAACGCTGTCAAAATCACGATGGAGCAAAATTACCGTTGCAGTAGCAATATTGTTGATGCCGCGAGTTCGATGATTCAGAACAACAAAAGACGTGTTTCTAAAAAGTTATTTACGAATAATCCAGCCGGTGAATTGATCAACTATCGCCTTGAGACCGATAATGAAATCGAGGCATGGTGGGTCATTGGATCGATTAAGGACGAATTAGACCGGTATCCTCTGTCTGAGATCGCGATTTTTTATCGGACAAATAGTCAGTCTCGCATGCTCGAAGATGCGCTAAGGCGTGAGAATTTGCCTTACCAGATCTATGGCACGGTGCGTTTTTACGACCGAGCTGAGATCAAGGATTTGATGTCTTATTTTCGCGTACTAATAAATCCGAACGATGACGTCAGCGTAAAGCGCATACTGAACACCCCGACTCGTGGTATTGGAAAAAAAGCCGAAGCAACGCTTGAGGCGGAAGCATCACGCCGCGGCCTTCCCCTGTGGCCAACGATCGAGGCACTAATTGCCGAGGGCGAAAAGCTAGCGGCGAAGTTTAGTGCATTTGCTGCTCTTATGAACAAACTGCGCCGAGAATTACTTGTGGCTCCTCTCGACGAAGTCGTTGAAAAGTTACTCGCCGCTACTCGTTATATCGAGCATGTGGAAAAGAAATTTCCCGAGCAAGCACTAGACAAGGTCGAAAACATACACGAGCTTGGCTCTGCCATCGCTGATTTTGCCGCGGCCTATCCAGATGCGAACATTGCTGAATGGTTGCAGACGGTAACCTTAGTGAGCTCAGAGGTCGAGGCTAAGGGCGGTGTGTCGCTCATGAGTTTGCATATGGCGAAAGGCCTCGAGTTTCCTCGGGTTTATATCGTCGGACTTGAAGAGGGTCTGCTGCCTCACCGCAACAGTAGCGATGACGAGGACAGTATCGAGGAGGAGCGCCGGCTCTTTTACGTCGGAATGACGCGGGCGAAGCAAAAGTTGTCCTTATGTGGTGCATATCGACGTCGTACCTACAATCAGTGGTCGTCAAACCGTCCATCACGTTTTTTGACAGAGATTCCGCTTGAATATTTCGCGCCGGTTACTGAAGTAGAGTCGGCACTCATCGGCGGTCAAGCGGGTTCTTTGGGTTATACAGATGGGCCGCGATATGATTACTCAGATCATGACGCAAGTCCTATCACACACGTAGCAATAGGGCAGAATGTGCGACACCCGACCTATGGTCAAGGTGTCGTCGAGCAGATTGCCGAGGAATTTGGCATGATCAAGGCTGTAGTCCGCTTTGCAGAATTCGGCATGCGCAAAGTTGCCTTGAAACACTTATCGTAATGATTAGCTGGCGCCTTTGGCGACGCCAGCGGCTCTTTTCTTTAGGTTCCGGGACAGGTAGCCGATGGAGTATAGTCCAGCACGCATATCGAGCTGTCGCTGAAATCCGCACTGTCCTTGGCTAAGGTTAAAGGCCCCTTGCAAAACTTCGTGCCGTAGCCAGCTGTGCTGCATTTAGGAATCGCTAGGAGACAAGGTACGGTCGGCGGATTGGTGTTGGCTTGGTAGCCCAGCCAAACTCCATTTGATAGGAACGGCGAGCCATAGCCGCCGCCAAAATGGGACGTATTGTACCGGTCGCAGTTTGACAGGTTCGAAGGAAGGGGGGCTGGCGCCGGAGTTGGCGCTGGCGCTGGCGGCGAGGGATTCGCTGGCCCGTTCCCAGGATTCGGATTCGCGCTAGCGTTCCCGCTACCACCGGGAGTGCTAGTGGATGGCGATCCGC
>Ga0315274_10000330_pt1 | contig 73899 bp, 63 predicted proteins | sample YL17G02_20_MG_FD_203700 | JGI IMG/M metagenome (GOLD analysis project Ga0315274, IMG submission 203700) | Sediment microbial communities from Yellowstone Lake, YNP, Wyoming, USA - YL17G02_20 | ecosystem: Environmental > Aquatic > Freshwater > Lake > Sediment | place: USA: Wyoming | collected... | reverse complement strand
GTGCTTAATAACAACGGGATGACCGGCTCGTTATCACTGCCGTACTTGAACGACATGACGGAACTGTTCGGCGGCCAGCCGGTCAACATCCCGGAGAAGATAAAACTGTTCAACATGCCCATGACGGGGTTCAGCTATTCAACCGAGAAGCTCCCGGGCGACGTTACGGTCGCGGGAGCCGTCAGGCTGATGCTGTCCTACGAGTGCAGCGAGCCTTTCGCCCAGCTGGCATCGCGTATCTACGAGGTTAAGCCCGACGGCAAAGAGGTCTTCGTCTGCCGGGGCTGGTACGAGGGTTACAACCCGGACATCGGGAAGATGACCAACACGGAGAGCCAGCCGATCGAGATGGCCGCCTGCTGCCACCGCTTCTCGAGTGGCAGCCGCATAAAGCTGGAGCTCGAGACAGCCGACATAACCATGACCTGGCCGTACCCGAAGGCCTCGACCATCAAGCTCTACCACGATTGGGTAATGCCCTCGCGCATTCTTCTGCCGGTGGTGCCCAACAAGTGAAGAGCCGGGAAGGCCTGGTTGTCCGCGCTCCAATACTGGCTCGAGATCTACCATCCGGGTGCTTAATACTTGCCTCATAATAGGTTAGAATGAAGCACCTTAATGAACGGCGGCTCCAGATTCGTTGACCTCGGGGGGTGCCATGAACCCGCTGGCTGAAGAATTGAACACGATAATTGAAGAGGCTAACCCAGCGATGTACGGGGCCCTCTCGGCTCTTGGGAAAGACCTGTTCTTCCCGCGCGGCATCCTGACCCAGACCGCAGAAGCCCGCGAGAAGGCTGACCGCTACGACGCTACCATCGGCATCGCGAGATCCGGCGGCCAGGCGATGAACCTTCCGGTGATCATGGACCGGCTTGACGGCCTCACCCCGGACGAGGCGCTCGACTACGCCCCCGCCACCGGCAACCCAGGGCTGCGGCGGAGGTGGCGTAAGGACATGTTCGAGAAAAATCCTTCGCTTGAGGGCAAAAAGGTTAGCCTGCCGGTGGTCACGAGCGGCATTACCCACGGCCTGACGCTGGCCGGAGAGTTTTTTATCGACCCGGGCGATGTGATCCTCCTGCCGGACAAGTTCTGGGGCAACTACAACATGATATACGGCACGCGCAGGGGCGCGGAGATAAGGAAGTTCCCGTTCTTCACGCGCGATGGGGGCTTCGACGTCGACGGGTTGTCCGCGGTGCTGGACGCCGCGCTGTCCGAGAAGGGCAAGGCCCTCGTCATCCTGAACTTCCCAAACAACCCGACTGGCTACTCGATAACGCGCGAGGAGGCGCCCCGGCTGGCCAACGTACTCCTGGACTCGTCAGGTGTTGGGCGTGACATTGTGGTTGTGCTCGATGACGCCTATTTCGGGCTTTTCTATTCGGACGACGTCCTGAAGGAATCGCTTTTCGGGATGCTTGCCTCACAGAGCGAGCACCTCTTCCCGGTAAAGCTGGACGGTGCGACCAAAGAGGAGTACGTGTGGGGCCTGCGCGTGGGTTTCATCACGTTCAACGCCGTCGCGAACGGACGAGAGGATGAGCTCTTCCAGGCGCTCGAGAAAAAACTCGGCGGCGCAATACGGGGCAGCATATCGAACTGCTCGCAGCTTTCGCAGTCCATCCTGCTGCGGGCCCTCGATGACCCCGACTTCGCGCAGCAGAAGCAGGAGAAATTCGAGCTGATGAAACGGCGCGCCGAAACGGTCAAGGAAGTGCTTGCGAACCCCGAATACTCCGAGGCCTGGGAACCTTACCCGTTCAACTCCGGATACTTCATGTCCCTGCGCCTCAAGGGCACAGACGCGGAAGCGCTGCGGGTGCGCCTGCTGGATCGCTACGGGGTAGGCGTGATAGCGGAAGGCGGCACGGATATCCGGATCGCTTTCTCCTGCCTCGAGGTAGACCAGATACCAGACATATTTGGTATAATTCATCGCTGCGCAAAAGAGTTGAAGTCCGAGACATGACGCGCGAATGTTTTGCCTGGTCCTTGCGGGTTGTTCAACCGCAGACAAAGGAGGCAAGGGATGTCCCAGAACACGATCTACTTAATAGATGTCACTAACCGGGACGGGGTGCAGACTTCCCAGCTGGGCCTGGCCAAGCTGGAGAAGACCATACTCAACATGTACCTCGATAAGATGGGGATCTTCCAGAGCGAGGCCGGTTTTCCCACCACGAACCACGAGACCAACTACCTGCGCGGCAACCTGGAACTGGCGGAGATCGGAGCCATCAAGCGGCTGCGGATCTCGGGCTGGTTGAGGGCGATCAAGGCGGACGTCGAGCTGTCGAGCGAGATGGTTCCCGAGCTCGAACACGTCAACATCTCTATCTCAACATCGCCCCAGATGATCAACGGCAAGTGGAAAGGGGAGAGGACCTTCGACGACGTGTTGAAGGTGATGGTGGAGGCGCTGTCCGCCGCCGTTGAGCTGGGGTTCGAGTCGGTCGGAGTGAACGCCGAGGACGCTTCCCGTACCAGCATGGAAGACCTGGTTCGGTTCTGTATTGCCGCCAGGGAGAACGGCGCGGCGCGGATACGTTACTGCGATACGCTTGGCTACGATGACCCGTTCACTATCTACGACAGGATCAAGGCCATTGCCGAGGAAGTAAAAATGGACATCGAGCTCCACTGTCACAACGACCTCGGCATGGCGGTCGCAACATCGGTCGCCGGGGCGCAGGGCGCAATCGCAGGCGGTGTGGACGCCTACGTCAACACGACCGTCAACGGTATCGGTGAGCGAGCCGGCAACGCCGACCTGCTCTCGTGCCTGCTTGCAATCACCAAGTCCAGCGGCCTGGAGGGGCGCTACAACCTTGATCCGGCCATAGATTTCAATCACGCGTGGAGGATTGCCAAGTACGCTTCCTACGCCTTCGGGGTCCCCATCCCGATCAACCAGGTCGGGGTCGGACAGAACGCCTTCGCGCACGAGTCCGGGGTGCACGCGGACGGGGCTCTGAAAGACAGGCGCAACTACGAGTTGTACGACTTCGAGGACCTGGGGCGCGGCGAGCCGGAGATCGTGGACACGGGCCGCATGATAACCACCGGGGCGTACGGCGGCATCAAGGGGTTCCGCAACGTCTACGACCGGCTCGAGATAGAGTTCCGCAGTGACGAGGAGGCCCGCGAAATTCTCGACCTGGTGCGGCTGGCAAACGTCTCGACCGGAAAGCCGCTTACCGAGGATGAGCTCCTTTTCATAGCCCACTATCCGGACCAGGCGAGGCAGATCCTTACCCTGACCGCGTACCAGGAACCGAAGATAAAGGAAAAGCGTACCAGGATTATTCGCAAAACCAGTTTTCCTTCCCAGAGCACTCCGCGCTGAGCAGGGGCGTCAGCGCCGACAAGGAGGTGTCCAATGGACGACCAGGATGTTTGCTGGATGAGCGCTCTCGAGTTGAGGGATGCTTATGCCCGGCAGGAACTTTCCCCAGTGGAAGTAACGAAGGTGATCCTCGAGCGGATTGACGAGATCAACCCCGGCATAAACGCGATCATAACGCATACGCCGGAGATCGCGACGGCGGCCGCTAAGGAAGCCGAGCAGGCTTACGGCCGCGGGGACGCCGGTCCGCTGGCCGGCATACCGGTCACTATCAAGGACCTGATACCCACTAAAGGCATCCGCACTACGTCGGGCTCAAGGATGTTCGAAGACAACGTCCCCGACGAGGATGCGGTGGTCGTGGAGAGGCTCAAAGAAGCGGGTGTCGCGATTCTCGGTAAGACCAACGTGCCTGAGTTCGGGTATGTGGCTTACACCGATAACCTCCTGTTCGGCCCGACGCGCAATCCGTGGAACACGAGCAAGACGGTGGCTGGCTCGAGCGGCGGTGCCGCCGCGGCTGTGGCCGCGGGGCTGGGGCCGCTCGCCGCCGGGAACGACGGGGGAGGGTCAATACGTATACCCTCGAGTTTCTGCGGCGTTTTCGGACTGAAGCCGCACTTCGGTCGCGTACCGAGTTATCCCCACGTCGTGCACGGCTGGGAGACGATGAACTGTGAAGGACCTATTACGAGGACCGTTGCGGATGCCGCACTCATGCTGGACGTTCTGGCGGGGCCCTGTCACCGCGACCGCCATTCCCTGCCTGAGTCGGGAGTCAACTACCTGGAGCTCATCAAGGGTGGGGTCAAGGGGCTGAAACTTGCGTTCAGCGCCGACCTCGGCGTGACGGTGGCAGACCCCGAAGTGGTGGACATCGCAAGAAAGGCTGCGCAGGTGTTCTCCGAGCTGGGATGTGAGGTGGCGGAGGACGACCCGGGGATACCGTTTATGGAACAGGAACTTCTCACGTTCGTGATAGCCGAAGCAGCCACCGCCCACGAGGACCATCTCGAGGAAGCAAAAGATCTCATGTATCCCCTTTACAAGCCGTTCCTGGACCTTGCGGATACGTTCACCGCCAGGGACTATGTGAGAATCAACTACCACAGAGAAGACCTGTGGGACAAGATGCAACCGTTCTTCCAGAGATACGACCTGCTGCTCACCCCGACGGTCACGTGCGCCGCGTTCGATATCAAGGAAGGAGGCGCGCTGGGCCCCGACAAGGTTGCGGGACAGGAATCGTCCCCGTCTTCGTGGATCGGCTACACGTTCCCGTTCAACTTCACCGGCCAGCCCGCGGCCTCCGTGCCGTGTGGGTTCACAAAAGAGGGATTGCCGGTTGGTCTCCAGATAGTCGGCAACCTCTGGGATGAGCCGACCATTCTCCGCGCCGCCGCCGCCTTCGAGGAAGCCCGTCCCTGGGCGGGATTGCGGCCGAATTTCTGATAATTCACATTCAAGGTGACTGTCACCTTGAATACCTTGAACCGAAGAGGGGTGATCTCCTTGAGGGAAGCATGGATAATCGACGCGGTCAGGACACCAGCAGGCAAGAACCGGGGCGTCCTTAAAAACCTGCGACCGGATGACACCTTCGGGTGGCTTGTCAGCAACCTGCTCGAGAAGAACGGCGTCGAGCCAGGGCTGGTAGAGGACGTCATCTGCGGATGCGTTACGCAGATCGGAGAACAGGGCATGGACATCGGCAGGATGTCAGTGCTGGCGGGCGGTCTTCCGATCTCCATCCCGGGGACCTCGGTCAACCGGCACTGCGGCTCGAGCCAGCAGGCGGTGGCATTCGCAAGTAACACCGTGATCGCAGGCGATATGGATGTCATAGTCGCCGGGGGCTCCGAGTTCATGAGCCGGGTCCCGATGGGTTCCGACGGGTACGGCGACCACATCGCGCACCTGGGGGTCGCGGTCAGCCCCAAGATCTTCGAGCGGTTCGGGGGCATCGTCCCCCAGGGCATGTCCGCCGAGCTTATCGCCGAGAAGTGGGGCCTGAAGCAGGGCGAGCTGGACGAGTTCGGGAAGCGCAGCCAGGACCTCGCGATACAGGCGATCGATGAAGACCGGTACGCGGAGATTATCCCGGTGGAGGCGCCGCAGGACGACGGGTCGACAATACTTGTGGAGAACGACGAGGGTCCGCGCAGGGGAGTGACACTGGAGAAGATGGCCACGCTCAGGCACCCGTTCAAGGAGGACGGGGTCGTGACCGCGGGGAACTCTTCCCAGATATCCGACGGTTCATCGGCCGCGCTGATAATGAGCAGTGAGAAGGCCCGGGAGCTCGGTGTCAAGCCGCGCGCGCGGTACGTCGCTACCGCCCTTACCGGAGAGGACCCCGTGCTGATGCTCACCGGACCGATAACCGCTACCCCCAGGGTGCTCGAGAAGGCCGGGCTAGAGATAAAGGATATCGACGTTTTCGAGATAAACGAGGCCTTCGCGTCTGTAGTGCTCGCCTGGAAGGCCGAGCTTGGCCCACCCAACTGGGACAGGGTGAACCCGTGGGGAGGCGCGATAGCAAACGGGCACCCCCTTGGAGCCAGCGGGGGGAAACTGCTTGCCACATTGCTGTCCGAGCTCGATTACTACGACGGCCGTTACGGCCTGCAGACGATGTGCATGGGGATGGGCATGGGGATCGCTTCCATCTACGAGCGCATTCCCGGTTAACGGATTAAAACGGATTGGTGTCAGAGGCGAGGTTCATGGCCGGGGAAACCCGGCCACCCCATTTTCGAAGTTACTCACCTGCCCGCGGTCTTCTATCTGTATCTTGGACTTATCCTGGTGCTCTATGTGGGCGCGGCGGAGATCACGAAGCAGTTGTTCTACAGGTGGTTGGCATAGCCTGACGGCGGGAATGTCGGGCTCGGGCTACTTTATCGAGGCGAGATGAGAAGCATAGCTCTCTAGATCGAAGCCGTTTGCCTCGCGTACGCGCCTGTAAATATCGGCATCGATCGCCCCGACGCCGGACAGGGCTCCGCAAAGCAGGCCCGCCATCCCCGCAATGGTGTCCGAGTCCCGGCCGAAGTTCGCCCCGCCGATCACCGCGGTCATAGGGTCGCCGCCTGCTATCCGGAACATCGCCAGCGCTATCGGCACCGTCTCCCGTGAGTCGACCTGTATGGGCATTAGCGACCCGCCGTATAGCGCGGGCCTCACAGTAAAGACGTCGTCGAATTGCCCAGCGATGGAGAGGGCACGATCGATGTAGCCGAGTATCTTCCGGGAGGCGTTTCTCTTCGCGGCATCGATGACGGATTGGACGGTCGCGTCACGCGACAGCGCTTCCGATATTGCCGCGGCCCAGGCCCCGGCCATGTCCGCTCCCGGACCCACTATGCAGGCATGCGCGAGCGCCTTCCCCTTCTCGGCTGCGGTCGCCGGTCGACCGCGGAAGAGGATGCCCGCGGGCGCCATGATCATGGCGGCCTCGTTTCCCGCGAAAAGGGAGGAGGCATTCAAGTACCCTGTGAATCTACCGGGAACGCCCAGGCGTCCCGCGGTCGCGACGATGTGCTCGCCAAACCAGAAACCATCGTTGCGGTTGTACGACTTCAAGAACTTACGCCAGGCGAACTCGGGGTGATGCTTCCAGTAATTCACAAGCTCGTCCGCCGTAACCATGCCGCCTTTTTTGATTGCCGCGTCTGCAACTGTAAGTGTGAGCCTCGTGTCGTCGGTCACAAGGCCCGGAGTGCGCCCGACGAGTGTTTCCACGCGCCCGTATTTCTTCTCGATGCGCCTGTAGTTGAAGAGCAGCTCGGTGGGCCTCCCCATCGCATCTCCGACGGCCAGGCCGGCCAGACATCCGTGGATCTTCTCAAGCTCTGAGGACATGAGCTCCTGCCTTTCCTTCAAGAGTCAATGATCAAGACAATTGTAGATGCCTGTCGGTTGAAAAGGAAGCAGGGCTTTACAGCGTCAGAACTTGCCCACATGGGAAACGTTTTACGCCCGGGTTTTCTTTTTCAAGGGATTATTCCCCGCGGTGTGAATAGATAGTATGAGGACGGAGGGAGTCGATTGCAGCTAAAAGGGGCAATCTACCTGGGAGACGATCGCGAGGCCGCCCTGGCCCTGGAAAAAGCGCTGAGGGACGAGGGGTTACCGCTCGCAATCGCTTCGGGGGACCTGGAAGGCATGCGGAAAGCTGCCGAAATGGACATCGATGTCGTTATCTGGGACCGTGACAACAACGAGCCCGGAGAGCCGATCCCTGTCCGGCAGATCCGCGGCGTGGGCCTGAACAGGCAGCCGGTGGTTGCGCTCGTCCGCCAGGGGGACGTGGGATCAGCGCTTGCGAGTCTCGCCGAAGGGGCCTCTGAATTCCTTTTCAAGTCGCCGATCCAGGAAAACCCGGCCCCCAGGTTGATCCAGGCGGTCGACTCGAGGCAGAGGGACATGCGGCTTGCCTGGTGCAGCAAGGCCATAGAGGACACCAGCGGCCAGTTGAAGGCTATCGTCGGCACGCTCAAAGACCCGGCCTACATCGTGAGCCCGGATTACCTGATCCTTTACATGAACAGGGCGGCGCAGGAGATCTTCGGCGAAGGCCTCTGGGGCGGAGTGTGCTACCGGGTTTTTTACGACCGTGAGGAGCCATGCGGGGTTTGCGTGAGCGACAAAGGCCCCGCCAGGTGGCGTTCCGTCCTTAAGAACGGCAAGAGCTACCGCTTTGTATCGACGCTGATAAGGACCGGCGGGGGAGAGGCCGAGAAACTGGCGGTTGGCACGGATATCACGCTGGACGAAGAGGTCAGAAAGATCCACAAAACGTTCATCAGCAACGTCAGCCACGACCTCCGCACCCCGCTTGCGGCCATCGATCAGTATTTGAACATCATGCTCGAGGGCCAGGCGGGCGAGATGAACGCCGACCAGAAGAAGTATCTCGAGGTCATAAAGAGGAGCAGCTTCAGGCTTCATAACCTGATAGAGAACCTGATCGACGCTAACAATATCCTTTCGGGGCGTTTCAAGCTCAGGATGCAAGTGACCGGCGTGAAGGAGATCCTTGATATCGTGCTCCCGCTGCTGCGTGCGCAGGCTAGAGAAAAAGGGCTGGCCCTCCAGGTCACGGTCTCTGATGACCTTCCGCCGCTATACTGTGATTCGATGAGGATAGCCCAGGTCATAGCAAATGTCGTTGGGAACAGTGTCAAGTTCACCGAGCGGGGGTCGGTACACCTCAGGGCGGGCTTCATGCCCGGGGACCAGGCAAGGATCATCCTGTCGGTGGAGGACCCCGGCATCGGGATCCCGAAGGAGGACCTCGGAAAGATATTCGACCTTTTTTACAGGGTCGAGCAGGACCAGGTTTACGTCGAGGAGGGGGCGGGGCTGGGGCTTTCGATATCACGCGATATCGTGAGGGCCCACGGTGGGACGTTGTGGGCCGAAAGCGTCGAGGGCCGGGGGAGCGCTTTCCATTTCACCCTCCCGACCCGGGACGTGGCAGCCCCGTCGGGCTGATGAAGTGACCCTGTCCCTGCGGTGACCCGCTGCGGCAGTGAAGAAAACGGAGGAACAGCATGGATGAAAAGCTTATACTCATCGCTGACGATGACAGGGACCTGGTGACGGCGTTATCAATAAGGCTCCGGTCCGCCGGATACGAGGTGGTCGGTGCGTATGACGGCGAAGAGACTTTCAGGGTAGCCCAGGAGCGAAAACCGGACCTGATTATTCTCGACATAAGGATGCCCGCCGGGGGCGGCTTCTCGTCGATCGACAAGCTCAAGCACTCTCTGGGCACGATGAAAACACCGGTGATATTCCTCACCGCTTTTGACGACGACGAGGTGAGAGACCAGGCACTCTCGCTCGGGTGCGTGGGCTATTTCAGGAAGCCGTTCAACGAGACGGAGTTCATGGAGGCGATCAGGAAAGCCCTCGGGGAAACCTGATCGACCCTGGAAAGCGTTCAGATACTGTGCATGACCGGTAGATCACTCTATCAGTCGTGACGCGACTCGCGGCCCGGTACCTGATCCCTGTGGCCCGCACTCGAACCGGTGTCCGGCCGTCCGCTAAGTAGGGCTCTCGCCGGTTGCCGGATCCGGTTCCGACGTGCCCGGCAAAGCAAAGGCCGGCGCTTTCTGTTCAACCTCGTCCTGTCCGGCATCCTCGGACTCGGTCGACGGCCCCGCCTCCTCGGCCCTCTTTGACAGGATGATCGTGCCCACCAGTATCAGTAAGAACGCGAGTATCCTTACGGCCACGAGCGCGCCGCTTTTCGGGAAAGCTTCGTTTAGGGCAACGGTACCGACGAAGATCGGGACGAGCTGGGAGAGTCCGGCGAGGATGGGAACGACTATGATCGCCATCCCCCGCTGCAGCGCGGCCTGCTGCTCTATGAAACCGGGCACCATGACCGCCAGCCACACCAGGCCGAAGATGCTGGATACCACCACCAGCACTCCTTTAGACGCCCACTGGTTGCCCCAATCGACAATGAGCAGGCGGGCGAAGACGGCGCCAATCCCGTACAGCAGCCCAACGGATATTCCCAGGCCCGCCGCTTCCCTGTTGCTCGAGCCTCCCCGAAGCAGGAGCGGAATGGCAACTGCCAGGAATACCATGACTCCGGTCAGGATCCACAGGGGCACCGCGTCGTGCTTCACCTTCTCGGGGATCCCCTCGGCCATGCTCACCCCGATGAGTATCACCCCGAGAATGGTCAGGCCGATCGCGTAGAGGTCGATTCGCCTGGGCTTCTCTCCGAGGTTCTTTATGGCGAGGTAGGCCAGCAGCGCTACGCCGGAGGCGACGATCGGCTGGACTATGGAGACCGGGGCCATCCCGATGGCAACCACGTACAGGCCGCCGCCTATCGCCAGCACGCTTATCGACTGCAGCCAGTACCTGTTGGTGAAGAACGCCTTCACGATATCCCACGTGAGCTTCGCCTGCACCTGCGGCAGGGTCCCGACTGCTTTCTTCTGCATGTACATCGAGTAGTTCAGAGCGAGCGCGGCTCCCACGGACAGGATTATTGCTACAACCGTCATTTATACCCCCGGGTCTGAAGCGGCTCGTCAGTCAGGCGGAGTATAACATTATGAAAAGGCCGCCCGCAGTCAAGACGGCAACACGCATCAATCGCCTACCCGAACCAGCTCGTATTCCCTGGTTCCAAGGCCGAGCCCCTCCGCGTGCTCGAGCTGGCGCTGCCAGTCTATATCGAAGGCTTCCCTGAACTTGTCGGCCGCGTTCGGATCGACCTTCTGGCCTGCCGGAGGTCCGGTCATTACCGCCTGGTTCACCAGATCGGCGGCGGCCTGGTCTATCGCGACCGGATCGGTCGAGGCGACGTAACCGATGTCAGGGACCAGCGGCGCCGCGCTGTAGTTCCAGCAGTCGCACGTCGGGGTCACGTTGATAAGGAAGGCGTAGAAGCCGACGCGGCCTTTCTTGTTCTTCAGGACCGCAAAGGTTATCTCGGCAAGCTTTTCCTGGGCAACGGCCGGGTCACCAGCCCACTTAACTGAGATGGCCCGGTTGGGACACATGGCCAGGCACTCCCCGCAGCCAATGCATATGGAGTGGTCGATTTTGATTTCCCCGTCGACCACCGATATGGCGCCGGCGGGGCAGTTCTCCAGGCAGCTCTCGCAGAGGTCGCACTTGTCGTTTTCCACTTTCGGCCTGACCATCTCGTGCACGCTAAGCTTCATACGGCGGCCACCGCCACCCATGCCCAGGTTCTTTATCGTGGCCGCGAAACCGGTCAACGCGTGGCCCGTGACGTGGGTGGAAACGATCAGGCTGTCCGCGTCGTGAATCGCTCCCGCGACCTCCACCTCCTGAAAATGCTTGAGCCTCACCTCGACGGTTCTTACGTCTGACCCCCGCAGGCCGTCGCCGATCAGCACAGGCGCTAGAGTGGCCTCCGGTCCGAACCCGTGCTGCGATGCGGCCATGAGATGGTCTCTGGCGTTTGCGCGCCCGCTGAAATATAGGCAACCGGTATCGGTCAGGAACGGCCGACCGCCGCGCTTGATGATCTCCTCAGCGATCGTCCTGATATACGGGGGAGGAACGAACGAGGTATTTCCCGGCTCGCCGAAATGCACCTTGACGGCCACGAGGTCCCGGTCTTTGATTATGTCTCCGAAACCGGCCTCATCGAACAGCAGGCGGACCTTGTCGACAGGGCCCTGCCCGAAGCGCCCCCCGGCCGATGCGAAGTACACCTTTGAAGCGGTCATTCTCCACCTCCAGATAAGAATTATACCCAAAACCTGGGGTCAGGTCTTGAATCGTGAATTACTGCCACTTTTTAGGGTCAGCGCAAACCGGGGTCAAACAGCTCTTTGCGTAGACCGCAACTCTGGGGTCAGGCACCTGGTTGCATTGTAGCTGGAAGGGGATCTAATGGGTCGAACGCAACAGGGAGCCAGACCCCGGCGTCGGAACACCTCTAACACCTGGGGTCACTAAAAGGCCTGACAACCCCCGCCAGTTAACACTCTGGCCTGACACCCATGGTGGTCGAACGCTCCATGTACTGGAGCGTGCAGAGACCGGAAACGGCGAAAACGCAAACCGGGGTCAAACAGCTCTTTGCGTAGACCGTAATAAAAGCTGATGCAGCGCAAAGAGCTGTTTGACCCCGTTTTGCGCAGGTTTGCGAAAAAGGCCTAACAACCCCCGCCAGTGAGGGTGAAGGCCTGACACCCATGGTGGTCAGGTCCGGTAGCGGACCGTGATGTTATACTTGTCCCGGTGTACTACCCTTTTCTTAAATCTGCGGACGTTCGTCCGGGGAGGTGGCCGACATGCCCGAGGATTTCTTCGCCGGCGTCGATCAGGTCGAGCTGAAGGTCGATGGCGGCACCGCTCTATTTCCCATCTTCTACCAAGACGCCCGCATGTTCACGTTAGTCCTTCCGGCGAACCTGCTGAAGCTCAGGCGCATGCTTCCGGATTCGCGGTTCGTACCGGCCCAGCTGTTTCCAGGGGTCGGTGCTGTCGTACTGACGGCATTCGAGTATTATGACACGGACATAAAACCGTACAACGAGTTCTCGATCTCTATCCTGCTCAACGCCCCTTACTACTCGCCGTTGCCGGCTTATAACGTGATGCGCCAGGTCCTGGCCGGCCTCTTCAACGTTTACATCTATCATCTACCGGTCACGACAGAGATCGCCCTGCGCGGCGGCATCGATTACTACAACTACCCGAAGTTCCTTGCCGACATAGATTTCAGCGACACGCCCGGCACTATAGCCTGCGACCTTTCGCGCGACGGCGACAGGATACTGTCGATGAACGGTGAAAAGGCGCCGACCCGGGAGCTGGGCGAGAAGAAGTTCATGTGCAACCTGTACCAGTCCAGGCAACCCCAGCTGGCGGAGTTTAAGCTCAACGTCATCGAGGGCGCGATCAAATTCATGCCGTCTGACGTCTCCTGGTCGTTCAACCCGGCGAACCCGATCGGCCGCGAGTTGTCCGAAGTGGTTATCGGAAACATGGCGATGATGTACATGTACATGCCGAAGATACAGTGCATTCTCTACGGGCCCGAATCCATGTCGATGCCGCTGCTTCGCCACGCGATGGAGATGGGGTTGCTCCCCGCCCGGCCGGGCGCAGCGAAGAAGCCCGCTGCCAGGAAAGCCGCCGCGAAGAAGAGAGCTTAGTACTGCTTCGAGCCGGAATACATGACACTGAGAAAGTAGGTGGGAAGCTTGGAGCATGCAGAGATGACCTGCGGATGCGGCGCTGAAGGCGAATGGCCTGAGCCTGACAAAGGCCAGATGAGGTTCCTCATCGGGTCCAATATCGCCTACCTCGTTTTCGGCTGCTACGTGATAGTCCGCCGCCGGCCCAGGTGGCTGCCTGTCTGGCTCGCAGCCCTGGTGACATGGTTCACCCTGTGCAAATACCTGATATGCACGCGCTGCGAGCGTTACGGAGAGGCTTGCGACTTTTACTACCTCGGCAAATGGGCAGCACGCCTGTTCAAGCCCCAGCCCGATAAGACCCTGGATACCGCCGGTATAGTCGCCGAGGGCTCATCGGTCGCCGTTCTGCAGTTGATGCCCATAGCAGCCGCTTTCGGCCGCTGGCGCATGATGCTCCTCTACCTGGCGATGCTCGCGGTCGGGCATGGAGCCCAGCTCTCTATTTGCTGCAGGCGGTGCATCCAGTACTCGCAGGACCCCTGGAAGCGGGACACCTGCCCGAGCTACAAGCAGGCGCAGAGGCTGTTCAAAGCTTGATCCTATTCAGATACCGGCAGTGACTCGAGGTACATCACAAGCTTGTTGAGCGTCTCGTCGCTTATCACGTGCTCGATCTCGCAGGCGTCGCGGTCGGCCACATCTTCCTTCACTCCGAGCACGTTGCAGAAGAACCGCTTGATGATCTCGTGCTTCCGGTCCAGCCCCTTGCCGACCCTTCGGCCCGCGGCGGTGAGAGAGATCTGCTGGTACTTGTCGTGCGTAACAAAACCGTTTTCAACCAGGCGGTCTACCATCTCGGAAACGCTGGGGTACGACACACCCAGTGCCGCCGCGATGTCCTTGACGTGTACCTCCCCGCCGGCGGCCTCTATCTCGTAGATCGTCTCCATGTATCTCTCGAAAGCAGGGGGTTTCATTCAATCCCGCCTCCCCTTTTCTCCGGCGCCGGGGCAGCACCGCCCGAAGACGCAGTCCATGCAGGCTACCGTCCTGCACCTTTCCCATCCGTCAGCCCGGCTCAGAACGAGCCTGCCCTTCCTTTCCAGGAACTCGAGCATTCCTTCCAGCGCGCTTTCCTCAACGCTGACCCGGCGGGCCAGCTCTTTGACGGTCATCGGCCCGCTGTGTTTCTCTATCTCGTGCATGATCTCGTCAAGCATCGCCATCACCCTCCAAGGCCGAACATAAGCCCGAAACGGTAGATCGCGAACGCCACCAGCCACGCCAGCGCGAGCGAGTACCCTACCGCGAAAGCGGTCCACCGCCACGACCCGGTCTCCTTCTTCACCACCGCCACGGTGGCCAGGCACGGTGTGTATATCAGGGTGAACGCCATGAACGCGTAGGCGGTAAGAGGCGTGAAAACGCTTTGCAGGCTGGTGGACAGGGCCGCCCTGTTCTCACCGACCCCCATCATCGTCCCGTAAGTGCTGACGACGATCTCCTTGGCGATGAATCCGAAGAGCAGCGCCGCCGCCGCCCTCCAGTCGAATCCCAGGGGCTTCACCAGGGGCTCTAAAAAAAGACCAAGCTTTCCAACCAGGCTGGCCTCGCTCCCGTAGGCGACGCCGGGGGGAAAGTAAGAGAGCACCCAGATGACCAGGGAACCGGCCAGGATGATCGTCCCAGCCTTGCGAAGGAAAAGCGAGCCCCGCTCCCACATGTGGATGAAAGTGCCCCTGAGGGTAGGCACCCGGTACGGCGGAAGCTCCATCACGAAAGGTTCGCTCTCGCCGGGGAAGAGGAACCTGCGGAAGACCTTCGCAAGCACCACCGCCAGGATGATTCCCATCAGGTAGAGGGAGAACGTCACCGTTCCCTGGTTCGCCGCGAAGAACGCCGCGGTGAAAAGAGCGTACACCGGGAGCCTGGCGGTACATGACATGAGCGGCGTAACGAGGATGGTGATCATCCGGTCTTTTTCGGACTCCAGTGTCCTGGTCGCCATCACCGCGGGCACGTTACAGCCGAACCCCATCACCATCGGGATGAAGGATTTACCATGCAGGCCCAGCCAGTGCATGATCCTGTCCATGATAAAGGCCGCCCTGGCCATGTACCCTGTATCTTCCAGGATGGAGATGCACAGGAAGATGATGAAGATCTGGGGTATGAACACCAGGACCGAGCCGACACCGCCGACGACTCCATCCGTGAGCATGGACCGCAGCCATAACGGGGATGTCAGGTTCGTGCTTATCATGTTGCCCAGCCCCCGAATCAACCGGTCTATCCAGTGCATCGGGAACTTCCCCAGAAAGAACGTGAGGAAGAACATCAGCCACATGAAGAACGCGAAGAAGGGGAACCCCAGGATACGGTTGGTAAGAATATTGTCGATGCGGTCGGAAGCGGTGACTGGCTCCTCATGCTCCCTTTTCACAGCCTCCCGCGCGACGCCGGCCACGAATCCGTACCTGTAGTCGACGATCACCGTCTCGATGTCCTGTCCGAAAATGGAGAACAGGTGCTTGCGACTTTTCTCCAGAGCCTCGAAAAGCAGAGAATCCCCGCCGGCGTGGCTAGACAGCTCCCCGGCCACCCTCTCGTCATCCTCGAGTAGCTTCACCGCAAGCCAGCGGCTCCCGTAAACGCCGACCAGCTCTCCGGAGAGGCCTTTCTGCAGCTCGATGATCTCCTGGAGCTTTCGTATCTCTTCTTCCACCTCTTTACCGTAGAAGACCTGGATGTCGCGGAACGGCAGCTCGCCCCTGATTGCCCCCACGACAGCAGCTTTGATCTCATCCGTACCGCGGTTGCGGTGGCCGACGGTCGGGATCACCGGCATTCCCAGCAGTTCGCCGAGCAACTCGACGTTGATGCTGATACCCCTGGACTCCGCCACGTCCAGCATGTTGAGCGCTAGAAGCATGGGGACGTCCAACTCCATTAACTGCGTGGTGAGGTAGAGGTTCCGTTCGATGTTGCTGGCGTCAACTATGTCCACAACCACGTCCGGCTTCTCGCGCGTGATGAAATCCCGGACTATTGCCTCTTCAAGTGAATATGCGGTGAGGCTGTAAGTACCCGGAAGGTCAACAACCTTGAAACGGTACCCGTCCTGCCTGGCGACCCCTTCTTTTTTCTCCACGGTCACCCCTGGCCAGTTACCGACATGCTGTCGACCGCCGGTCAGGTTGTTGAAAAGGGTGGTCTTACCCGAATTGGGATTGCCGGCGAGGGCTACCTGTATTTCCCTCTCGTCCTCTGCCAAAGTTCAAGGACCTCCGACATCAGGGAACAGGTGTTCCGGCGGGGTTGTGGCCTTCGTCGTCCGGCCTTACCATCAAGCGGCCTGCTATCCCCCTGCCAAGGCAGTAGCGCGAGTCCTTCACAGCGATGATGATTGGCCCGGGGGCGTTGTTCTGGATGACCCTCACCCTGTGACCGGGGATGAGCCCCATGTGCATGAGCCGGTGTTCCAGGCCGTGCCCTCCGTCGGAGTGGCGAAAGCGGCCGCGCCAGTGTCCGCGCCGCTTATCATCGTGTACAGGGGCACATTCGCTGTCACGGAAGAGGTGTCGCATGCCTCGCACCTCGACAAGCTCGCCTTCCTGTCCGGGGTTCATGAACGCGAGCGGCATCGCGCAGTTACTTCTCATCGCACGGCACCTCGACCCAGATATCGCCGGCTTCTTCCCTGCGGAGGGAAAGGTGGAAACCTTTGAGCTTGAGCTCTACGGGATCTCCCAGCGGCGCCACCCGCTCGACCTCAAAAGGAGTGCCCGCCACCACACCCATGTCCATCAAGCGCCTGCGCAGCCGGCCCCTGCATGAGAGCCTGTTGATGGTGCCCCTGGCGCCGGGTTCGAGGTCGCCCAGCCGGAGAACGCGTGATTCACCACCGCTACCCGGCCCGCGATGCTGGTGTTCCCGGCCCCTTTTTCTCTGCCGCTTTGCCTGCATTGGTTCCAAAACCGCTATCGATACACGTCTTATGCTGCCGCTTTCGATTATTAGGTTAACCTAACTTCTAATCAGATGCTAGCACCTGTTAACCGCCGTGTCCATAGCAACTATCTAACTTGTTGGAGTGGAGGGACCGATTGGATTACTTTGGAACAGCCCTGGCAACAGGGGTGGTTCACAACAGGTGGGTTCGTCCTGCCCGCTCGAGCTTCGGTTCGTGGTCAGGCCTTAAGACCTGACCGGAGGTTATCAGCCCCGGCCGCGATCAGCCTTTCATCGCGCAGACGCTGACGCTCGTAATCGAATCGGCGACGTCCCGCGCTATCTCCGGCGCGATGTCGAGGTTCTCCATCACCGCCTGTCCGGTGGGGTCGTTCGCTATCAGCTCGACGGGGAAAGACTTCTCACCTGTTATCTCGACTTCCCCGAAACCCGCGGCGCTGATCGCCGCCAGGTAATCTTCTTTCATTGACGCCCCGGCAACACAGCCGATATACGCTCCGATCGAGTTCTGGACCGCTTCCGGGAGTTCTTTCTCCAGCACGATGTCGGAGACCATCAGCCTGCCGCCCGGTTTCAAGACCCTGAACGCTTCCCTGAAAGCCGCGCTCTTGTCCGGCACCAGGTTTATGACGCAGTTGGAGATGATGGCGTCGATCGAGCTGTCGGCGACGGGAAGGTGCTCGATCTCCCCGAGCCTGAACTCCACGTTTGAATAACCGCCCTTTCGCGCGTTTTCTTTTGCCTTTTCGAGCATCTCCGGGGTCATGTCCACGCCGATGACCTTCCCGGTCTTGCCGACACCGGGGGAGGCCAGGAAGCAGTCGAAGCCGGCCCCCGAGCCCAGGTCGAGGACGGTCTCGCCTTCCTTGAGCGAGGCCATGGCGACAGGGTTGCCGCAGCCGAGGCCGAGGTTGGCGCCTTCAGGGACCGCCTCGATATCCTCCTGGCTGTACCCGATTTTCTTACTGATGTCCTGGGCCAGGTCCGGACCGCAGCAGGGACTCTCCGCCGTATAGCAGGTGCTCCCTGTTTGAGCGACCCTGGCGTAGCCTTCCCTGACGACCTTCTTGATGTCTTCTTCTTCCATTTTGATACCACCTCTTCTACTCAACGGGTTTGCCTAGAGCCGGCCCTCAAATATTTATCCAGCCACGCGGATGCTGCCGGCACGATCTCATCGACATTATTCGTCATAACCAGGTGCGGTACCCCCTCGAGAAGCAGGAATTCTTTATCGCATGTCAGGCGGTCGTAGATCCTCTTCGAGTATTCGGTGGAGAACATGTTGTCAAGCCCGGCCTGAACAACCATCACCGGGACCTTGATGTCCTTCACTGGTGTCGGTGGAGGCGTCGTCGTAAGCGAGGTCATTGCCTCCATGGAGATGCTCTGGACAATAAGCGGATCGCTTTTAAAGAGGTCGAAGGCGGTAACGCCAAGGTTTGTCGGCTCAGCCTTGAGGTCGAGGTACATCGCCACCGGGATCCTCATCTCCGGCGCCAGGCCGGCGATGGCCGGAAGGAACCGCGAAAGGACCCCGGACAAGCCGGGGTAGCGGGATATCTCGATCGATTCCGGTTCACCGAGGACCGCGACGTTGTGGCAGATGGCGGCCTTCAGGCGCTCGTCCGCCGCCGCCATGTAGAAGGCCACGATCCCACCCTGGCTGCTGCCGGCAATGGCGACCCTGTCGCCGAACCGGTTGACCGCGTAGTCGACCGCCGCGCGCGCGTCGCGCATCAGTGTGTCGACGGTGTAGCTTCCCCTGCGGCCCTCGCTGCGTCCGTGGCCCCTCGGGTCCAGCCCGATGACGTTGAACCCAGCGAGCCTCATCTTGTGCATGAACTCCGAATAGAAGAGCGCGTACACGGATGTTCCCGGGATGAATACCAGCGCAGGGCCGGATGGGTCCGCCAGGAACAGGTCGAGGTGGAGCTTGAGCCCGTCACACTCGATCCAGTCCTCTTCGATCTGCTGCCTGAGACCGGGCAGGCCGATCTTCTCGAAGAGGTCGTCGAAGTATGCGGAAAGCTCAGCCTCACCTGGCAACGCCGTGGTTGCCGTAAGGCCACGGTATTTCCATATGCCCGCGATACCGGCCGCCGCCGCGGTGGCCAGAACAACAGTCTTCTTCTTCATCGGTCACCCCCGTCGTCCTGGATATTGTAGCGGAGTAAGGCGCTCCAGGTACACCGTCTGGCGGAAGATATGGTGTTACCGTTGCGACGCCGAAAGGCTTCTCTACTTGACTATCACCTTACCGGTCATCGAGAGATGGATGGAGCAGTGATAGTCGTAAGTGCCGGGCGTGTCGAAGGCGTGTTTGTAGAACTGGCCCTGCTGCAGCTGTCCGCTTTCCCAGCCAGTACCGACGACGGTATGCATCGCCGAATCCTCGTTCGTCCAGGTCACTGCGGTGCCGGCTTTAATGGCGATCTCCGCGGGCTCGAAGGAGAAGTTCATGATCTTTACCTGGTCCACCGAAACGGTCAATGGAGCGGTGCTCGAAGTTGTAGGTACGGTCCAGGGCATCGTGATCGGGGTTTTCTTCTTCCCACACCCGCCGAGTACCAGGAGCCCCACCACCATGACGCCGACTGTAATCAACAGCACCCTCTTATTCATCTTTGCCTCCCTTTTCATCGCTCTCACAGGTTACGTCTTATATTAGCCGCGCGGGGCTTTTTCCCTCTTTCTTCCAAAGAATGGTCCCTCCACTGCCCTGGCGTAAGAAAAATGAAGAGGCCATGCTCCCGGTGCTGAAGCGAAAAGCGGGTTCATGCGACCTTGCCTGACGGGGATGCCCGTGATATCGGGCGTACGGTGGCGCGGCCTCGCCCGGCGGCTCGTTTTAGTTTGATTGCGCGGCGCGCCCATTTGCTGTAAACTCTTCGATTTGGTCAGTGTCATATGCACGATTTCTGCCCCTGGCGCTGGCCCGGTCCGGGATGTGGGCCGAGAAACGGAAAAGCAGCTGTCATTTCGACAGCTGAGTAGCGATATTCCGCTGACCGATTCTGCGCCCATCAGGAATACAGGACCTGGTTTTCTCGGACTGCTGCAGGGAATCCGTTGTGAATGGAAAGGAGATGTTCGATGGCGTCGAAAGGAGCCGGAGATAAATCAGGGAAATCGGGGGAGGCGAGGACGAAGTTCTTTCCACCCGAGGAGGTCAGCAAGAACGCTTACATTAAGAGCTTTGATGAATACAAGGAACTCTACAGGAGGTCGGTCGAGGACGCAGATGGCTTCTGGGGGGAGATGGCCGAAAGCCTGGACTGGGACAGGAAGTGGGACAAGCTCTACTCCTGGGACCCGGAGGAGTGCAGGAACACCTGGTTCGAGGGCGGAAAGCTCAACGTTTCCTACAACTGCCTCGACCGGCATATCAAAGGCGGGAAGAAAGACAAGATCGCGATAATCTGGGAGCCCGACGAGCCGGGGGGCGGCAAGACATACACGTACCAGCAGTTGTATGAGGAAGTCTGCCGTTTCGCGAACGTGCTCAAGAAGTACGGTGTGAAAAAGGGCGACCGGGTCTGCATATACCTGCCGATGATCCCGGAACTGCCTGTCGCGATGCTTGCCTGCGCGAGGATCGGCGCGATCCACAGCGTGGTTTTCGGCGGTTTCTCCGCGGAGGCTCTCAGGGACAGGATCCTGGACTCCGATTGCCGCTACGTCGTCTGCTCGGATGCGAGCTACAGGAGCGGCAAGGTGGTCCCCCTGAAGAAGAACACAGATGCGGCACTCGAGGAGTGCCCGAACACCGAGAACGTGTTTGTTGTCAGGCGCGCGGACGTCGAGGTCAACATGGTGCCGGGACGCGACCACTGGTGGCACGAGGAACTGGCCGCTGACGATATCGCGGCCGAGTGTCCGCCCGAGGAGATGGATGCCGAAGATCCGCTTTTCATCCTTTACACCAGCGGTAGCACCGGGAAGCCGAAGGGCGTTCTCCACACAACGGCCGGCTACCTGCTTTTTGTTTCCCTTACGCACAAGTGGATATTTGACATCCACGACGATGACATCTGGTGGTGCACCGCTGACATCGGTTGGGTCACCGGCCACAGCTACATCGTCTACGGGCCGCTGGCAAACGGCTCGACGGGCGTGATGTTCGAGGGTGTCCCGACATATCCGGAGCCGGACAGGTTCTGGGAGGTATGCGAGAAGTACAAGGTCACCGTTTTCTACACGGCCCCGACGGTCATCCGCTCTCTCATGCGCATGGGTGACGAGTGGACAAGGACGTGTGACCTCTCGTCGCTCAGGGTACTCGGGACTGTTGGCGAACCTATCAACCCGGACGTCTGGCTCTGGTATTACGACAACATCGGCGGCGGGCGCTGCCCGGTGCTGGATACCTGGTGGCAGACTGAGACCGGCGGCATACTCATCACCCCGATGGCCGGCTCGACCCCGATGAAGCCGGGCTCGGCGAGCTTCCCGTTCCCGGGCGTCATCCCGGTGATCCTCAGGCAGGATGGCACGGAGGCGGACGTGGACGAGAGCGGCTTTCTCTGCATAAAACAGCCGTGGCCGGGCATGATGAGGACCATATACGGCGACCACGAGATGTTTGTAAAGACCTACTGGACCATGTTCCCAGGTCTGTACGTCACCGGCGACGGCTGCGTCAAGGACGAGGAAGGGTTTTACTGGCTTCAGGGGCGCATCGATGACGTGATAAACGTCTCCGGGCACCGGATCGGGACGGCCGAGGTCGAAAGCGCACTGGTGAGCCATGAGTACGTTTCCGAGGCGGCGGTCGTTGGTTATCCCCATGACATCAAAGGTCAGGGGATCTACGCTTACGTCACCCTCAAGAGCGAGTACGAGGACAGGGATGAGGGCGAGACGAAGAAAGCGCTGGTCTCACACGTGAGGAAGGAGATCGGCCCGATCGCCACGCCGGATATCATACAACTCACACCGGCATTACCGAAGACGCGCAGCGGCAAGATCATGAGAAGGATCCTGCGGAAGATCGCCGAAGGCACCGCGGACTCTCTTGGCGATACCAGCACGCTGGCGGACCCGGCGGTCGTCGATGATATACTGGCCGACGCGAAGACGCTGCTCGGCGATTGATATCGGAAGGGCATCTGCAGTCAGGTTGCTGACCCAGGGAAGGAGAATAGGGAATGGAAGAAAGCAAGCTGTCAAATCCGGCCGTGCTGGGGCTCACGTGTTTCGGCCTCACCACCATGTTGCTGAACCTGCACAACGCGGGTCTCATCAAGAAGTTTGATACGACTATTATGGGGCTGGGCCTGTTCGTGGGCGGCCTCGCCCAGGTGATAGCGGGCGTCATGGAATACAGGAAGGGGAATACCTTCGCTTCCACAGCGTTCCTCGCCTACGGGACGTTCTGGATAAGCCTCGTCTTCGCGGTCATTGCCGGTGAGACGATGAAGCTTTCGTTTGTGACCAAAGAGGGCCTGGCATGGTACCTGATACTGTGGGGGATTTTCACCCTCTTCATGACCGTGGGCACCTTTAAGATAAACAGGGTGTTGCAGTTCGTTTTTATCACCCTGTCCATCCTTTTCTTCATGCTGGCCATCGGCTCTTTCATGGGGACCAAGGCCGGCGAGGGCATCATGCTGGCCGCCGGTATCGTGGGGCTGTTTACCGGGTTCGCCGCGCTGTACCTTGCGATGGCGGAGAACCTGAACGAGCTATACGGCAAGACGGTACTGCCCATCTGGCCGGCCGGTGAGAACTACAAGAACCCCGAGGACCTGTAGGAAAACCTGGGGTCTTGAAACGTGAATCTATGCGAAAACCTGGGGTCAGGTCCAACACACCAGGACCTTACCCCTTCACTCAACACCTGGGGTCACGAAAAGGTTTAACAACCCCCGCCAGTTAACGCTTAGGCCTGACACCCATGGTGGTCAGGTCCAACACACCAGGACCTTACCCCTTCAACGCCGGGGTCTGGCTCCCTGTTGCGTTCGACTCATTAGATCCCCTTCCAGCTGCAATGCAACCAGGTGCCTGACCCCAGAGTTGCATTGACCTGTGACTACCTGAGCGAAGGGACTGATCGTTTTGTGAATTTATGCGAGACCTGGCACCCTGCATAACCACTTCCAGAACCAGCCGGCTTCTCCCGGGGGCTTCCAATCCGGTGCTCCCGGTGAAAGGCCGGCTTTCTGTTGCCGTACCTCAGATACCGAGCTCTCTCGCAACAAGGTCGCGGTATGCTTGCTGCAGCTTTATCGTCACGGGGCCGGGGCAGGCTTTCCCCACCGGTTTCCTGGCGATGCTGCGGGCCGGCATGATCTCCATCAGGCTGTTTGTCAGGAAAACCTCAGAGGAGGAGAGGAGCACATCGATGCCTGCCATCACGGGGGTACAGGTCACGCCGATATCCCTGCAGAGTCCTATGACGGCCTCCCTGGTGACTCCCGGGAGGAAACCGCAGCCGACGTCCGGGGTCATCAGGTTCCCTTCCCTGAACATGAAGAGGTTCGACGAGGTAGCCTCGGCGAGGTTCCCCGCATGCGTGGTCAGCACCGCGTCGTCTGCGCCCTGGTCCAGTGCCTCCTGACGCGCCAGGAGGGAATCAAGGTAATTGGCGCTCTTCAGCGATGACAACATCGAGGACGAGTTCTTCTTCATGCCGGAGATAATCAGCGAGATGCCCCGCCGGTACATCTCTTCGGGGTAACCCGCGTAAGGGCGTGCCAGGATGAAAAGGCCAGGTGGGCCGGAGTGCTCGAGGCCTTTCGGGCCCTCCGGGGGCCCACCGGTTACCGTGACGCGGATATACGCGTCGCCGTCCCCATCCAGGCCGTTCTCCGTGACAAGGCGTTCGACCGCGTGGGCTAGATCATCGTCGGAATACTGGAGATGTAAGCGCAGGAGCCTGCAGCCGTCGCGTAGTCGTTCCAGGTGCCGGTCAAGGCGGAAAGGCCGTCCCCGGTAACCCCTTATCGTCTCGAAGATGCTGTCCCCGAAAAGCACCGCCCTGTCATCAACAGGGATCCGCGCCTCGTCGAGGGGGAGGAACTCGCCGTTGAAGAACACCTGCTCGTTTTTCATCATGTCATCTCGTGTCAAAACGCAAACATGGTGCCTGGCACCTTCTCTGCATTTTCTTATTTTACGTTATTTCGACCCGGTGATGGAGTCGAACATCGCTTTGCCTTTGTCGAGCGTTTCCTGGTACTCGTCCTCCGGGTCGCTGTCGGCCACGATGCCGCCGCCCACCTGGAAGAAGACGCGGCCGCCGCTGATTATCATAGTACGTATGGCCACGTTGATATCGTGGTTACCGTCGAACCCGATGTAACCGACCCCGCCGGTGTAAACGCTGCGCGCCGTGGGCTCCAGTTCGTCGATTATCTCCATGGCCCGTATCTTGGGGGCGCCGGTGATGGAGCCGCCCGGGAACGCCGCGTAAAGAAGGTCCATCACGTCCTTGCCCTCGTGCAGTTCTCCCTCGACAGTGGAGACCAGGTGGTGAACGGTCGCGTAGGACTCCAGGACGGCGTGCTCGGTGACATGGACGCTGCCGTAGTCGCACACCCGGCCGATGTCGTTCCTCAGCAGGTCCACTATCATGGAAAGCTCCGCCCGGTCCTTGAGGCTGGACAGCAGCTCTTCCTTGAGCCTGCCGTCTTCCTTAGGATCGTCCGAGCGCCGTCGCGTCCCCTTTATCGGGCGTGTTTCCACGTGCCGCCCGGTCACCCGCAGAAAGCGCTCCGGGGAAGACGAAGCGACAGCGAAACCGCCGAAGTTCAGGTAGGCGCTGAACGGCGCTGCGTTCAAACGCCGCAGCCGGCGGTAGAGGTGCCAGGCCGGCTCGACCAGGGGCGCGCTGAACCTCTGGGACAGGTTGGCCTGGAATATGTCACCGGCGAGTATGTACTCCTTGACCCGCCCGACGGCTTCGATGTACCCGCCGCGCGTGAAACCCGACTCGAACTCGAGCGGTGTACCTGGCTCTGCCTGCGGCGGGCCGTCCGTGTCGCTTCCTCCCGCGCCTGGCGCGATGCGGGCGAGCGCCTGCTCGAGTACGGCACCGGCCCCCCTTCCTGCGGGAGTGCTGGCGACCACCGTTTTTCTGCCGGTCCGGTTGTCCGCCGCGATTACCCTGTCGTAGAAGCAGAAGGCGAGCTCGGGGAGGCCCAGGTCGTCCACCGCCGTCCCGGGCAGCTCTTCGAGGTATCTTCCGAGTTCATACGCAAGGTATCCGATGCCGCCAGAAAGGAAGGGGGGCAGGCCGTGGGGGAGACCCCCGGCACTGATGGCCCTTTCACCGCACGCCTTCCTCAGTGCCTCGAACGGGTGCATACGCGATTCCGTCGCGCTGCCGTCCCTGTACTGGAAGCGTGCAAGATGGCCCCTCGTGGTCAGCACCAGGTAAGGGTCGAAACCGATGAAAGAGTTGCCCCCGAACCGCGGCATCCGGAGGCTGCTGTCGAGAAAGCAGGAGTGCGGCAGGTGGGCGACTTCATCGAAGATGTCCTCCATCTCGCGGTCATCGTTTATATCAATGACCTCCAGCTCCAGTTCGCCCGCCCCGGGCCGGACCGCAACGCCAGCCTGTTCCAGAGTCATCACGCCTCCAGGAAGTTCTCCAGCACGATCATCCCCTGCTCCGTCATGAAGGACTCCGGGTGGAACTGAATCCCCTCGACCGGATATTCCCTGTGTCTTATTCCCATCACGACACCGTCCTCTGTACGGCTGGTGACCTCGAGGCAGCCCGGCAGCGTTTCCCCGTCGACCACCAGCGAGTGATAGCGAGCGGCCTCGAAAGGAGAAGCCACGCCACGCAGCACCCCCTGCCCGTCGTGAAATATGCGTGAGGTCTTGCCGTGCATCACCTTGCGCGCGCGGACCACCCTGCCTCCAAACACTTCACCGATGCACTGGTGTCCGAGGCATACACCGAGTATCTTTACCGTCGGGGCGAACCTGAGGATTATATCGTTGCTGATGCCAGCGTCGGCGGGCGCCTTCGGGCCGGGTGAGATCACGATGCCATCGGGATTCGCGCGTTCTATGTCCGCGAGTGCGACATGGTCGTTCCTGTACACCGTGAGCTCGGCGCCCAGCATCCCCAGGAACTGCACCAGGTTATACGTGAAGGAGTCGTAGTTATCGACCATCAGTATGCGTCTTCCGGGCACCACGGACCTCCAATAAAAAAACCCAGCCTTCCGGCTGGGTGCCGCTCGTGTTGAGCGCCTGGCATACCGGTATTTCTGCAATACCTGTTTTCTCGGGTGTGTATTCTACTTAAGTCCGGGGATGACTTCCAGTGCGTTCTTGTAGTACAGGCGCTCCCGGGTGTCGTCCTTGATCTCGATCCCGGCCAGCTCCGAGACTATCCGCTGCCTCGACACCAGGGGATAGTCGCTGCCGAAAAGCGCCTTTTCTTTCACCGGGCCGTTCATGTACCTGAAGACGAACTCCGGGATGTGCTTCGGAGCCCATCCGGCGATGTTGAAGTACACGTTCTCGTTGCGGTGCGCCACGGCCATCGCTTCCTCGTACCAGGGCCAGCCGAAGTGCGCGATGATCAGTTTCAGGTCCGGGAAATCGACCGCCACCTCGTCCACGTCCAGGGGACGGCAGAACTTGAGCTTCGTCCCGGTGTGGAACTGCGTCCCCATGTGGAACAGCACCGGTACCCCCAGTTCCGCAGCCTCCTCGTACAGCGGATAAACCTCGCGGTCGCATGCTCGGCGCTCGACGAGATGCGGCAGGAGCTTCAGCCCCCTCATCCCGAGCTGCTCTACCGCCCGCCGGAGCTCCTTCCTCGCCTGCGTCCCCTTGTTGGGGTCCACGCTGGCGAAACCGATCAACCGGTCGGGGTTCGCCGCCACAGACTCGGCGACGAGCTCGTTCGCGACCCGGTACTGCCAGATCGTCTCCGCGTCTATCGCCACGATCACCGATTTCGAGACGCCCGCCGCGTCCATGTCGCTTATGGTGTCGTCCAGCGTAGGCAGGTTGTCACCGAATATCTTTATGTAACCTTCCCTCATTGACTCGGGCATCGAGAGAATGGCCTCCGCGGTCCAGAGCTGAGCGTGCGTATCAATAATCTCCATCTGCTGCCTCCCGGCGAGGGGCGCGGTCTTCCCTGGCGAGCGCCTTCAAACCACTGAATTCCGCAGGTATTCCTTTGCTTTCAGCGCGTCCTCCCAGCCGTCGCTCACCACGACCTTCACTTCCAGCCGCTTGTACGTGAGGAAGAAGTTCTCGATCTCGGATAAAAGGTGCGGGGGCAGGTCGTGGATGTCATTGATATAGCTCCACCGGGGATCCCTCAACGGGACCGCAAGGACTTTTTCGTCAGGCCCTTTTTCGTCTCGCATCCGCAGGACCCCGATCGGTTTTGTGTCGATCAGGCAACCCGGGAACGTAGGCTCGTCAATCAGGACAAGTATGTCCACCTCGTCTCCATCTTCGGCAAGCGTGCCTTCGATATAACCGTAGTCGGCCGGATAATGCACCGCGCTGAACAGGACGCGGTTCAGTTTGATCCTGCCGCTCTCATGGTCGTATTCGTACTTGTTCCTGCATCCCTTTGGGACTTCCACTATCACCTGGACCATCTCCGGGAAATCGGCATTTACCATCTCGCCGCCCTCCTCAAGATCTTCTCCTGACGCGCATCATTCCACCTGGGCTTCGGCACCTGCTCCTTTTAGGTAAAACATTGTGCCACAACCTATGCGCAAAATGGAAGATGTCCAGCCGAAAGGTCATCCGGCGGGCGCAGGGCGATTAACGGGTGCAAAGTAGAACTGATTGTAGTAGGGTCAGGGGGCGCTCTGTCGAAGTATAGTCGGAACCAGGGGACAGGCGAAGGATTCGAGTGAATCCGATGAAAAGGAGGTCTGGATGAGAAAGCTACTGGTGGTCGTGCTGGTTGCAATGATGGCGACGGGTGCGATCGTGGCCGTTGGCTGCGGCGGTGACACATCGCAGGCAAAGCAGTACATGCAGGAGGGGGACAAGGCGTGGAAAGACGCCAAGAAACAGCTTGACGAACTGAACACGATGTTGACCACCTCGATAGGGCAGGCCCAGCAGGGCAACTTCTCATCCCTGAACGCCGAGACGATGGCGAAGGCCGGCGAGACGGTCGCGAAGCTGATAACCGACCTTCAGACCGTGAAGGCCGATTACGTGAAGATAAAGACACTGAAGGGCGTTGAAGACTACGTCCTGTACGCCGACGCAATGGTCAAGGCCGTGGAAGCTAACGGGGCGGCACTCCAGGCCGGCAACAAACTACTGGCTGCAATCCTGCCGCTGCTTGCCGCCGGCGATGCCCAGAAAGTCACCGCGTGGATGCAGGCAAACATGGCCGAGCTGCTCGGTGCCCAGAAGACCGCTGAGGCCGCCACGGCGGCCCTGGAAGCGGCCGCGAAGATCAAGGCGGAGAAAAAACTCGGACAGTAATATTCATATGGAACAGCTCAGGGCCGGGGGATATCCCCGGCTCTCTGCTTTCAACGGCCTGTAGAAGCATGAACGGGGATTCTCTCAAAAAAGGTCCCTGAGCGCCGGGTACAGCGAACGGAACGTTGCGTACCCGCGACGGTAGGCTCCTATGTTCGACGGGTCAGGAGCGACCGTCTCGCCGTAAGATACCACCGAGCGACAGGCTTTCTCCACGCTGGCGAACACTCCTGATGCGGTCCCGGCGAGAAGCGCGGCCCCGAGCATGGCCGCGTCGCTTTCAGCCGGTGTTCTCATCGGAAGCTCGAAGACATCGGCCTGGATATGGCGCCAGAGTGGTGAACGGGACCCTCCGCCTCCCGCCGTGACGCTGCCAATGGGAACCCCGAGGTCTCGCATTATCTCGAGCGAGTCTTTCAGGCCGAAGGCGACCCCTTCCATGACGGAGCGGATGACGTGCGCGCGGGTCATGGTGAGGTCCAGCCCGAAGAGCACGCCGCGGGCGTCGGGGTCGGCGTGCGGTGTCCGCTCGCCCGTCAGGTATGGAAGGAACACGAGGCCTTCGCATCCCGCCGGAGCGCCCGAGGCGGTCTCATCGAGGAGCTGGTAAGGGTCCTTTCCTTTCCCTTCGGCGAGTGTCCGCTCGGGCTCCCCGAGCTCGTCCCGGAACCATCTGAGCGACGAACCCGCGGATAGCATCACTCCCATCAGGTACCAGGCCCCCGGGACCGAGTGGCAGAAAGAATGCAGCCTCATTTCCGGGTCCACGACCGGCCCTGCCGTCGGGGCCAGCACCGTTCCCGAGGTCCCGATGCTCACCGCGACTTCACCGGGCGAGGTCACCCCCATCCCCAGCGCTCCACATGCGTTGTCGGCCCCCCCCGCGGCGACAGGGACGCCTTCTGGAAGGCCGGTTGCACCGGCGGCCTCTCTGCTGATAACGCCGATAACGTCCGTGGATTCGAAGACGGCCGGCAGCCAGCCGGGGGGTATATCCAGCGCGTCCAGCATCTCACCGGACCATTTACGCCGCCGGACATCGAACAGCAGGGTGCCGGAAGCGTCCGAGACATCGGTTGCCAGTTTGCCGGTCAGGCGGAAGTTGATGTAGTCCTTCGGGAGCAGCAGGGTCGAAACCGCGCGGTAGTTCTCCGGCTCGTTCTCTTTCAGCCAGAGCACCTTAGGCGCCGTGAAGCCGGGTAGGGCGGGGTTGGCTACCCACTCCGCCAGCCGTCCGCCTCCGACATTCTCGGTGATCCACCCGCACTGGGGGGCGGTCCGCTGGTCGCACCAGAGGATACAGGGGCGGACCACTTTTTTGTTCGAGTCGAGGAACACCGAGCCGTGCATCTGGCCCGACAGGGCGACCCCGGCCACGGAGCCAGCATCGACCCCGCTCTCAGTAACGACCTGCTTTATGACTGCGGCCGATGCCCGCCACCAATCCTGCGGGTCCTGTTCCGCCCACCCCGGCCGGGGTGTTGCCGTTTCGTAAGGTACTGCGGCCGACGCGATCACATGCCCGCGCACATCGACGAGGCCGGCCTTTGCGCCGGTGGTGCCCAGGTCAAGCCCGATGAGGAAGACTGCGTTTTTAACCTTCGCCAAGTGATTCCTCCTGGTTGAGAGAGGAAGGCATAGATCGACTAAGCATGAGTCTAAGTGAAAAAGCGCGCAAAAAGTACCCATGCGGCTACACCGGCCACCGTATTTCAGCAGTATCCAAACGAGCCGTAGTACGTTATACAAGTCGAACGGATTTAATCAACGGGTAAAGGTGCTTGAGGTTTCGCGGGAAAGCTATAAAGGCGATTTGTATTGCCCGGGGGCTTTGAAGCGGGGCCTGATGAACTGGTCACCTGAACCCCGCAGAGCCAATGGTGAAACCGACCGGCCAAGAGGTCGGTTTTTGGTTTATATTAAAGAGTTGCGAACGAGGAGGCTCTGATCGTGAAGAGCACGTTAAGGAGGATCAGTGCGAGACTTTTCTGCCTCTGGAAGCTTCGACGGTGGTCACTCACCAACAGACTCGTCTACCGCTGAGCCTGTAGTTGCCAGCCGAGTTTGCGTTCGGTCAGGCCGGCGCCTGGTCTGTACGCTGGCGACTGGCAGTACTGTGATGTCCAGGCATACGAGGGATTACCACGAGGCCACCTGGTCCGTCCTGCCGGGCGCCGCGCGTCGAGGGGCGGTCAGATGAAGAAGTGGCAGGTCCTTATACTGATGGTCGCGGTCATCGGTCTGTTCACCGTGCCCGGCATTATTGTTCAGGGGCCGTGCCTGGCCGCCGGCACCGGTTCCTGGCAGTTGTCGCAGGGAAGCGGGAACGGGTTCGGCCTGGGGTCGGCCAGCTCGGCTGCGGTGCCACTTGTCGAGTTCAAGGACAGGCTGTATGCGGGCGTGATGAACCAGTCCGGTGCGCAGGTCTGGGAGCTCAATGCGTACTCATGGAAGCGAGTCGTCGGACAGGGTTCCGCAGGCACACCTACTGGCCCCGGCTTCGGCGACCCGAACAACATGGCCGTGCTTCGCATGCACGTTTACGGCAACTACCTTTATGCGGGGACGGTCAACATCGGCGGCTGCCAGGTTTGGCGCACCTCCAACGGCAGCAGCTGGCAGAAGTGGGTGGGGCCTGGTTCGTCCCCGGGCGCGGGATTCGGCAACTCGAACAACCTCGCAGTCACCGCGATGGAGGTGTTCAGTAACAAACTATATGTGGGATTGACGAACTTCGTCATAGGTTTCCCTCCTGGCAGCGATGGCGCCGAGATCTGGTCGTACGACGAGGCCACGGTCAAGTGGACAAAAGTCGCCCAGGGCGGCTTCGGAGATAAGCTCAACGCCGGCGTTACTTCCCTGTGCGGTTACAAAGGTTACCTGTATGTGGGGACGGTAAGGTTTCACATCAGCATTGCCTCGGTGTCTCCCTTAAAGGTAAAACTTGTCAGCGACGGCTGCGAGCTTCGCAGGAAGAGCAGCTCCGCTTGGAACAAGGTCAGAGGGGGCGGCTTCACCGACCCGCTTAATATGGCCGCGATGAGCATGGACGTCTACGGGGACAAGCTGTACGTGGGGACTTTGAACGGCAGCGCGACCGCGACACTCGATTCATCGTTCAATATAACCGAGCTCTCTTTCAACAGTAACGGTCTCTACGTGTATTCATATGACGTCTCCGGCCTCAAGACACAAGTAAAGAACGGGTTCGGGAGCAAGAACGATATAGCAGCGACCAGCATGGAAACCATCGACGTGGGTGGGGAGGACGTACTCATGGTCGGCGCCGCGAGCTTGAGCGGCGCAGGGAAGCTCGAGGCGTACAACGGCACGCAGTGGTACAGGGCGGCCGACCCCGGGTTCGGTAACACGAAGAACACGGTCGTGAGTTCTATCGCGCAGTTCGATGGGGCCGCTTACGTGGGGACTGCGAATACGGAGAACGGATGTCGTGTCTACTATGGAACGCCGCCCGCTGCTCCGCCGCCGGGGCCCGAGCCGGCACCGCCTCAACCAAAACCCGAGCCGAAGACATCCCCGGCTTCCACGTGGTACCTGGCTGAAGGTTCGTCGGATTGGGGATTCTTTACCTACATAACAATAGAGAACCCGAACTCCGAAGGGGTGAACGCTGAAATCACATATATGACCGGGACGGGACCCGAATCGGGAGGGACGATTACGCTCCCGCCCGCGAGCCAGGCGACCCTGAACCCCGCCGACAGTATCGGCGTGGCCGACTTTTCCACCGAGGTAGTGTGCAAGGAGGGGAAGCCGATAGCGGTGGACAGGACCATGATATGGACAGGCCAGGGGGCGGCATCCCCCGAAGCGCACTCTTCTGTGGGCGTCACTTCGCCGCAGAAGGTCTGGTACCTGCCGGAAGGTTCGGCCGACTGGGGGTTCGAGTGCTGGCTTCTGATACAGAACCCTAACGACCGGGAAGCTTCATGCGATGTCACGTACATGATAGAGGGGGCTCCCCCGAAGACCGTAAACCATCCCGTACCCCCCAACTCCAGGCAGACATTCTCGATGGCTACCGATATAGGGGCCGAGGACGCTTCCATAAAAGTAGAAGCGAACGTGCCGGTCATCCCGGAGAGGGCCATGTACAGGAACTCCCGCAGGGAAGGCCATGACTCTATAGGCACGGCCTCCCCGGCAAACGACTTCTACCTGGCGGAGGGAACGACCGACTGGGGTTTCACCACCTATGTACTCGTACAGAACCCGAACCCCACTGAGACGGGCGTGATCGTAACCTACATGACGGAAGCAGGGCCGGTACCGCATCCCGGTAACCCCATCGCCATGCCTGCCAACTCCCGCAAGACGATCAGGGTTAACGACGTGCTGCCGGGAGAGGACTTCTCCACCCAGGTACACTCGGACAACCCGATAATCGCGGAGCGTGCCATGTACTGGGGCGAGGGCGGCGCCCTCGGAGAGGCGTGCCACGACTCGATCGGCATGTCATCCCCCCATGCCACCTTCTACCTGCCGGACGGGCAGACATCGGACGGACGCGAGACGTGGACCCTGGTGCAGAACCCCAACTCGAGTGATGTCTCCGTTGAGATCTCATACCTTACCCCCACCGGAGAAGGGAACGTAGTTTTCGAAGACACCGTTCCGGCCAACTCCCGCAAGACGTACAACATGGCGGAAAAGGGGATATCGGGGAGGGCCGCGGTCATGGTCACCTCCAAGAGCGCGGGCAAGAACATCATGGTCGAGCGCGCCATGTACTGGAACAGTAGAGGAGCGGGGACTGATACCATCGGCGGGTATGCCGATTGACGTACAGGCACGCGCAGGGACCGAAAGCACGAAAAGGTTTAACAACCCCCGCCAGCCAAGGTGAAGGCCTGACATCCATGGTGGTCGAGCGCGCCATGTACTGGAACAGTAGAGGAGCGGGGACTGATACCATCGGCGGGTATGCCGATTGACGTAACTTGGGGTCAGGTCTCAAAAAAGGTATTTTTGCCTACCTGGCACCTTTGTAAGATTTGTTGAGAGACGGATTCGGGGCCAGGTCCCAAAAATTGCGTGGGTAAAAAATGGGACCTGGCCCCGGTGCTTTACACTGTACCCGCGCTGCCGATCACCTTTCCGCAAGTTCCCTTCGCCATGCTGAAATCCGTGATAGACTAAGCGTAAAACTCACCTTTGGGAGGGAATGCGATGGACCCGATGTTGATGGAGGCCACCAGGGAAGTCTGCAAGACCGGGCAGGAGATGGAGCGCCGGGGCCTGGTCGCAGGGACTTCGGGCAACTGCTCCATACGTGTCGCGAACGGCGACCTGGTAGTGATAACGCCGACGTCTCTCGAGTACGGGCTGTGTACTATGGAGGACATGATCGTGATGAACATGGCCGGCGAGCAGGTGGAAGGCCGGCACTCACCTTCCGTCGAGATCAACATGCACCTTGGCATATACGAAGCCCGCCCCGATGCAGGCGGGATCGTGCACACCCATCAGACGATGGCCACGGCTGTGGCGGTTGCCGGCAAGGGGATTCCCGCGATCCTGGAAGAAGAGGTGTTCAAGCTCCTGGGCGCGATCGAGCTGGCTGAATACGCGCTGCCCGGGACCCAGGATCTCGCCCGCAATGCAGTCGCGGCGCTGGGGAATCGAAACGCCTGCCTGCTCGCGCACCACGGTGTCGTTGCGGTCGGACCCAGGATAGGGGACGCGCTCCTCAACGCTGAGCTGGTCGAGCGCGCGGCCACCGTGTTCATCATGGCGAACATTCTCGGCGGAGCCCGGATCGTCCCCTTCATGGCGGGAGATAGCGAGGGCGGCCCTGGAGGCGCCGCCTGATTCATGCGGTCACCTGGATCTGGAGGGAGCCCGCATCTCGAGGGAAGCCCTGGAGGCCCCTTCCATCAAGGCAACAGTTCTTTGCCTATTTCTGGCACGCCGGGCAGAAGTAACTGGTTCTTCCGCCTATCGTCTTCTTTATGAGCCCTCCGTGACTCCGGGGGCAGGCCCCGTTCTTCCCTCGGTGCGGGATGATGAACTCACCGGGATGATCGTCGAGCTCAGCCCCAAGCTCGACAGCGCGCCTGAGCACCCGTTTCATCCTGTCGTACAGCAGGCGTGTATCCTCCCCGGAAAGGCTCGAGGTCCTGCGGTCAGGCCTTATCCCTGCCTGGTAAGTTATCTCGTCGGAGTAGATGTTACCGATCCCCGCTATCAACGCCTGGTCCATCAGCAGCTGGTGAATCGTGGTCCGGTGTCCGCGGACTATCTCGCGGAACATCTTGTAAGTGAACGCCCGGCTCAGCGGTTCAGGGCCGAGCTTCGCGATGTCCGGGATCTCCCGCTCGTCAAGCGTCGGGTAAAGCGCTATTTTCCCGATAAGCCGCATGTTGGTGTAGTGAAGGCAGGCGCCGCTGTCGAAGTGGAACTCCACCCGGCACCACTTCGGCTCTGGTTGGCCCCCGTGCTCGATGAAGAGAAGCTCTCCGCCCATCCCGAAGTGCATCAGCAGCGTGCTCTGCCTGTCCGTGGGAACGTAGATGTACTTGCCCCTCCTGTGCGCGGCGAGAAAGCGCGCGCCCTTGAGGCCTCGGCCCAGTGTCGAGGGAGTCACGCTGTCCAGGATCCTTTTGTCGAGTACCGCCACCCGCGAGATCTTTCGGCCAAGCGAAGTGCTCTCGAGGTAAAGCCTCCTCACCTCCACTTCCGGGAGCTCTGGCATCTCTACTACCGGCCTTTCATTCTTTCCGCAAACCGGGGTCAAACAGCTCTTTGCGTAGACCGTAGTCAAAGCTGATGCAGCGCAAAGAGCTGTTTGACCCCGGTTTGCGGTTTGACCCCGGTTTGCGGGACCTTACCCATTCACTCACAAGGAGTTAAGTATCGCAAGGAAGCCCGCGGCAACTGCCACCTCCAGGGTGTTATGTTACGATTTAAGCGTGAAAGGCGGCGTACTGGTAGTCGGCAGCATGAACTTGGACATGGTCGTCTGCACCTCGAGGATTCCCGGGCCGGGCGAGAACGTATGCGGAGGGGATTTCCTGATGGTGCCGGGCGGGGTAGCCGTGACCGTGCTCGGGGCGCAGACCTCGATGCCGACGCGAAAACAGGTGGAGGTACTGATGAAAACCCAGGATATCCAGGAGGTGCCGGTTTGACGGACATGGACAACAACGTGAGGTCGCTCTGCAACAAGCGCGTCCGCGTGGAGCTCAACGAGCCTGGAGTCCATCCGTTCCTGTCGCTTTCGATCCCGGACGGTGAGGGTGGGTGGTTCCGGGCTGCATGCCTCGGGGCCCGGCAGCTCAAGTACCAGCATAAGGGGTCCTCTTTCCCCCGCGTGGTCTCCGGCGGGGAAGAAGAGGAGGCTGGCGCTAAGCTCGATTTCATCGAGGGCGTGGCCGGGGGCCGCGGCATTACCGTGTCTGATATCCGCGGCGGTTTTGAGATAAACAGCCGAATCGTCATCGAGGATGACAGCCCGGTGGTTCGGGTCGAACACCGCCTGACGGCGCTGGCTGACATGGGGGTAAACCGCGCTTTCGACCGTTACGACTTCGTGGCCGCTCCGGGTGGGGAGTCAGGAAGTGAACTGGACGACTGGTTCGCTCCGCACCTGCGGCCAAGGACCGACATGGTTATAGGAGACCACGTCTTCCGCTCACCCGTTGTCATGATGAAGCGCGGAGACATCTTTTTCGCGCTCATTCCCGACCTGGAAGCCATGGAACGGGAGTACCGGAGAGGGGCGGCGAGATACTACATGGACTTCCTCGTCTCGGGAGGGGAGAACAAATCCCCGGCTACCTGCTTCGGGGTCGGCAACACGCGCCGAAGGGGCCACGTCTATTTCAAGGGCGATTTCGGGCGACCCGTAGAGGTCCCTGAAGGGGGGACACTTACGCTTCCCTACTACCTGTTCCTGGACAGGGATGGTACAGGGAAAGAGGACATGCTGACCTTTCTTTGGGAGCGTTTCGGTCGCCGTTACTTCGAGTCCGGACTCCCGCAGGTGGTCGGCCTTGACCGGTACGCATCGGCCGGCCTGACCCGGATATTTAAGAAACCGGATGTCTTCATCGAGTTCGAGCTGGACGGACAGCGCTGCGGCGGGTCCGCGGCGCAGTACCTGCTGACCAGGCGGGGTGTACAGCTCATGAGCGCGAGGGAGCTCAGGGGCTTTTTCCGCATCCAGGACATCTGGCTCGCCGCCTTCCGCCTGGGAGTAAAGGTCCTGACGATCAGCCCCCGGGCGAACCAGGCGCTCGAGAGGTTCATCTGGCTGCGCGGCCCGAAGATGCCGCCGCAGGTGATGCTGCAGTCGTGGTTCAACAACCTGAGGAGCGCGTACGGGGCATACTGGTTCGCCCGCAAGTGGAAAGACCACGCGCTGCTGGAAAACTCACTCTCGGTGAAAAACCTTGCATTGCTTGCTCCCCGGGAAGGCGGCGCTTTCCCGGCTATCTGTTTTGTCACCGAGGAAGGCGTATCCTGGTCCAGGGGCACGCGAGCGTTCGAGCACCTGGATTTCTACCACACCGCGGACTGCGCGACGACCGCGTACTACATGCTGCTGTGGTTCCGTGACCTTGAGGGTGATCCCCGTCTCCTCGGCAGAGCGCACGAGTTTGCCGATTTCCTGTTGAAGGTCCAGATGCCCAGCGGAGCGATACCGGCGTGGGTCCACGTTGACGGCTCTTCTCCTGTTGCGGACCCGGCCCTCAGGGAAAGCGCGACTACCGCCTGTCCGGCGATGTTCCTGGCGATGCTCTACCTCGTCGACGGGGATGAAAAACACCTCGAGGCCGCGATTCGGGCCGGCGACTTCCTCGCGCAGCACGTCATCCCGCGGCATAAGTGGTTCGACTACGAGACTTTCTACTCCTGTGGCCCAAAGAAGCTGGACATGTTCGACTCGTTCACGGCCACCTACCCGCAGAACACCATGAGCATGATCTGGGCGGCGGAGGCTCTGAGGCTCCTTCACATCGCTACCGGAGAGGCCAGATGGCTGGAGCTCGGCCTCGAGGTGCTGAACCACCTGTGCCTTTACCAGCAGGTCTGGGACCCGCCGTTTCTGTCCATTAACGCTTTCGGGGGCTTTGCGTCTCAGAACAGTGACGGGGAGTGGAACGACGCACGCCAGGCCCTTGCCGTGCCGATCCTGATGGACTACTACAGGTTGACCGGACGGGCCGAGCTCATGGAGCGAGGCATCGCGGCCCTCAGGGCCTCGTTCACTACCATGTACATCGATGAGAACAGGAGGGTAGCTCCCGGAAACCTCAAGTCGTTCCCTGCGTGGGAGGAGGGCTCGACGGCGGAGAACTACGGCCACCAGGGCTACGACCACAAGACGCCCGGATTCTTCGAGTCCGACTGGGGCACCGGCAGCGCCTGCCATGCGGCCGCGTACGCCCAGAAGCATTACGGTGACATATTCGTGGACCTGGGAAGAGCAAGGGCCTTCGGCATAAACGGGTGCCGGGTGACCGGCTTTGACGCGGCGAACGACAGGTTGAGTATCGCGGTGAAGAAGCAGATCGAGGGCAGCCTTGAGGCCGTTATCAGGGTAGAAGGTGCCGCTTCACCCCGCCTGGAGGTCGAGGTCAACGGCGCTCCCGCAAAGAGAACTTCCACGGGCGATTTCCTCGCCCTGCTTTAAGAAATTCATCGCCTGTCACTTCTTCTTGTGGCGGTTCTTCTTGAGCTGCTTCTTATGTTTCTTCTTGCGCATCTTCTTGCGCCGTTTCTTGACTACTGAACTCATAGTAACGACCCCGGGGTTTGCCCCCTTTCTGGACCCTGTCTGAACACAACAGCGTAAATCCTACCACACAGGCTGCATTCAGGTCACGCGTACAGGAAATCGAAGATTCATCGCTTTTGACTTAACGTCAAGGAGCGGTGGCTTGCCAGGTCGCACCCACTATTGACAAAAGGATAATAGAACATGGAGTCTGATCGCCGTCATTGAACGAAGTCATCTGCATTCTTTCCCGTTAATCAAGGCCATCCATTGCCCTGCACTGTCTTTTTAACCATTGTATTCGAAAGTCAATTCTTCACTTTTTTGATAGTAGAGCCAAAGTGAGTAATGATAGGATTTAAAGGTTAATAACTGAGCTTGCATTGACATATGGCATGAATAATGTGTTGATTGGCCTGCACAAAGATCAGGGAATTGTTGGATAGGAACATATGGGGCGATCCAAAAAGTACCTGGAAAAGATTAATCCTGTTATCCGCCAGTTCACCGGGGCGTTCTGGGAATTCCTCAAGAAGCCGGAGTACCTCGTTGTCCTGTTCGGTATAGTTTTCGGCATTCAGATTCTGATATACACGCCGCCTTTCCAGGTGTGCGACGAGCCCCAACACCTGTTCAGCGCCTATCGTATATCTGAAGGGCATATCCTTCCGCAATATAGGAAGGGTACGAGCGTCAGCGGTAGTTATGTGCCCCGGAGCTTCCAGCTGACCGTCAATACTACAGGCGCGAATAAAATGTGGTCAAGCCGGAAGAACAGACAGGACGTAGAAGCTGTCCACGAGGCTTTCAAGATTCCCCTTAACCCTAGCGACAAGAAATTCAAGGCAAGCTATTTTCAGTACCCAGCTTTATGTTACGCTCCCCAGGCACTGGGCATGTTTGTCGGTCGGCTGTTTGGCGCTTCACCTATCACCCTGATGTATCTCGCGCGCCTGTTCAACCTGCTGGTCCTGATAATCCTGGCGTTCTTCACCATACGCCTGACGCCGATCCTGAAATGGACTTTCTTCCTGCTGTTCCTGATGCCGATGACCCTGTTCCAGTTATCGTCCAGTTCCGCGGATGGCCCGACTTTTGCCCTGGCGTTTTTTATCACGGCGTACTTCTTCTGGCTGGCCTTTGATCCATCCAGGGAAACCGTGCAGAAGAAGGACTATTACTCGCTTGCAGCAATAGGCTTCCTGCTCGGCATGCTCAAGCCCCCGTACTTTCTGCTTGTCTTCATGTTCTTCCTGGTGCCCTGGAAGAGGTTCGGGAGCTGGAAGAAATACCTGATCGCATTCGGACTGCTTCTCCTCGGTGTGATCGTTATCGCCGGCGGCTGGCAACTTGTGGCCGGTCGTCACACTGCCATCATGTTGTCAAAGAACATCAGGCCCATGGACCAGTTCGTATGGATTGCGCACCACCCACGCGCATTTGCGTCGCTGATGCGCTCCACTTTCAGACACAACCAGTACTACATACAGGGCCTGATCGCTGGTATCGGTTGGGTCAACGTTAAACCGCCTGAATGGCTCGTATACGGCTACCTGTTCGCTCTTCTCGCGGTCTCCGCCCTGGATAAGAACGACATTGAGGTGGGCAGGTTTCAGAGGGTGTTCGCCTTTCTACTGTCACTTGGCACTGTGGTCGCGGTAACCGCCGCGTTGTTCGCAACGGCAAATAACGTTGGCGTGCCGTTGGACAAGCACGTGTGGACGGACAAGTCTGTGGTCTTATATATATGGGGAATCACCGGGAGATATTTCGTGCCACCGATGGCTCTTTTCTTCCTCGTGCTTTACAACAAAACGATTATCTACAAGAAAAGCAAATGGTTCTACCTCGCTGTTTCCCTGATCGGGTTGATCGGCGGGGTGGCGACAGTCAACCTTCTCGCGGAGCGTTTCTATTGAGCCACGCGGGTGAGATTATCTGGTTTGACAGGAGAACAAATCTCGCGGCCGGACCTGCTGCTGTATGATGCCCTTCTCCCGGTCCCGTTGTCCCACCCGTCTGAGTCTCTCCTGAACGGGCCGTTCTCGATGCGCGATATTTGGTGTTCGCCGTTGGGGTCCCGCCGGTCCGAGCCCGCATGAGCCCACCACTACCAGAGTTCATTCATTACCGGACACTCTTCTTCTCACCGGCTTCTGGCTTGCCCGGCATGCCTCTTTCACGGGAAAACCGGGTCACAGGGTAAGCCTGCCTCCCTTTAGTGCTAATGCCCAAGTCTTTCCCCGATCAGGACGACGAGCATTTCCGGCCGCTGCGGCCCGCGTGTTACTATCGTTTGAGCGCAGCAAATGGAATGGGGCGTATCGCATTCGACGCAGTGCCCGGCGCTCACGCACGGCAGGTTGAGGCCCAGCAGCTTCCCGCACTGGGGGACGCACAGGTCCCTGGCCCGCCTCAGCCCCTCTTCCAGGTCGTCCACGATCTTGTTTGAGCCCGCGACCACGATCACCAGGCCGGGCCCGGCTCCCGGGCTGGAAGAGCGGCATGCCCTCGGGCTCTACCTTTACCAGTACCCCGTCGACGGTTATCGCGCAGACGCCGCTCATGTAAACCGCGCTCGCCGGCATCTGCTTTGCCCGGCGTTGCAACAGCTGCCTCCTGTCGACAAGCGGCATCGCGTCCCTGACGGTATTCCCGCGGGCGGAGAGGGTCTCCAGGATCCCGAGTTCATCGAGGGTCGCGGCCTTCCAGTAGAAGACGGTCCGGTGGCGGTCGATCCGAGCCAGGATGTGCCGGTTGGCGTCGGACAGGGCGGGTACTGCGATTACGGGGAAGTCGCGGTCGGCAAGGGCCCGGGCGCAGGAGAGTACCCGCTCCCTGACCCGTGTGTCCGGGTGATCCTCCCACAGCAGGAGTTCCTGTTCATCGATAAGCTCGCCCACGGTTCACGCCCCGGTTCTTTATACCGACTCGAGCAGTCGCCCGAAGATCCTACCAGTTGTCCTTTAAGAAAGCTTCGACCATTCGCTCTCGATCTCCGCTCCTCAGCGCCGCGATGAGTTCGCCGTAGACCTTTGAAGCGTTCACGCCCCAGGCGTCAACCGGACTGCGCTTCGCGGGCGACCGTGACCTGTCGACGGTGAATAGCCCGAACCGCGGGTCGTAGGAGCCCCACTCGTAGTTATCTACCATCGACCAGTAAAGGTAGCCCTTGAGCGGGATGCCGTCTTTGACGGCTCTCATCGCCTCGAAGAGGTAGCTCTGCAGGAACCTGTCCCTGGTTGCGCCGTCGCTCCTCGCTTCGACCCTTCCGCCGAAGACCTTGTAGCACATCCCGTTCTCGACGATCATCACCGGCAGCCCCTTACCGTTTATCGTCTCGCCCTTCAGGAAATGGTACATGGCGCGCGGGTTCAGTACCCATTCCCAGTGCTCGGTGTTGAAGTTGAACCTCTTCTCCCTGATGTCCTGCAGGGTCGGGGCCTTGATCATATTGCCCAGGAACGGGTCGTAATAGTCTACCGCCAGGAAGTCCAGCTTTCTGGGCTCCGGTGAGGCGTACAGGGCGTCGATCCCGGCCTTGTAATGCTCGAGCTTGAAGGAGCGCTTCACCAGTCTGTTGATAAGGCGCTCCAGGTTCTGGCTTATGCCGCCGGCAAGCCACGCTTTCGGGCATCTCGCGATCTCCTGCTTCCACATCTCGCGGCCTATAGCGATGTAAGCGGGGAGATTGCGTTCCTCGATGCCGTTCTGGCGGGCGTTCAACAGGTCGGTGAAGAACTTGTCCATCTCGTACGTGGCGAGGTGGATCGTGTTGTAGGTTACCCACGGCCTGTCCCAACCGTTCTCCCTGTATACCCTGTGGACAGTATCGTAAGCGCGGCAGTGGGCGTCGACCATGTTGCTCCAGGCCAGCCTGGTGCAACCCAGCCCTTTCTTGCGGTGCGGCATGTAGCCCGCCAGGTAAGTGAGCGGCGCCAGCGCGTTCGGCTCGTTCAGGGTTATCCAGTACTTGACCGGCCGCAGGCCGTGCTTCTCGACCAGGAGGGTGTTGATCCTGACAGTGACCTCTTCAACATACCGTTCGAAGAATGGCAGCTTCGCGTTGTCCAGCCAGAAGTCGAGGCCCAACCAGAACGGATGTGTGAAGTGCAGGAGGGTCACCATCGGTTCCATGCCGGCCTTCATTACGGCTGCCATCATGTCGGAGTACGCCTCGATCGCGCCCTGGTCGAACGCTGGGACCTTTTCCCGCCGTACGGATGTCTCCGGCTGGACCCTTGCCCATTCGATCCCCAGCCGGAAGGCGTTGAGGCCCATCCCGCTTGCCAGCTCCAACTCCTCCGGGTATTCGGTCCAGAACCGTGTTGCTTCCCCCGAAGTTGCGACCTTACCGGAGCGCTCGAGCTCTACCCAGTCATTGAGCGGCTCCCCTTGTCCGTTGAGCCCTCCCTCGACCTGGAACGCGGCGTTCGCCACTCCGAAGAGAAAATCCTCCGGCAGGGAGAACCTCTCGTCAAAAAGCTCCTCGAGGTCGCGTCTGGTGAAATGCCTTTCGAATTCCATGAAGATCACCTCGTCTGGCTGCTTGAGCCTTCCGCTCCCCTGTGTCGACGTTTGACATTTTAACAGATTGCCGCGCGAGTGGGCTTGCCGATATGTGGTCCGGCCTCACAGCACTCCGGTTATCATCAGGATGCCGAACACGATGAACACCACGCCCGACAGCACCCGTACCCATTTGAAGGGGATGACCCTTCCCAACCCCTCTCCGAGGAGCGCCCCGATGAGCGACGTCGACCAGAGCGCCAGTGTGCCACCCAGGAATATGGCCATCGGGCTCGCGAATTTCGCGGTGAGCGCAACCAGGGCAAGCTGGGTCTTGTCCCCGATCTCCATCAGCCCCACGACCAGCAGGGCTGTCAGTATCGGGCTCCTGGTCGTCTTCTCTTTCGTCTCTTCACGCTCGGGTCGGAAAGAAAGCAGCCCGAAGAGAATGAAGATCCCTCCGGCGATATACCTTATAACATGCGCGGGGACGTACCTGTTGAGCAGAACGCCCACGAAGACCGCGATCCCGTTCAGGATTGCGAACGCTATCGCCGCCCCCAGGAATACCGGCAGGACACCGTACCTTGCCGAGAGTGTCAGTATAGCGATCTGGGTCTTGTCCCCGAATTCCGCGATGAACGTAAGCCCGAAGGCCTGGCCGAAAGCTTTTGCGAACATGGGGCAGATTATAGCCTTTGCGGGACCCGTGCTGAAGCCCACCGCGTGGCAAACGCCGCTGTGAGAAGTCTGACCCTCCCGGGTCTGACCCCACCTCCAACTGTCGATTGTCTTTTTTACGTTACCTACAGGTGGGAGAGTATCTTCGAGAAGAATTCCCTGGTGCGAGGATGCTGGGGGTTGGTGAAAACATCCACGGGTTTGCCGTCCTCCACTATCTCACCCTCATCCATGAAGATGAGCCGGTCCCCGACCTCTTTCGCGAATCCCATCTCGTGGGTCACCACTATCATTGTCATCCCTTCCCGCGCCAGGGCTTTCATGGTGTCGAGGACCTCACTGACCAGTTCCGGGTCGAGCGCGCTGGTTACCTCGTCGAAAAGCATGACGTCTGGGTCCATCGCCAGCGCCCTTGCGATCGCTACCCGCTGCTGCTGGCCGCCCGACAGGTGCGCCGGGAAAGCGTCGGCCTTGTCCTTCAGTCCGACCTTTGCAAGTGACTGCAGGGCCTTTTCGTTTGCCACTTCCTGTTTGATGTTCTTCACCTGGATGGGGGCAAGGGTCACGTTCTTCAAGGCGGTTAGATGGGGAAAAAGGTTAAAACTCTGGAAGACGATCCCAACTTTCTGACGAACTTCGTTTATATCCGTTCTCGGGTCCGTGATATCAGTCCCCTCGATGTAGATGTGGCCTCCGGTCGCGTGCTCCAGGCCGTTTATACACCGCAGGATGGTACTCTTTCCCGAGCCGCTTGGACCCACCACGACGAGCACTTCGGACGGTTTGATATCGATGTTTACGTTCTTTAGGACTTCGTGGTGGCCGAACCTCTTGTAAAGCCCGACAATGCTTATCATGGGTTCCGTCTTCAATCACCCTTTGCGAGTCTTTTCTCTACGTATCGCACCAGGAACATTAGCGGTATGGTTACACAAAGGTAAAGCAAAGCAGCCCCGACAAGTGGAGTCTCGTTGAACTTATTCCCCATGATCTCTCTCGCCCTCTGAAGAAGCTCAGGCACAGCGATCACGGAGAGCAGCGCGGTGTCCTTCAAAAGGGCGACAAACTCGTTGGAAAGAGGTGGTATCACTCGCCTTACGGCTTGAGGGAGTATCACGAACCTCATCGCTTTGAGATAACCCATTCCCAGCGAGCGGGCAGCCTCCATCTGGCCTTTATGGATTGACGCTATGCCGGCCCTGAATATCTCCGCCTCGTAGGCCGCGTAGCATACGGTGAGGGCGATGATCCCTGTGGTGATACCGCTCTGTTTGAGTCCCAACAGGTAATAGAGCCCGAAACTTACCAGGAGTATCTGCAGCAACAGGGGCAATCCCCTGACCACGTCTATATACACAGCAGCTATGGTACTGATTACCTTTGACCTGGATATCCTCATCAGCGCTATTATCAAACCAAGGACGAGGATGCAGACCTCGGCTATCGCGGCTACCTTGATCGTGTAGAGCAGTCCCTGTAAAAGATAGGGCATGGCACCTTTTAGGATCTCCCAGTTAAAGAATTCGCTTATGAACTCGCGTAATCCATCGCGCCTGAGATAGAGAAAGAGCGCGATCAATGGGATGGCCAGGCCCAGGATTCCCATTGTGATGCCTGCTCTTGCCAGGCCCGAGCCCTCCAGGTCGTATCGCTTGATCTTGACCCTGGCCACCGAGCCGAACACGATTGCCAGGACAGCGCCGACGACCGGCAAGACCGTGAAGGCGCAGATTCCCATGGCAAATGCCGCCTTGGCCCAGCCACACGTGAGCGCTTTTGCCTCGAGCTCTTCAACTGGCTCCGGTGTTACCCCGGCGGTATTTAGTTTTCCTGGCCGCAGTCTCACTTTGGTCCCCTTTAAAAAACGTGGGCCTGCATTCAAGACAAATGCAGGCCCGCGTACGATTAACCTTTACTCGCTGCTCAAGTGGTGCTCCCTACCCCGAACCACTTCTTGTAGATCTTGTCGTAAGTCCCGTCCGACTTTATGTCGGCGAGATTGCTGTTGATCTCCTTGAGCAGGTCGTCGTTGCCTTTCTTTACCCCGATGCCGTACTTCTCATCGGTCTTGACCTTGGCAGCCACTTCCGTCTTTCCCCTGGTCTTGCTGATAAAGAGGTTGACCGGGTAGTCATTGATTACCGCTTCCACCTTTTCCTGTTCGAGGGCCTGAAAAGCCATCAGGATGGTATCGAACTTCTGGATTTCCTTAAGCTTTCCGGCCTTCTGCCACTCCTCGGCTTTCATCTGTCCGGTGGTGTCTATCTGTACACCCACAGTCTTACCGGCAAGGTCGGCCTCGCCCTTGATAGGCGAACCCTTCCTGACGGCGATGGACTGGTCGGAGTTGATATAGGGATTCGAGAAGTTGATCTCCTTGCTCCTTTCCGGGGTGATAGTCATGGCCGACATGATGACGTCGTATTTCTCGGTCTTGAGGCCCGGGATGATCCCGTCCCACGCTGTCGGGATGACCTTCAGCTCGAGGCCCATGCGCTTGGCGATCTCTGTGGCTACGTCCACGTCAAACCCCTCAGGCGTGTTTCCCTTCATCTCCTCGAAAGGCGGGTAGGCGGTGTCACTGCCCATTGTCAGTGTGCCTTTCGTAATGGTGAGCTGTTTCGCCCCGCAGCCCGATAGTGCTGCCGTCGCCACCATTGCGGCAGCGACAAGAATCAAAAGTACCTTTCCTGCCCGCGTCATTTTCATCGTGCCCCCTTTTTGTCCCAGTTCTCAACACGGCAGGAAAGATTATATATATGAAAAGAAGTCCAGCGCAATGTTTTGCTCACGGCAGGTCCATTGTCGGCTTGAGGCAATTACTCAGGTTTCACGGCGGTAAGCAGCATGAGCCTGGGGAACCGGCGCACGATTTCCACCTCGCTGACCTCGAAACCGGCTTCTCGGGCGAGCTCACTTATCGACGACCGGTCGAAGTAGTGCCGATCGGTGTCAGTAATCCTGCCGATCAGCAGCAGCAACCGGGACGCGATTCCTTCCCTGGTCGGGTCGCAGAGTATCAACCTGCCGCCGCCCCTGAGCACCCTCGCGGCTTCCCGGAACGTGCCTTCCGGGTCCGGAAAGTGGTGGAAAGCGATGCAGGATGTCACGATATCGAACTCCCTGTCACCCAGCGGGATTGATTCAGCGGATGCCTGGATGAAATCGGTCGCGGTATCGCCCGCCAGGTTGCGGGCAACGTCCAGCATCCCGTTGCTGAAGTCCACTCCGACCGTGCGAGCGGCGCCCCTGTGGGCCAACCAGCGGAGCAGGTCCCCGGTGCCGCATCCGAGGTCAAGGACGGCCAGGCCGCTCACATCCCCTATCCTGGAAACGAGCATCTCGTGTACAGGGGTGAAGTAATGCCTCCAGAGGAACGAGTCCTCGTACCTCTCAGACCATCTGTCGAACCTCTCGGGGGAGTCACCTCTGCGTTTTGTCTCTTCCGGCGCTTGAGCCATCAGTAGTCGACCCCGATAAAGTACTTCCAATCCAGTCTGCAACGCCATCGTTCGAGGATATTGTCCCTCGTCTTACTGGGGACTAAGCGTGTTTTCAGGAACAAATCCAGCCCCTTCACAGCGACCGGCGAAAGCGGCCCGGGCAGGCCCTGCAGCCTCCGGTACATGACTATCAGGAGCACGAAGTTCTCGCATATCATGTTCACCTGGGCGCGCGATATCTTATCGAGTTTCAGTTCCGATTTGCCGGAGAAGAGAGTGTCGAATGCGTCACCTCCGCTCTCATCGAGCATGCCTTCCTCTTTGCATACCTGGTAGAGGCGGGTGTTCGGGAACGGACAGACCGCGGTCACCTGTGACATTCCGGGCCCGATGGCCGAGTTCATCTTGACGGTGTCGAGCGCCATGTCCAGGGTCTCGTGCGGGAAACCGACCATGTTGAGCGATACCGTCGGGATCCCGTGCTGGTGGCACATGGAGAAAGCCTTGAGTATCTTCTCGTCTTTCATGTTGCGCAGGAGCACTTCTTTTCGAAGCTTGTAGTTCCCGCTTTCGACACCCATCGCAATCGCGCTGCAGCCGGCCTGCTTCAAAGACCCCACCATCTCATCGTTCAAGAGGTCCACCCTCGCGTTGCAGATGAACGGGAGGCCGACCCTCGCCTCGTACAGGGCAGCGAACTCCCTGAACCACGCCCGGTCGAGCGTGAGGATGTCGTCGTCGAAGCGCACCTGCTTTATTCCATCGCTGGCGGAAAGAACTGCCTCGATCTCTTCTATCACGTTCTCCGGGCTGCGGAAGCGCACGTACTTGTCGCTGTTAGGATAGATGCTCTTCTGCAGGTGGTTGCAGCAGTAACTGCAGTTGAACGGGCATCCCCTCGAGGCGAGCATGCTGAGGCGCTGCCTCTGGTTAGGGGCGAAGTTCACAGGGTCGAATATGCTGCGGTCGGGGAACGGCAGCGTATCCAGGTCCTCGACCAGCGGGCGCACCTCGTTTTTAAAAATCCGGCCCTCTGCCTTGCCCCAGATGTTCGGGATCTCCTCTAACGGCTCGCCCTTCTCGAGCGCGTCGCAGAACTCGAGGAACGCCTCTTCGCCCTCGCCAACGCATATGTAGTCGATGCCGGGGTGCTCGAGAGCGCTCTCCGGTGATATCGTCGGGTGCACACCCCCGCAGATAGTAGGAAGGTCGAACTCCTGTTTCACCCATGAGCTTATGTCGCGCACCTTCGGGAACTGCATCGTGGTCGCGGAGAAAGCCACCAGGTCGGGCGCTGTACGCCGGACCGTTTCAATAAGCTCATCGCGCTCTATCGGCCGGACCAGGTGGATCAGCTCGACATCGTGCCCGCCACTTTTTAGAAACGAGGACAGGTAGCAGATGCCGAGGTACACGCGCCCCTGCGACTCGACGTGGACGTCCTGGGTCTCGAAGTAATCCGGGTATATGAAAGTTACCTTCACGGGTCCTCGTTCTCTTTAGAGGCGGATGGAAAACGCACTACCGCTCTCACTTGGCTTGATCTCCGGCGTTGCGTGCCGGATTTTCAATGACCAATTGTACAATGATGGGCCTGGAAGTCGCCATGCGCGCGGTTGCCAGTGACCCGGGCCAGTTATATTCTTAGTACGAAATCCAGCGCCACTTGTTGGAACCGCTGCCGCGGACATGGGCGGAATACTGCATCAACGGGGTCAGAACGCCTGTGGCACGCTGCCGTAGCTGCGCTATAAAAAAGGGCTTAAAACATGAACGTCTACCAGATGCTGGCATACGAGAGCGTGAGGACTTTCCTCGGGCCCTGGTACTCACTCGCCTTCAGCGTCCAGTCGGAAGGGCTGGAGAACGTGCCGGAGGAAGGGGGAGCGATGCTCTTCTGTAACCACCGGTCCTCGCTGGATCAACTTGCGCTCATGTACGAGGTCGACCGGTTCGTTCACTTCGTGGCGGGGTCACGCGGTCTCGTCTTCCCCCTGGCAAGGACCTTCAGCAGGATGACTGGTATGGTCCGCGTTCCCACCGCGGGAGGAAAGCGGGGCGGCAGTGGAAGGGGAGAGGTTGTCCGGCTCCTGAAGGACGGGGAGCCGGTCTGCATGTTCCCGGAAGGGGTCGGATCGTTCATGCGCCTTGAAGGCGAGGGTGACATCAGTTACTTCAGGACCGACTTCGTGCGAATGGCTCTCGAGGCGGAAGTCCCGGTCATACCTGTGGCTGTGATCTCACGGGAGTATGAAGGCCCGCCCCGGGTCGCCGCTGACCTGCTGGGAAAGCAGCTCGAGCGCTCGCCTGCTGTGAACAGGGCTGCCAGGCTGTTCCCGACTCGGAAGGTGCTGCTTCGAATAGGCCGGCCCATCAGCCTCGGGGGCTTCTCGCGGGAGGACATGACGAAGTCGGACCTGAATTCGCTCACCGGCAAGCTGCGCCGCGTTGTGTTGAGACTGTACAAAGGCGAAGAACTGGATAGGTTTCTAACCGGCAAGATCCCATTCGACATATACACGGACCGGGTGTAAACGCGCGGTTTTCTCTTTTGAGCCTTCCCGGGAGTCGCGGCCCTTAGGGAGCCGCCTGAAAGACGATTGCTGATGGACATGATAGATTCTGGTGGGCATTGACGCGTGGAGGTGTTCGAATATGGTGTCCGGTGAAACAAGAGTTGTCGTGATAGGCAGTGGAATAGGCGGCGCGGGATGCGCGGCTCTGCTGGCCGCAAAAGGTTTCCAGGTGACACTCTTCGAGCGCAATTCGTTCCCGGGTGGCAAGGCCGCGAGTTTCGAGAAGGACGGGTTCGTCTATGACACAGGCGTTCATGCCGTGGGAAACGGTGAGAAGGGCCCGCTCGGGGAGATAAACCGGCTCGTTGGCGGAGACCTTGAGTTCATAGTGATACAGAGCGGCAACCGCATCGCCATCGGGGGCAACATCACCCAGTACCCGCTTGATCTGGCCGGCGACGATGTGGCAGCCGGCATACTCTCAGGAATCGGGGTCAGGCCGGAGAACATGGATGACTGCTTCCTTTGTTTCAAAGAGCTCTCAACCATGAAGCCTGCTTCCGAGATGGATGTTCTCGACACCTTGCCTGTAAAAGAGTACGTCGACCGGTTCACCGACGATCACAATTTCCACCAGCTTATCAACTCGATGTGCGCCATGCTGATCGTGCTGACCTACTACCAGGGGTCGACCGGCGAGTTCATTTACTCGCTTGCCGGGATGGGTAAAGAAGCTTCTCTCTCTTACCCGCGCGGTGGCATGGGAGCGATCGCGAAGGCGTATATCGCGGCGCTGGAGCACATGGGTGGGGTCGTGAAGTTCGACAGGGGGGTGGAGCGGATTCTCGTCGAGGACGGCCGGGTAGTCGGCGTCGAGGCCGGTGACAGGGTCCCTGCCGACATCGTGGTATCCAACATGGGGCTTCAGCCGACGGTGAAAATGTTAGAGGGCGACCTTGACCGGGATTATGTTGATCGGGCCCTGTCGCTCAAATCCTCTTACGGAGCGGTCAGCGTCAAGTACGCCCTTGACGAGAAAGTGGCGGAGCATCCGCTGACCCTCTGGATACCTGACGTCGACGACAGAGAGGCGGCGGAGAAGTACGTCGGCGTTTTCTACCCGGTGCCTTCACTCATCGACCCCGGGCTGGTGCCGGAGGGATGCCAGTTGATACTGGCCGGCGCGCTGGTTCCGGCCAGCCTGAAGCACCGGGACCTTAACAAGTTGGTGCTGGACCGCATCGAGGCCACGATGCAGATGCTGTACCCGGGGATCGAAGACCACCTGGCCTGGAAGATACGGACCGGTACGGACTACATCGCGAATATATCCGGGCGGGAGCTCGGGGATGTCGTGGGGCTTGCACAGGATATCGAGCAGGTCGGCAGGAACCGACCAGACCCCCGCATGCCCATCACCGGGCTGTACCTGGCGGGAGCGGACGCCGGGGGCCGCGGGATCGGGACCGAGATGGCTGCCGAGAGCGCGCTGAACGTGAGCGGCATGATAGAGGCTGATGCCGGGTAGAGCGGTAAGAGGTCAGTCGGTCGTCTGAAGATACTTCTTGCGAAACTCGTCGGCGGTCATCTTGTCTATGTCGGCGCGCACGGCCGCAAGTTCGTCGCGCGCGTCTTCCGGTTCTTCGAAAAGCTCGCGCCTGATGACCCTCTGGGTGCGGAAATTCACTATCTCGACGATGTAGCCTTCTCCCAGGTCAACACCTAGCAGCCCCCTGGTCAACCTCGCCTTGTAGTTTTCATGCGCGCGGTAACCGAGTTCGACCCTGCCTACCTGGCCATGGCCTCGCTCTTCTCGTTTGGGCTGCGGGACCTTACGCGTGACCATCAGCCGCTCCCACCCTGGACCGGTTCGCCGCCACCGGGCTCGCCCTCTTCTTTCTGCTTCGGCACCACTATCCGCTGCAGCGCGTATATGCCCATGGCCGTTATGGCGCAGCTGTGAGTAGGGGGCAGCTTGGACGATGCTATATACAGGGCGCACGTGTCCTCGCATGGGACCTTCGCCCCGGGGATACTAGGCGCTCGTATCGGGCACCAGCTACCGGGTATCGTCGCCAAACGGACTCCTTTCCCCTTGTGCCATCTTCGATCCGTTCCGTGCGGACCACATTAATTCTATCCCTGGCCCGGTTTGGCTGCAATCGGCGGGGCAGTCAAGGCCCGGGAGGTATTCGATTCGCGACTACCCGGGGGCTTGACGCAGAGCAGACTCCATATCATAATGCGATATCGTACTACGATATCAGGAGCCATCATGGAAAGAGAGTTCTTCGCCGGTTTCATAAAGATACATATTCTCTATCACGCTTCCAGAGAGGATATCTGCGGCGTTGATATCGCGAAGGAGCTCGCCAGGCACGGCTATCGCGTCAGCCCCGGCACCCTTTATCCCACCCTGCACCGCCTCGAGAGGATGGGTTATCTCGCGCAGGCCGAGCGGGTTACCGGGGGGAGGATGCGCAAGTACTACCACGCGACCCCCGCGGGGAAGAAGGCACTCAAGATAGCGAAAGAGCGCATAGGGGAACTGGTGCGCGAGGTCGTGGAGGAGCGCTGACCGTTGGCAGAGAAGCCTGGAGAGCAAGAACCGAAGAAGCGCCTCGGCCGCACCGTAAAGGTGCTGGGACTGGTCAGTTTCTTCACCGACATGTCGTCGGAGATGATATACCCGCTGCTGCCGATATTCCTCTCGAGCGTCCTGGGTGTTGGCGCTGCTTTCATTGGCGTCATCGAGGGCATCGCCGAGGGCACCGCCAGCGTCCTCAAGGGGTTTTCTGGCTACCTGTCGGACCGGCTGGCCAAGAGGAAGGCGCTCATACTGGCCGGCTACGGCCTTTCGGCATTCACAAAACCTTTCTTCGCCGCGGCGGACGCGGCCTGGCAGGTCCTGGTGGTCCGCTTTATCGACAGGGTCGGCAAGGGAATACGCACCGCACCCCGGGACGCCATGATAAGCGAGACTACGGACCAGGAGATATGGGGCAAGGCATACGGGTTCCACCGCGCCATGGACACGCTCGGGGCCGTTGTCGGGCCCGCGCTCGCCTTCCTTCTGATGTGGCTTTTGAGCAGCCAGGGCAACGCCCGCTACCGCTGGGTTTTCCTTGCCGCGTTCGTGCCCGGACTGGTGGCGGTCATACTTATCATCTTCGCCCTGCGCGAGCGAAGCGTGCAGGCGGAGACCCGCTTCCCGGGCCTCAAGCTCGCAGGTTTCCAGAGGGGATTCAAGATGCTCCTCCTGGTCGTCGTAGTATTCACGCTCGGAAACTCAAGCGATGCCTTCCTCCTTCTCAGGGCAAAAAGCCTGGGGATGAAAGCCCTGCTCATCCCCCTGCTGTGGCTCACGTTCAACGTGGTCTACAGCATCGTATCCATTCCAGCGGGAATGCTGTCGGACCGTATCGGGCGCAAGAAGACATTGCTGATCGGGTTTTCCCTGTACGGCCTCATTTACGTGGGGTTCGCATTTGCCGACAGGCTCGTCTTCATGTGGCTCCTGATGGCGGCCTACGGCGTCTTCTACGGCCTGACAGAGGGCGTGATGAAGGCCTACGTTGCCGACCTCGCCCCACCGGACATGAAGGGGACCGCATTTGGCGTGTACTATACCGGCGACGGGATATCCAGGCTTCTGGCAAGCGTCATCTTCGGGGTCATGTACCAGGTGATAGGGCCGGGAGCCGCCTTCATCTTCGGAGCCGGCATGGCTATCGCCGCCTCGATTCTCCTCTGGATCTTCTGCGAGGAACGTTCGTGCAGGGGAGGCCCGGCCTCTTGAGCACCCGGGCTTGCCCCCGGCCCACTTTACAGTAAGAACCGGGCACTTCGCTGGTTTAACATGACCTGAAGTGTCATAATTGGTACGCTTTGCCGGTCCAACAGGAGGGAAAAACATTGAGAAAAATCCTTAAGAAAGTTATGCGCTGGAGCCTCATAGGGACGGCCCTGGCGTTGACTCCCGCTGTGGCTCAGACGATCTCTCACGCCCGCGGCCTCAAGAAGAAAGAGAAAGCGGCCCGGGAGAAGGAGCTCATTCACGGGCAGAAGTTCCCCGACCTTCCCGAGAAAGCCGAGGGTTCGCGCAGCATGGCGGAGATAACAGAGAAGCTGCGCGAGGTCCCTTTCAATCCCAAGCCGTACGGAGGAATGACCTCGACCCTGATGTTCGCCATGGCCGATACCATTCCCATGATGCTCGAATGCCGCAAGTCCACATGCGGCATGCTGTACAGCTACCCCGAACCGTTCCATAAAGTCATTATCACCTCCGAGGATGGCACGCCCATCTCGGGCATGGTCGCGATCCATGACGACGGCCGCTCCAGGCCCGCCCTGCTGATGGTGCACGGGCTGTTTGGGAGCAAGAACATCTGGTTCAGCCAGCAGGTCGTCCTGTCGGCATACTACGGTTGGGGATACAACGTTATGGCGATCGACCTCCGATTCTTCGGGGAGAGCAAGATCTACTCCGACGCCCCCGGCACCGGGGGATGGAAGGAAGGCCAGGATATCATCGCCGCGGTGAAGTTCTTGAAGGGACACGAGGAAGTGACATCGGTCGCGGTCATGGGCGGAAGCTACGGGGGCGCCTCCGCGATGTGCGCGGCGTACCAGAGTGAGCCAAAGGGCCTGATCGACGGCGGTATTATCTCCTGGGGCGGCTACGGGTACACCCCGGACCAGGTCAAGTACATAAGCACCGTACCGAAGCCCTGGGAACCCTTCTTCCCCGTATACCTCTATTTCATGGGTTGCTTCTCCCTGACGCTGGGAAGTAAGATCAAGGAGTTCCCGCAGTTCGAGGATTTCCTGGGCAAATACTCCGCGGTGTATTACGGCGTCGAGCCCGAGGAAATGCATAACCGGAGCAGCGCAGCGCTCCACTTCGACGAGATCCAGACCCCGCTGCTCGTCATCAACGCCGAGGACGACCCGGTGATACCGTTCGACCAGGCTGTCATGATGGCGGAAAAGGCCAGTGATAACCCCTGGATAGACGTCTGGCACATGCACAAGGGCGGGCACTGCGGTTTTGTGACGGTCGACAAGCAGTGGATGAGCGAGATCTGCAGGGGCTTTTTCAACTACTGGGCAACACCCGGCAAACCTCTCACCTGAAGGGGAAGGTCCTGATATGTTGTGTTCAAAAAGTGGGGTCAGATCCCAAAATTTGAATCTTTAGATGAGGTGATTCGTAATCGATAAGGTAATTCAAATTTTGGGATCTGACCCCGGGTGTTGCACCAGGTGTTGCACCCGTCTTAAGAGCGCAGCCATCTCACAATCCCCCGCATGAAACGCTCGCTGTCGTTGTCGTCTGCTTCGCCGATCGAGTTTCGAACGGTGCTCAAGGCGCGCCTTCCGGCAAGCAGGCCCAACATGCGTATCGTCTTGTAACCGTTCTCGACGGTAATCTCCGGGTGAGCCTGGCAGGTAAGCATCAGGTCGCCGTAGGCGAGGACCTGGATCCCACAGTTTTCACTCGTTGCGACCAATCTGGCATCAGGCGGCGGCTCGGTCACCTCGTCCGAGTTCACGCACAGGGTAGTATACTCGGAGCCCGCGGGCAGAGCCGGATGTTCCCCCGTAACCTTCAGTCTCTCCCAACCGAAAAGCCGCGATTCCCGTCTTCTTACCCGGCCTCCGTGCGTTTGCGCGATGAGCTGATGAGAAAAGCAGGACGCGAAGAGTTTTCTCCCACCCAGCCCCTCCAGGAAATCGAGCCCCCGCCTGTGGTATCCCTTGAGGCCGTCGAGGACGCTGTGAAAAGCGCCGGTCATGATAAACGCTGTGAAATCATCCGTTGGCATCGAGGCACCGCGCCACACGGGGAAGCTCTCATGCACGATCCCCTCGGAGTCCAGGAAATAAGCGAAGTGGCCGCCGAGAAACGGGCTGTTCTCTATTATCGCGATTCTTTCCAATGTCCCACCGGCGCCCGGGAGATATATTTACCGCTGATTCGCAGACGCTAACCGCCTGGTGGAGATTATCCCACGGCCCATTAAATTGCTACACCTTGTCGGGCATTTTGTCGATATATTATTTGAAGAAAAAAGGAAGCGAAGAATTGAAGATTGAGGTCACACCCGGGGAATACCGATATGGCAGGGCCAGCTGGAGTCTGGCGACGGCCGTTCAGGTCTTGATGTTATGAAAACGAGTGCCTCGATGAAGGTCAAAAGGGCAACCGTAGTGCGTATAGTCGTCTCTGCGCTGGTTGTATGCGCCGTCGCTGTGCTTGGTTGGATCATCACTATCCAGACAGCCGATTACCAGCGAAAGCAGTATTTCGAGGTGCGGAAGTTTCAGGCCGCGTCCGCTTCCGCATGCCTGGATTATCACGACATAGAGGAGCTCAAAGGAGACCCGAGCGATATCGGTTCCCCGGCATTCGAGAAGCTCAGGTCTCAGCTCGTCAGAGTCAAGGAGTCCGATAGCCGCATCCGCTTCGTCTACCTCATGCGGCCCCGGAACGGCAAGATGATTTTCCTCATCGACGCGGAGGAGCCGACTTCACCGGACTACTCGCCTCCCGGACAGGTGTACTACGAGGCCGGGCCCAGTGATTTTACCGTGTTCAAGGGTAAGAAAGAACCTGATCCAGAAGTAGCGCGGGACGTTGACCGCTGGGGCAGCTGGATCAGCGCTACCGCCTACATAACAGACGGTTCGGGCAAAGCGATCGCCATGCTGGGAACCGATGTCGACGCGGAGAATGCGCTCGCCTCATTCAATAACATCAGGCGCCTCGGCCTTACCTCTGACTTCATCGTGGCCCTCCTCCTGATGGCGGTCGCGGCGCAGTGGATAGTCTCGCGGTACGGCATGGAGAGCCGGGAAGCATTGCGCAATGAGATGGAGAAGTCGGCCGTGATGCTGAACGAGAAGCTCCTGGAGGCCAACCGCATGAAGTCGGAGTTCATCCAGGTGGCGTCCCACGAACTCCGGGGGCCAGTGACCGCGGTCAACGTCGCGATAAACGTGGCCGAAGAGCGGTTGAGGGGGAAGCTCGACAAGACCGAGCAGCAGATCATGGACATCGCGTGCCATGGGAGCAAGAGGCTGGTCGACCTGGTTGAAAACCTGCTCGACATGAGCCTGATCGAGGCAAAAGGCCTGGTCATTAAGCCCGAAATGGTGAACATAGGCAACCTCGTCTCAGAGACCGCTGAGATATTCGAGCCACTGGCTGTGGACAGGGGGTTGAACCTCCTGGTCATGATACCGATGGGAGAGCACACCGGGCTTGCTGACCCGGGGGCCGTGCGCCGGGTACTCGAGAACCTGATCGCGAACGCCATCAAGTTCACGGATACCGGCGAGATAGCGGTAGGGCTTGAAGCCGGTGAAAGCGCCATTCTGGTGACGGTCAGCGATTCCGGCAGGGGGATACCCAGGGAGTTCCACGGCAGGATCTTCAACAAGTTCGTGAAGGCCGGCGGATTGGGCGAGGATCGCCAGGAAGGCGCCGGGCTGGGCCTCGCGATCAGCAAGGGCCTGGTCGAGTCGATCGGTGGCCGCATCTGGTTCGAGAGCGAAGAGGGCCAGGGCTCTACGTTCTACCTCGAGATCCCCAGGCAGCGCAAACCCGGGGGCGATCAGTCCCGCGAGGCCTGAGCCTCCAGCATCGCCGGCGATTCATGCAGTCGCGTCGCGATAGCAAATCCTATCGCAAAGAGAATCACAAGGAATATGAGTGCCCAGAAGAAGGAGTCGGGCGCCACTCCGAATGCCCCCTTCAAGCTCTCCATTATCAGCGTAATGATGACCCCACCCGCGTTACCTAGAAGGAGCAGCACGCTGGTCGCGGTGCCGGTGAGCGCCGACCCGGTGGTCTCTTCCGAGTAGGCCAGCACGATAGGAAAGGCGCTGAACATGAAGAAGCCCAGCATGGCGCCGACGCCGAATATTAGCGGCGTGTTGTGGTTAACGATAGAGATGATGAAGATCGTTGGGACCGCCATCCCCGCGGCAATCAGGACGAACGGCTTGCGCCGCATCACCTTGTCCGAAATAGCCGGCAGGACGATGCAGCCTACTACCCCCGCGACTACCATCACCGCCCCGATGAACCCGGCCGTGTCGGTGTTGATGCCCTTGGGCTTCATTATCTTTTCCATGAGCTGCAGCAGGCCGACGAACGAGCCGTTTCCTATCAGGAGGATTACGCACAGCAGCCTGAAGTTCGACAGCCGGAAGAGGGCCTTGAAGTTCTCCCAGTTGATGGCGGCATCGGCGCCGGCGACATCCGTCTCGGTGCGCTTCGGGGGTTTTGGAGGCCGCGCCTTCGCGAACAGGGCGAAAAGAACAAGGCTCCCAACGGAGATCAGGCTGTAGATGAAGACTATGTAGCGCAGGGAGCTGATGTTGTTCTTGCCGAAAACGCTGAGCAGTGCAGGCGTCAGCGCCAGCGCTAGTATCATCCCGAGGAAGAGCGAAAGGGTCGCCAGTCCGTCGGCGAGCGCGGACTCCTCCGTAGGGAACCAGGTGGCCACCATCTTGGTGATGCTGTTCAGCACGAACGGTTGGCCTATGGATATCCCTATCATGCCGATCAGCACGAGCCAGTAGTTCCCAGCGAACAGGCGCACGAACGAGAAGACGGTCGTCAGAACCGCTCCGATCATCACGGCGTAGCGGTACCCCTTACGGTCGATGACGATCCCGGCCGGGATGGACACCGGGATGTAGAGCAGCGGGAACATGAGGGCGAGTGCGACCACCTTGAACTCGCTGACATGCATGAGGCTTTCGGTCTGGGAGGTAATAGGCGCGTAGTTAAGCCACATCAACTGGGTGACAGCCGCCACGAACATGAAGCTGGCCAGCACCAGCCACCGGTAACGATAGGTCCCATGGTCAGCTTCTTCCGCCATCAGCCATCTCCTTTCGTGAGGTGACCCGCTCAGGTGATATTCTATAACGTAACAATGCAATTATTCGAGAGAAATGTTGCTGGACATTCCGACCTACTTGGATTAACCTCATTTTTCGCGAGGATGTTTGATCAGGTTCTCCGGGCCCATAGCTCAGTTGGCAGAGCAGCGGACTCATAATCCGCGTGTCGCAGGTTCGAGTCCTGCTGGGCCCACCAACGATTATCCGCTTCGTACAGCGGTTTTCACCTGATTGGGCAAATCGGTGGAGCATGCAAACATTTCCGCCGATCAGATTGGTATCTTGCGGATCTGCCGAAAGTCAGTGCGATCTTATCGGGCTGCATCGCTCCTGCCCGCTGTGACGCAGCAGCACCGGCCGGTTCGGGTCACGGCACGTTCTCCACGCCTCCTCGAGGAGGCGTGGACTCGAAAGCGCTACTGCGTGTACGCTCTCAGTACATCGTGAAACCGATGGAGTCGTGCGCCGCCTGCCTGTTCACCCCAGCCAGGGTGGACCAGTACATGGCCCTCTCGGCGATCACCGGTTGGTCGGAGACCACCCTTGTGGACACGGAGAACTGGTTGGGCACGACCTCCGACACGTTGAGGGTCTCCCTGGTGTGCGGTGCAAGCGTGATATGCTGCCCCTCTATCTCTTCGTCCGGGGTCTGGTAGAAGAGCTGCACGTCGGCCGCCTCCTCCCCGGGGTTCTGCACCAGTATCCAGGATTCGAAAGAGCCGTTATCGTTCGTGCCTGTTGAGCCCTCAGCCAGGTACCATACGGTTGCCGGGTCGGGAACTCCTATGGAGTCGGTCGCCGCCTGCCTGTTGACCCCCGCCAGAGTGGACCAGTACATGGCCCTCTCGGCGATCACCGGCTGGTTGGAGTCTACCCTTGTGGACACGGAGAACTGGTCAGGCACGACCTCCGACACGTTGAGGGTCTCCCTGGTGTGGGGCGCAAGCGTTACGTGCTGTCCATCCACCTCCTCGTCCGGTGTCTGGTAGAAGAGCTGCACGTCCGCCGCCTCATCCCCGGGGTTCTGCACAAGTATCCAGGACTCGAAGCTCCCGTTATCGTTCGTACCTGTCGATCCCTCTGCCAGGTACCATGTGGTAGCGGGGCTGGTCACACCCCTTGAGTCGTGTGCCGCCTGCCTGTTGACCCCAGCCAGGGTGGACCAGTACATGGCCCTCTCGGCGATCACCGGCTGGTCGGAGACCACCCTGGTAGAGACCGAGAACTGGTTGGGTACGATATCGGACACATTCATGGTCTCCCTGGTGTGCGGCTCCAGTGTTACGTGCTGGCCCGCTATCTCTTCGTCCGGGGTCTGGTAGAAGAGCTGCACGTCGGCGGCCTCGTCCCCGGGATTCTGCACCAGTATCCAGGTCTCGAAAGTGCCGTTCTCGTTCGTGCCCGTTGAGCCCTCGGCCAGGTACCAGTCGTATGACGGCCCGGTGACCCCTATGGAGTCGTGTGCCGCCTGCCTGTTCACCCCGGCAAGGGTGGACCAGTACATCGCCCTCTCTGCGACTACCGGCTGGTCGGATACTACCCTGGTGGACACTGAGAACTGGTTGGGTACGATATCGGAAACGTTCATTGTCTCCCTCGTGTGAGCTGCAAGCGTTACGTGCTGGCCCTCCACCTCCTCCTCAGGGGTCTGGTAGAAGAGCTGCACGTCGGCCGCTTCGTCGCCCGGGTTCTGGACGAGTATCCAGGTCTCGAAAGAGCCGAACTCGTTCGTGCCGGTGGAGCCCTCCGCCAGGTACCAGTTGTACCCGTAGTCGGATTCCCTCTGGGTATAGATATCATAGTTGCCTGTGCGGCGGTCCCGCCAGGCGATTACTGAGCCGCCCTGGTTGTCGCTGGTTATCACCGGGTCTCGCTGGTCGTCGGCGGCATCGCACACCACGACCCCGTTCTCGGCCCACTGGGGGACGCCGTCCCAGTTCACCCTCTGGGCGAAGACATCCTCGCTGGTCGTTGGCTTGCCCTGCCAGGTGACGATGGCTCCGTAGTATTCATCGAAGACTATTTTGGGCAGTACCTGATTGAATGCATTTGTACACAGGGCAACACCATTTGCGGTCCACTGCACCGCGCCTGCTCCATCCAGCTTCTGGACGTAGATATCCCAGTTTCCGTCCCGCTGGTCCTGCCAGGTGATGATGGCGCCCTGCACCCCGTCGGTCGTGAGCTCCGCTGACCGCTGATTGCCAGTGGCGTCGCAGACCTCGACCCCGGTGGCTGCCCATCCGGTGAGTATGCCGCCGTCACCGTCTATCCTCTGCGCGTAGATGTTCCAGCCGGTCGTTGCCGCGTCCCTGTCGTCTTTCCAGGTGACGATGGCGCCTCCGTCGTTATCGCTGATGATCCGGTCTTCTTCCTGTGAGTTACCCGCAGATACGCACACGGGCTGCCCGGCGGCGGCCCATCCGGTGTGTATGCCGCCGTCGCCGTCTATCCTCTGCGCGTAGATGTCCCAGTCGCCGGCTGCGGGATTGTCCTCCCAGGTGATGATGGCCCCACCCACTCCGTCGGACGCGATCTGCGGAATCCTCTGGGCGGTGCCTGCCACAACGCACACGGGCTGCCCGTTCGCAGCCCATCCGGCGTGTATGCCGCCGTCGCCGTCTATCCTCTGCGCGTAGATGTCCCAGTCGCCGGCTGCGGGATTGTCCTCCCAGGTGATGATGGCCCCACCCACTCCGTCGGACGCGATCTGCGGATCCCACTGGGCGGTGCCCGCCACTACGCAAACCGGCTGACCGGCGGCGGCCCAACCGGTATGGATTGCCCCGTCGCCGTCAATTCTCTGGGCGTATATGTCCCAATCGCCAGCCCCCGAGCGTTCGTCCGTCCAGACGATGATGGCGCCGCCCGCCCCGTCGGAAGTAATCCGAGGATCATCCTGGCTGCCCGCTGCGTTACATAACGCCACCCCGTCGGCGGGCCAGGCCGGGTCAACGGTTCCCGCTGCAAGCACCCGCTGGGCATAGAGATCCCACCCTGTTGCCGCGTTTCTGTCGTCCCCCCAGACGACGATGGCGCCTCCCGCCCCGTCGGTCGTCAACTGCTGTTTGTTCTGGGTGCCGGGATCGGTGCAGACGGGTACCCCGTCAGCCTGCCACCTCGCCTGGGCGAAGCAGACAGGTGAGATTAGAAGGAAGAGCATTGCCGCGCAGACTGCGAGCGCGACGAGACCCGACCTCGTTCTGCTGGATTTACCGAAGTGCGTTGCCATGATACCCACCTCCAGGTAGAAGTAGGACTATTATATAAGAAGTTCTCTATCCACTTACAATCACAATATCTTGCCCACACCTGACCGCCAGGGACTCTACAACCACGTTTGGGGTCACCGCGCGCCGCAGGCGCGTGGGGCCGGGTCCAGCTGGGCCCACGAATCAAGAATCAAGCGGTGCTTGACCTCGGCGTTGTGTGGCGCCCGGGTTGAGGCTCAGTCCGAGAATCCACCGATGGTGCATGTGCCCGTGCCCCTGCTGTTCCAGTACATCGAGCGCTCGGCTATGATGCGTCCGGAGGCTTCGTTCACCTGCACCAGCACGGAGGCCCGACCGCTCTTCGGGGCGTCCACCATGGAGTAGGTCCTGCGGGAGTTGGAGGGTACAACGTCGGTAAAGGAGACCGGCCTTCCCCCTCCCTTGGACAGGTAGGTGACTTTTATCGAGACTCCCTCGTCGCCCGGGTTCTGCACTAGAGTAAATGTCTCGAAACCGTCGGAGGCCTGTCCCTCGGGGAGGTAGAACGCCCTGTGCGGGGTGGCGAGCCCTATCGAGTCGTGGCATGCCTCGGAGCGGTCAGGCCCCCCTCTCCAGTACATAGCGCGCTCGGCGATTATCGGCCGGGACCCGTGCAACCGTATGGAGATATCTGTGTCGGGCAGGTAGTCGTTAGCCCTGAGCGTCTTTCTCGAGTTGGCGGGCATGGTGAATTCCGGGTATTGGACGGGGCCTTTCGGGGTCATGTACCAGACGGTCACATCCGCAGTCTCGTTGTTCGGGTTCTGCACAAGCACGTAGGTTGTGAAGCCCCAGGCGGTGGTACCTTCGGCCAGGTAGAAGTCTTTAGCAGGACAGGTGGCGCCCACCGAGCAGTGGCCCTCGCGTCTCCTGTTGCGGTACATCGAGCGCTCGGCGATGACCGGCCTGTCGCTGTCCACCTGGATGGAGGCGTCGGCAGCTCCTATGTCTTTCTCCATGTTGAAAGTTGCCCGCGAGCAGGCGGGTACGGTCTTCTCGAGCGTTCGGGGGGCGGCACCCTCGATCATGTAGACAAGGGTCACCTTCGCGGCCGTCCGGTTAGGGTTCGCGATAAGCGTCCAGCACTCGAAACCGTGCTTTGAGCTCCCCTCTGGGAGGTACCAGGTGTTCGCGGGGGCGTTCACCCCTATCGAGGAGTGCGCTTCCGGGCAGGATGCGCCTTCCCCGGTCCAGCACACGGTTCTGTCAACGGCTATATCTCTTCCCTCCACGCACTCCACCCTGGTTGCGAAGTCGGTATCGCCCAGGTCCGGCCGCGGGTCCACCGTGGTCTGCGAGCGGGCGGGCAAGGTTACGGTGCGCTGCGCAACGTTTCCGCCTCCGTTCGTGGCGTTCGTGTTCAGGTAGGTGATCTTCGCGTGCAGATCCTCGTCGGTGGGGTTTTCAATCGTCACGTAGGTGGAGAAGCCCCATGCGGTGGTGCCTTCGGCGAGGTACCAGGTGGCAAGGGTGGTCGGGTTCACCCTGAACGCCCCCGCGAGCGTGGCCGACTGGCCGTCGGGGTTTTCCACGACCACGTCCCAGTCTCCGGTCGTGGCGTCAGGGGGTAATGCGACACTGCAGGTTATCTTGTTTCGAGTAACGACGGTTATGTCGGTCGTGTTGATGTCCGGCTGCCCCGCCTTAGCGAGCTTCACGGTCGCCCCTGCTCGGAACGCCTGACCGCCCAGGTCCGTGATGCTCACCGTCTCTTCCTTCCTGCCATTGTCGGGAGTGATGGCGGACACCTTCGGGGGCGCGTAAACGACGGATACGCCCATAATCCCGGTATCCAGTTCGATCTGCTTCTTCCAGGTCCCGCCGCCGTCCACGGTGTTCTCGATGATCCCGCTGGTCTTGCCTTCATGGTCCACGTATATCCCGGATGCCCAGGCGTATTGCGTATTCAGCGCGTCTATGCACATCAGATAATAGTTGCCCCCTGCAGCCGTCTGCTGTTTCCAGCTTGCGCCGCTGTTGGAAGTGCGATAGATCCCGTCGGAATCGGTCACCACCCAGACGGTATCCCTGCCGACGCCTGCAACGCCGTTGGCATCAAAGAAGCCTCCTCCCAGAGTCTTCTTTGTCCAGGATTGCCCGTTGTCAGTAGTGTGGAGGACCGAGGTGCCGCCACCGATCGTCCAGGCGGTATCGTCGTCAAGCGCTTTTATATCCAGAAGGTGATCGGGCAGTTCCGCCGGAGAGCCTTTTCTGACCCACGAGGCGCCCCCGTCCGCGGTGCGAAAAACGGTAGCGTAACCGTCGCTGTTGCACCCTGTAACCCACACGTTTTTCGCATCAAGGGCATAGACCCCCTGGAGTTGGACGTCCGGAATCGTATCTGTCTTTTTCGAAGACCAGGTCCGGCCTCCGTCACCGGTAGCAAGGATTGTTCCGTGATAGCCAACCGTCCAGGCGGTGTCTTTGTCCACAGCGCTTATCTTCAGCAACTCGGCATCGGGAATCTCGGCTGCCGATCCCTGCCTGGCCCACGTCTTTCCGCCGTCTCTCGTACGAAGGATCGTTCCGAAGCCATCGCTGTTTGTGCCCACTATCCAGCAGTTGCAGGCGTCAATTGCGGCGGCACTCGCAAGGTCCGCGTCGGGAACTGATCGAGGCGTTCCCTGCCTCGTCCATGTCTGACCTCCATCGACGGTGGAGAGGATCAGCCCGTAGCCCGAGATCTTGCCCGCGGCCGCCCAGCCCACGAATGCCAGGTTGTCTGCTGAAACATCGGTGCCTCTTGACAGGGACGAGCCGCATGGCAGAAGGAAGAAGACAATAAGAAGCAGTGTCAGAACGCCTGAAGCGGACACCATCTTCTCAGCCCGGCCACGGCGTCCGGTTGTCGCGGGCCTTGAGTCCCTTTTTGTGAAACCCACCCGGTCAGTTGTGCTCATCGGTACCTTCCTTTCAAGCCCTGGAGACCTCATCATGTTTTGCGACAACACTTCCAGCCTGCTTACAGCGTGGGCCGTATCTATTTATTCTCGAATCTCTTTTCCGATATCGGCAAAAAGGCATCGACTTCATTAGCGCTTTGAAGTAGCCGACCTGTCCGTCACCGATACCCTGTGGTCTGGCTTCCTTGCGAAGGAGTATGGACGCGGCATCTTTGGGACATGCCGCTGTGGCAAACACCAGGCCGGCAGGCATGGGCAGTCCCTACGGTTGCGAATGATAGAATGAATCGGATCTCACCAACTGAAGCGGAGGTATCAAATGAAAGCATTAGTTGCGTATTTCAGCCAGACTGGCCAGACCAGGAAAGTCGCGGAAGCCGTGTATGAGGCCGTCACGGGGGAGAAAGAACTCAAAGAATTAAGCGAGGTTGAAAGCCTGGAGGACTACGACCTGTCTTTCATCGGCTTTCCGATCATAGCGTTTGGCCCAGCCAAGCAGGGGAAGGATTTCCTGGAAGAGCACGCTGCCGGGAAGAAGGTTGCTCTCTTCATAACGCACGCGGCGCCGGAAGACCAGGAGGGTGTGCAGGAATGGCTGGCCGGGTGCAGGGAGGCGGCGGCGAGCGCGGATCTGGTCGGAATGTTCGACTGCCAGGGCGAGCTGTCCGAGCAGATCGCGGATGCTCTGATGAACAGCGATAGCCCTGAGATGCAGTCCTTCGGAAAACGCAGGCCGGAAACCATAGGGCAGCCTGATGAGAACCGCCTGGAAAAAGCCCGGGCATTCGCTCGCGAGATCATCAAGAAAATGGAACGTTGATGAGCGAGTTTCCTTGCGGGAGGGGAGAGCCGCCGCATCAAAGGATACTCATGCGATGTAACGAGCCGGGTTAGAGTCCCATCAGGGTCCAGGTTCGCAAAGACGCCTGACTATGGCGCGTGCCGGGGCACCATCGCCGTTCAGGATTCGCAGGGGAATGAATCGGAGATGTCGATCCATCGTGTTTTCCGGTCCGGGGAATCGGACGTTGCATGCTCCTATTTCGGTACCGCGCTCGTCAGCAGGTCGGTGGGAGCTCCGACCTCGCTCAGTTTCTCGGCGGTGAGGCCGGTCCCATGCTCCACAACGGCCCAACCTCCAGTAACGTGATGGAGAACGAAGTAAAGCGGTTGGGTGTTGCCTTTTGTACCCTTGTCCAGCTTCCAGTTCGGGTCGGTCTTGCTCGCAGTTACGACGCTGAAGTACATGGTAGATCCATCCACCCCTTTGGTTTTCAGGTATTCTCTAATAGCCTGCGCCGGGGTGGAGGCGGTGATCAACTGCGCCGCGGGGGATGTCGTTACAGCAGGAACTGTTGACGCCGGAGTTGGCGAAGTCTCCATGCTCGAAGGCTTCGGCGCCGTCGTGGTGACCTTCTTCTCAGCCGTTTCGCCAGTCTTGGAAGATGTGGTCTTGGCCTTGGACTGCTTGAGCTCTCTCTGAATGAAGAAACCTGCACCGAAGCCGATCAGTAAGCCCGCGATCAGGCACGCGGTAAAAATCCCCCTGCTCTTCCATTTGCTCCTGGGCTTCATATCATTCCTGTCGCTTGATTCCAGATATCGCGCACTCTTGTATTTCTGCTCACGCCCCGCCGGCTCCTTCTCTCGAGCCGTCTATGGAGTCCGCAACCGAGAACGCCAGATGTCTATGTTTAGAGGCCGCAAGTAGACCTAAATAGTCCCCAGTTTCTTAAGGACGCGGGTGAGCAGACCGTCCTTGACTTCGATGGCCTGTTCGGAGCAGAGCTCCATGCAGCAATAGCAGGCGATGCACTTCGTGTAATCGTAAACGGGGTGCTTGTCCTCGAGAGTGATCGCTCCAGCCGGACAGACGTCCCGGCACTGGCCGCAAGTACTGCACTGCTCGAAGTCCACAAGGAAACGAGGGCTGTCGAACTGCGGATAGAATTTCTCGAAAACGATCCCTGGCAGCAGCTGCGCGACGTTTCGGAGGGGCACTCGAAAACCTTTGAGCTCTCCAGCGTCACCCAGGATGTCAATGCGGGAAAGGTCGACCTCGCCAAGTCCTTCGCTGTGCGCGTATTCGAGCATCGCGATCCTGGAGGGCTTTGCGCCCATCATGTGAGTCATTACGCTGTCAAGTGAAACCCCGTCATCGGAGGCGAGTATCTTTCCGACCGGGTACAGGCTTTTGCCGGAGGGGCCGTTGCCCTGCATCCCGACTACGGCGTCCATTATCACAAGGTCGGGGATCCTCAGGCGGTATACATCGACCAGCATCTGCGAGAAAACCCTGTAGCCGGGGACGTCCCTGTGAAGCCGTGTCTTTTCCCCTCCGATGATGAATCCAAAGCTGTTCTTGATTGCCCCCGAAATAACTGTGAAGACATGGGTCTTGAACTTTGGCACTGAGATCAGGAGATCGGCCTCTCGCACTTTCTTCGAAATGTTTACGGAAACGCCACTGCCAGGAAGCTCCACCGTTTCGATGTCGGTGGAGATATTTTCGAAAGTGCCCATTGAGGCTTCCATGATTCCTGAGACCCTGGTGCTCTTCTCGACCGCCCCGTATCCGCGCGCCCCGGGGTTGTCGGCCACAGTAACGTTCCCTCCGGATGATTTGAGCCGTTTGACCAGGGCGCGCACGACTTCCGGAGCGGTGTTCACGTGTCTTTCGATCTCGTAAGGACCCAGTATGTTCGGCTTGACCAGCACCGATTTCCCTTCGACATCGATCGGGAACTCTTCGAAGATCCTATCGAGAGCCTGGTCGACGTTCTCGTACGTCGAATCCATAACGAGGACTTTCGGCAACGTGAACCTCCTGTATCCGATCAGTTACGGTCTGGTGCCTAAGTACTCCGTCCCGTAAATACGGTGTCGTACCGAGAGCGTCGATGCGCCGTTCCTGCAAGGCGCGCGACCGAGGCGTACTCGTTGAGTACTGCGAGGAAGCGGAACGCCGCAGGGGCGGATGCAGCGGTGATCGAATGCAGGCGTATTTATGGGACGGGGTACTAAGCCAGAGTTCAATGCAAACCAACATAATCCCTTGAACTTCTGGGAGCCCTGGTGCCAATTGCGCTTGCAAGCGTGTAGAATATGAGCACGTCAGATTCCGTCTCTGGACATTGGGAGGCATGCCATGATTAAGAACGACAGGCCGAACAACCTGGTAGAGATGTTCGAGCGCAGCGTGGCCCGTTTTGGCCCGAACAAGTTGTGCGGGACGAAGAACAAGGCGGGCGATTACGAGTGGGTGACTTACCGGGAGGTCGGCAGCAGGGTCGATGACCTCCGCGCTGGCCTGGCCGCCGAGGGAATCGGGAAAGGCGACTGCGTGGGGCTCATCGCGAACAACAGGACCGAGTGGGCTATCATCGCCTTCGCGGCCTTAGGCCTCGGCGCGCGGTTCATCCCGATGTACGAGGCCGAGCTGACGAGCACCTGGCGCTATATCATCTCTGACAGCGGCATCAAGGCGCTCTTCATCTCCAAGCCCGAGATACTCGAGAAGATCGACACGTTCCGGGGGAGTGTCCCGGTCCTGCAGCACGTCTACCTTATCGAATCGGATGGCCCGGGCAGCATGGCGGAGCTCGAGCGCAAGGGTAAGGAGAACCCGGTGCCCTCGGTTAAGCCGGACACCGAAGATATCGCCGTCCTGATCTACACTTCGGGGACCACGGGAGAGCCCAAGGGGGTCCTCCTCTCGCACGGCAATTTCACCTCCAACGTCATCGACGCCGGAAGTTGCTTCCCTGACCTCTGTGACGAGGACCGCAGCCTCTCAATCCTGCCTTGGGCGCACTCTTTCGGGCAGACAGCCGACGTCTACAACTTCATTAACATCGGTGGCTCCGTCGCTTTCATGGGCAGCGTTCAGACCATAGTCGAGGACCTGGGCAAAGCGCAGCCGACGTTCCTCATCGCGGTCCCGCGTATCTTCAACAGGGTATACGACGGGCTGTGGGCGAAGATGGACGAGGAGGGAGGGCTGCCGCGGAAGCTTTTCGTGATGGGGGTCGAGGCGGGGAAGAAGAAGCGCGAGCTGGCCGCGAAGGGCCAGAAGAGCTTCTCCGTTGACCTCAAGCACAAGATAGCGGACGCGATAGTCTTCAAGAAGATACGGGCCAGGTTCGGAGGCAAGCTCAAGGGCGCCATCACCGGCAGCGCTATGATGAACCCCGAGATCGCCTACTTCTTCTCTGACCTTGGCATCCCAACCTACGACTGCTACGGCCTCACGGAGACCTCACCCGCCGCCACCATGAACAAGCCGGGAAAGAACAAGATCGGAACCGTCGGCACGGCGATCCCCAACGTCAGGATAGAGATAGACGAGTCGGTGGTCGATAAGGACGCTGACGACGGCGAGATAATCGTCTACGGGCCCAACGTCATGAAGGGTTACCACAACAAGCCCGAGGCGACCGCGGCGGTGATGACCGAAGACGGCGGCTTCCGGACGGGCGACCGCGGCAAGCTGGACGAGGAGGGTTTCCTCAAGGTGACAGGGAGGATAAAGGAGCAGTACAAGCTGCTCAACGGCAAGTACGTGTTCCCCAGTTCTATAGAGGAGGAGATCAAGCTCATCCCGCTCGTTGCGAATGCCATGATCTACGGTGATGGCAGGGAGTTTAACATCTGCCTGGTTGTCCCCGACTTCGAAGTCCTGGTGAAGCACGCCGAGAAGGGCGGCCTTCCGAGCGACCCCGCGGCGCTGGTTGTGGACGAGTCCGTGCAGAAGATGCTCAGTGACAGCATCGTCGAGGCGCTGAAAGGCAACTACGGAAGCTACGAGATCCCGAAGAAGTTCGTGTTCCTTTCCGAGGACTTCACCCTCGAGAACGGGATGCTGACCCAGACCATGAAGCTGAAGCGCATGGCCGTCATCGACCGCTTCGGCGAACAGATCGAGGCCCGGTATCGGTAGATAAAGCGCCGCCGCGTGGGGCCTGGCAACACCTGGGGTCAGGTCTTGAATCGTGAATTTTTCAGAAAACCTGGGGTCAGGTCCAACACACCAGGACCTTACCCCTTCAAGGCAACACCTGGGGTCACGAAAAGGTTTAACAACCCCCGCCAGTTAACACTCTGGCCTGACACCCATGGTGGTCAGGTCCAACAAAACAGGACTTTACCCCTCAAAGGGGGAAGGAGTCCTGTTGTAGCTCTAGCTGTTAAGCGACATCGCAGGTACAGTCCTGCCGGACCCGCCGGTTATCCCACGGTCATTCGCGGAGAATCAAGCATTTCAAGCGTTGTACCGTGCGCGCCAGCGCTTGATGTGCTATAATCAGCCGGAGTCAGAGTTCTTTAGGTGAGATGTTATTTTATCCCGAGGAGCGACCTCGGGACTTTTTCTTATTGAAGGAGGTGTAAGCGAATGAAGATATATGTTGGCAATCTAAGCTATTCAACCAGCGAAGAGGACATCAGAACGGCTTTCAACGAGTTCGGTACCGTGGCATCCGCGGACTTGATCCTCGACCGTAGCACCGGCAGGTCGAAAGGGTTCGGCTTCGTCGAGATGGAGAGCGCCGAAGAGGCGAAGGCAGCGATTGAAGGCTTGAACGGAAAGGACCTCGATGGCCGCGCCCTGAATGTTAACGAGGCCAGGCCCAGGACGGAGCGCCCCCGAGACAACTACAGGTAATAGGACCTCGAATTTGTGCCGGCCCGGTGGCCGTTCTATTCATCCGCCGGCCCTGGCGCATATCACCAGATGGCAAACCTATAGCCCACCTTAAGCGTTAAGGACAGATATTGTCAGATATATTGATGGACCTCGACTTCGAAGAGGTGCGGGAGCTCTGTGCTCTCGGGAAGGAAAAAGGATTCCTTGCCACCGACGAGATTGCAGAGAGCCTAAAAGGCCTCGAGCTCTCCACCGACCAGTTGGACAGAGTGTTCGTTTGCCTCATCCAGTCGGGGATTGAGATCAACGACGAAGCCGAGGACGAACTCGCAGAGGAAGACAGCGTCACGAGCTCACAACCTCCTACCCCGGCAGCATCCAGACCGGTAACCCCGTACGGGAACTCGCCCGATGACCCGGTTCGCATGTACTTAAGGGAAATCGGAAAGGTTAACCTGCTCACCGCGGCCCAGGAGGTCTCCCTGGCGCGGCGGATTGAGGCTGGAGCGGAGGCCTCCGTTGCTCTGGAATCAGGAGAAGAACTCGGAGACCGCGAGGCCGGAGAATCCAAGGCGCTGGAAGCGGATGGGCTTGAGGCGAAAAAGCGGCTGGCCGAAGCCAACCTGAGGCTGGTGGTCAGTATCGCGAAGCGGTATGTGGGCAGGGGCATGCTATTACTGGACCTGATCCAGGAAGGCAACCTCGGCCTCATCCGGGGCGTCGAGAAATACGACTACAGGAGAGGCTTCAAGTTCAGCACATATGCGACCTGGTGGATTCGGCAAGCGGTAACCCGCGCCATCGCCGACCAGGCGCGGACCATACGAGTCCCCGTACATATGGTCGAGAACATTAACAGGCTTGGGAGAGTGCAGCTCCGTCTGCTCCAGGAACTTGGCCATGAACCCTCACCGGAGGAACTGGCCGACGAGATGGGAATTCCCGCGGCCAAGGTAAGGGAGATCCTCAAGGTCGGTCAATTGCCCGTGTCCCTCGAGACCCCGATCGGTAGCGAGGACGATAGCTTCCTGTCGGACTTGATCAAGGACGATACTGCAGTAGTCCCGCTGGACGCGGCTGCATTCAGGTTGCTGCAGGAACAGCTGGAGAACGTGCTGGAGGACTTGACCACGCGGGAGAAGCGCATTGTCCAGATGCGGTTCGGGCTTCTGGACGGACAGCCCAGGACCCTGGAGGAAGTGGGCAAGGTTTTCGGCGTGACCAGGGAGCGCATCCGCCAGATAGAGTCAAAGACGCTCGCCAAGCTGCGGCATCCATCGCGCAGCAGCTGCCTTCGGGATTACATGGAAGGCTGACCCCGGGGGATGTTCTCTCCCCACGGGTCCACGCCTGTCAAGTCTGCCCGGAAGTCTTGCGCTTAACCGATCGTGCGGGCGGCTGCGCCGGTCACCAGTGCCGGAAAGGCTGGATTCGTGCAAAGACGTCGGTGGTTGGCCGGGCACAGGCCACGTCATCATGTGGGACGGCGCTTACCCCTTTTCCGTAGAATCTCAAAGGTCCCCCCGGCGACGACGAGGGCGGCACCCAGGGCGACGATGAGCCAGCAGTAGTTATTGGCGACGTAAGCGTACGTGTAGATCCAGGGTTCCTCGATGTACATATAGACGAATTTCGCCCAGCGGCTGATGATCGGCTTCACGTCGAACAGTACGCGGTCTTTCGATACCGTCACCTTGATGTAGTGGTGCATGTCCCTGTACCGGTCAACGTCCCACAGTTCGGCGCCACCGCCCCCCGTTATAACGTAACGGACATTCCAGGGCCACAGGTCGTAATCGAAGGTGTGCATATGCGAGCCGAAAACGAAGTCAACATCGTACCTTATACACAGGTGCTTGATCGCATCGGCGTTCTTCCTGTCCGAGAGGAATTCCTCCATCGGCATGCTCATGTTGCGCAGGCCCCGGAAAGGCGGGACGTGCATGAACACGAAGCGGTGTTTGAAGGTCTCGCTCTTCCGCAGTTCGCGCTCGAACCATCGCATCTGGGCAGGGTCGACCGCCTTGCCGTCGGAATCGTCCAGGACGATGAAGAAGTTGCGGCCTACGGTGAATGAGTAGTAGCGGGCGCCGAATATGCGCTCGTAGTTCTCCCGGCCTCCAGCTTCGATGTCGTGGTTTCCCAGCGCGGTGAGCATCGGCGCCTTGAGCCCCTGGACCTGGTTCGCGAACAGCCGGTACTTGACCTCTTCGCCGTCGAAGACCAGGTCGCCGACATCTATCGAGAACAGGATGTCTTCCCTGTCGAGGCTTTTCTTGAGAAGGTCGAACGTCTTGATGGAGTTCTTGTTGTCCCCCAGGACGGCGAACGAGAACTGCTCGCCCGGCACGCCGATTTTCGACAGCTGCCTCTCGTTCCATTTGGATGGCGCCCGGGGGAGGAGCCACGTGGCGTGGATCTTTATCGCTGATGCGAAGATGACCGCCAACACGAGGACCGTGAACGCGACCGCCGAAAGCCAGAAGAGTATTCGCTCTACCACACGTGCAGAAGACCTGTTCTCGCTCAACGTATCACCCCATGTTATTCTACACGCATGTTCAGGCCGCCTGTCCATGCGTATGAGCAGATAGAATAGCAGAACGAGGAACACGGGAATATGTCACCGCAAGCAATAACGGAAGACCGGAAGGACCGGGATGTATCAGCAGGCGGTTCTGCGTTGAAACGACGGGCAAACCTGTGCCTGTCGCTGGTGCTGGGCCTGGCGCTCATGGCCTGCCTGGCGGGGTGCGGAGATTGCCCCGCGGCAGCCAGACGGGAACTCGCAAGAGGCGAATCCATAATGAAGGGGGTGCTGCCGAAAGCCGGGGAGCTGCTGGACGGGCTGGACAGGCTGTTCACCGATTATGCTGCCGGCGTGAACACGGAGCCGTACGGGGTCTGGCAGGATATGGATGAGTACGGGCTTGAAGCGAGCCGTCTCGTTGAGAGGTCGCGTAAAGCCCGGGTGGCCTACGAGAACGTGCTCGGGATGAAAAGTGCGGGTGCCTGCGCCGCATACGCGCGGCAGCGCCTTTCCGCTATCGGGCAGATAGACAGGATACCACGGGTGGCAGAGGCAGGCTTCCAGGCTATCAGAAGCGGCGACAGGCCTGGTGAGATATTTGACGAGAGCCCTTTATTCAGGTTGTCCCGCTCGCTCATACAGATAAACATAGAGATGCGTTACGCGATGGGCTATGCCGACGCCCTCGGAAAAAAGCTGGGGCTCGAGAGCCCGGCGGAGTGAGCCAGGGAGAAGCCCGCGCACACCCGTTGCCCGCGACAGGGATCTGTGGATAATAGGAACCCTCATGCGGGAACTATGGAGCAGGCTCGGTACAGTGAACAAGATCGGGCTCATCGGCGCCCTTTTGGGCTTCGCTGCCGGCATGGCTGCAGTCATAGTCGTCAATCCTGTTACTGGCCTGTTAATAGTCGCTGTCAGTTTGGCTATCACCATCTTCTGCTTCTGGTTTTTCTTCGGGAGAGAACTCAGGCGTTCGAGGATCCTGAAAAGCGGCGAGCAGGCCGAGGCGACCATACTGGAGGTCAGGAGCACGGGAGTGACCATCAACGAGGTCTATCCGCAGATCGAGCTGCTCCTGGAAGTACGCTCAGTAGGTCGTGAACCGTACAGGGTCAAGACCAGGTGCCTGATCGACCAGGTCGATATTCCAACATTCCAGCCCGGAAATACCATCGCTGTGACAATCGATCGGAAGGACCGGAAGAAGGTCGCCGTCGCAATGAGTGGGGTCAGGTCTTGAATCGTGAATTACGGCCACTTTCACACCCGGGGTCAGATCCCAAAATTTGAATTACCTGATCGATTACGAATCACCTCATCTAAAGATTCA
>Ga0315274_10000329_pt1 | contig 74074 bp, 65 predicted proteins | sample YL17G02_20_MG_FD_203700 | JGI IMG/M metagenome (GOLD analysis project Ga0315274, IMG submission 203700) | Sediment microbial communities from Yellowstone Lake, YNP, Wyoming, USA - YL17G02_20 | ecosystem: Environmental > Aquatic > Freshwater > Lake > Sediment | place: USA: Wyoming | collected... | reverse complement strand
CCCGGTCGCCCACCTTCTGTCGCACCAGAGGCTCATAGCCCATCCGAATGCTGTCTCCGACCAGGACGATCTTCATCCGTCGCCCGTCCTTCGGCAGACATGGGGTCGAGCAGCACGGCGAGTTCACATGCGGCCGAACGCACGCAGCACTTCCTGCTCCTCAGGCAGTATCTCGCCGAGGTCGGTGGGGCCGACGTTGAGTATGAACGTCGCGTCGCAGGCCAGGGCCTCCCGGAAGTGCTGCATAAGGGTCTCGGCCGGCTTTATCTCGCACTTTGCCTCGTAGTAGGACCATCCGACGTTCAGGTTCCACCAGACTGCCCGGGGCTTGTTGCTGATCTCGGTCGTGTTGAAGCCGGCAGTGTTCTCGCCGGGCATGTCGAGTTCCCATATCTGGTAGTCTTCGCCCTTGAGCGGCAGGACATGATGGTTGTTGACGACGACCGCGTCGGGCTGAAGCTCGTGGATCATGTCATATGTGCCGGCGAGATCCCACGCCCCGCCGGGGGCGAAGTGAGCGTCCTCGTCCCGGAACCGGAAGCGCGGCCAATAGCCGTCGAAAAGCACCCCTGAGATGCGACCGTAGTTTGTCAGCAGCTCGCGCAGTTGCCCCTGGTAGTACTCCACGTAAGCGGGCCAGTCATTCCGGTAGGCGGGGTGCGTCCAGTCCAGGAGCGAATAGTAGAAGTGCAGGCCGAGCCCGCGGGCGTGAAGCGCGTCGGCCAGCTCAGCCATCGGGTCGCGTCCGAACGGCGTTGCAGTGACCTTGAAGTCCGTAAGCTGCGTGTCGAACATGCAGAACCCGTCGTGGTGCTTGGATGTTATGAGCAGGAACTCCTGTCCCGCCTCCAGCATCAGGTCGACCCACTCCTCCGCGTCGAAGCGGACGGGATTGAAGCGGCCCATCCGCTTGCGATACACCTCGCCGGGTATCTTCTCCGAGTGCATGACCCACTCGCCGCGGCCGTCAATGGAGTAGAGGCCCCAGTGGACCGAAAGAGCGAACCTGGCATCCACGAACGCCCTTATCCCCCTGGGGCTCGCCTGAAGCCGACAGCCGCTCGTATCCTCCACCGCATAATCATCCATGGCCTGCATAATGCCAGTCCTCCTCCAAGACGTTGCTCGCCGGTGTTCCGACCCGCGGCACTCCTGGCAACCGCACCGGCCGTCATTCTATCTGCAACCCTGCGGCCTGTCACTCGACGCACAGTGCGGGATGCATTTCGCCTGTCTGAGCGACCTACAGGGGCCGAACGGCCGCCATGAAGACGCACCGACAAGGGATCGAGACCCGACCTCTGTCAGAAATCAGCCGCCGATGTGGCTGATGGGGTCGGGGACGACGGAGGACGGCGAGGGACGGGAGCGGCGCTTGTGCGCAAAGACGTGCCGCATGGCGGCGCGGAGCGCGGCCAGGTCGCCCCGCCGAAGCAGCGGCGCGACGTCTACCCCCCAGTCGGCAAACAGACACGGCCGAAGCTCGCCGCTCGCCGTGAAGCGCAGCTTCGTGCATCGCTCGCACGGCGGATGCGTGACACTCGCTATCAGCCCCACCTTCACCCCACCCGCCGAGGGAAGCACATATGTCTCCTCCACAGACAACTTCGCAGCCGGCATTGCCTCCAGCGGGCCGAAGGATTCCCGCAGACGCTGCTTCACCTCCGCTGCCGGCACGCAGTGATCCACCGTGGCCACGCACCGCGACTGGTAGCGTTCGATAAACCTGATCCACCCTCCCCGGCGGGCCGCGAACTCGACAAGTGCCTCTATCTCGTCGTCGTTGACGCCCCGCAGCAGCACACAGTTGAGCTTCACCACGTCGAACACGTCCACTGCGGCCTCAATGCCGGCAAGCACATCGGCGTGCATGTCGCCCCCTGTAATGGCGGCGAAACGCTCCGGCCGCAGGGTATCGAGGCTGACGTTCACGCTTTGAAGCCCCCCGCTTCTCAGCCCCGCGGCGCGCTGTGAGAGCCCGATGGCGTTCGTGGTCAGCGTCGTCTTCTCAATGCCTGGGACGGCGCTGATGGCGCCGACAATGTCCTCCAGGTCGTCGCGGAGCAGCGGCTCCCCGCCCGTGAGCCGCACCTTGCGGACGCCTTCGGCGGCCGCTGCCTGGACCAGGGTTGAAATCTCCCCGGGTGTGAACTCCGGCGCGAGATCCGCATCGCAAGGCCCTTCCGGGCGGCAGTAGCAGCACCGCAGATTGCAGCGACCGGTGACGGAGACCCTGAGATACCGCGGCGGCATGCCTCACACCTCGAAGAACTCCATGATTTGACCTTCTTCGACCCGCTCGACTCCGCGCGGCACGACGAAGAACGCGCTCCCCCCGCTGGCGCCCATGATGTCGGCGCTGCCCTGATGGGCAACCGGCACGATGAAGTTCACGCCGTCGCGGACTTCGATGCGGCAGGGCTTGAAGCTCTTTCGGTCGGGCTTGTTACGGAACGCTTCACTCACCCTTCCGGTCTTGCAGGGCGGCAGCAGTTCCTCGGCGCCGGCCATGCGGGCCAGCACCGCCCGCAACAGCACGTGGAAGACGACGAAGCCGGACTGCGGATTACCAGGCAGCCCGACAACGCAGCTTGCGCCGCGCGTGCCGAACACGACCGGCCTGCCCGGCTTGATGGCGCAGTTATGGAAATGAATCTCAACTCCCGCGCCCTCCAACACGCCCGGCACAAGGTCGTACTGCCCCATCGAGACGCCTCCCGTGATCACGAGCAGATCGCAGCCCAGGCCCTTGCGAACAGCGGCCGTCAGCTCCGCTTCCGTGTCACCGACGATTCCCAGGTATTGGAAGCGGCTGCTCAGCGGCGCAAGCAGCGCAGTCAACATCGGCGCGTTGCTGTTGTAGATCTGGCCGGCGCCCACTGGGGCGGGCGCCTCCACGACCTCCGCGCCGGTGCACAGAAGCGCGACCGAGGGCCTCTGATATACGCCGAGCCGGTCGTAACCCGCGGAGGCGGCAACGCCCACGTCCAAGGGCGTGAGCACCTGGCCGGCGCGCAGGACAACCTGACCCTCCCGAAGGTCCTCGCCCTTGTCGCAGATGTTCCTGCCCGAAAGCTTCTCAACGCGCACGCGGCCGCCGGCCAGTTCGCTGGTGTGCTCCACCATCACCACCATGTCCGCCCCCTCGGGCACGGGCGCGCCGGTGGTTATGCGCGCGCACTGCGCCGGGCCGACCTCGAACCCCGGCCATCCCCCGGCAAACGATTCTCCGACCAGCAACAGCTCGGCGGGCAGTTTCGCAACGTCACGCGCCCTCACCGCGAAGCCGTCCATGGCCGCCTTGTCGAACGGGGGGCTGGCCAGCCGGCTGATCACGTCTGCGGCCAGCGTTCTGCCGGCGCACCTGGCCGTCTCGACCTCCTCCGTTCCCAGCACGCGCACGTATCGGCGGATCAGCTCCAGCGCATCTTCGTGTGTAATCATGGCTTGTCCCCTGTGTGGCCCTCGTGGATTCAACTGTTGAGGATACGTCACCGAATTAACGACGTAGAGCGCTAGCCAAACATATCTCCCATTTCATGCTGCTTCTTCACGGCAAGCTTTGCGAAATCCCCTTCGATGGCGCGGAACCCATCGAGCAGCGCACGGGCGTCATCGGTCAGTCGTGCTCCGCCGCCACTGGCACCGCCCTTGCTGCGCCGAACAAGCGCGCGGCCGAGCCGCTGCTCGCTGGTCCTGAGCATGGTCCACGCGTGCCTGTAGGACATGCCCATCCGGCGTGCGGCGGCGCTGATGGAGCCGGCCCCTTCAATCGCCTCAAGCAGCTCCGCCCGACCGGCTCCGAAGCACAACGCGCCGTCCTCCTCCAACCACACCTTGACCTTCAGTTCCATTCAGAAGCACCCCAGTTGACAACCGGTGATCTTGATGCGCTCCTCGTTCGCCGCCTCACCGACCAGACGCCTGCTCACGCCCAGCCGCTCCGCGACCTCAAAGGCGGCGGCGCACGTGATCCTGCCGTCCTTGCTTGCCTTCCTGACCTCTGCCGCTACCCTGGCTTTCTCTTGATCCGACATCGGCTCTCCCTCGTCTCCTCTGAAGGCACACTCACTATCGCATCCGCCAGCTCCTCGCAAGCACGCGCGTTCGGCTTGACGTCGCCCTCGCCCTTGACGAAAAGGGAAAGATCGCTCTCAAGCGCCCTTGCCATCTCGTTGGACTCAACCACCACGACGTCGAACCCGCCTGCAGCGATGACCTCATCCACCGCGCCCCGCACCTCAGCAGGTGGACCGCTTATCAGGTAAGCCCGCCGCGCCCCTGCAGACAGGAAGCGCCCCGTGTCCTTCCCCTCGCTCTTGTTTGAATCATCCTCGACTACTACAGAGAGATCCGTCGCCTCGTGCGTGACGGCCTTGATCGCGGCGCAGTCTTTCAGACACGGGATGAGCATCTCGATGAGGCGCGTCTTGCCCACGCCGGCGTGCGACCCGGAAACGGTAATGACCAGCGTCCTACTCATCTTCCACACGCTCCGGCCGGGTGTAAACATTGACCCGCGCGTTCCGCGCGAACCCCACGAGGGTGAGCCCATACGTTTCGGCAAGCTGAACGGCGTGGGTGCTCACCGCCGAGCGCGACGCCAACACCGGCACGCTCCGGCGAAGCGCCTTGACGACCATCTCGGCGTTCAGCCGCCCGGTCGTCACAAGGGCGCCGCGGCTCATGTCAACGCCCTGCATCAGCGCGTGTCCGACGACCTTGTCCATCGCGTTGTGCCGTCCGATGTCCTCGTAGAGAATCCGAATGCCCTGCCCGTCGCTGAAGGCCGCCTGGTGCGTGCAGCCCGTCCGCGAAAACACCGGCGCCATGCTCCTCAGCGAAGAGACGCACTCCAGAAGATGGGACCTGGTGACGCGGAACCCGCCGTCCCCATCGAGCGGATGAAGGTCGGGGAGGCGCGGGCCGTACACGTTGGCGCCGCAGGTGGACGTGACGAGAAGCTGCACGGCGCTCTTGATGCGCGCGTCCTCGACGTCGAGCGCCAGCGCCGCACGCTTCGCCTCGTAGTCAACCTCAATGGAACGCACCTGTTCGCGGCGCTCGACCAGACCCAGATACGCCGCAAACCCCCCCACCAACTCGCGAATCCCCGTCGGCATGCACAACACAGTAGCCAGCTTGACGCCGTTGGCGAAGACTGCAACAGGCCACTCCTCGACCACCACGTCCCGCTCGATGGGCAGTCCGCCCACCCTCTTCACGCCGACCAGCCTCACAGGCAGCGGCTCCACGTCGGAGAAGGCCTGGCGCAGCAGCGGCAGATCCTCCGAAGTGTCCACGTCACGCAGACGCGCCGCATCCGGACCCGAGAAGTCCACACACCGGGTCTTGACCCTGTCCAGGAGCCTGACCACGTACCTGTTGCCCTCGCCGAGGAGCATCTGCTCAAGGACAGGCACAAGCGACGCCGAATAGACCGCACACAAAGGCTGCATCACACCGCCGACGCGGGCGCACACGGCCTCCGCGTCGGCCCTCCTCGCCTCGTTCACGACGGCCCCAATGATGTCGTTATGCACCAGGGGCATATCGCAGGCCAAAAAAAACACCTTCCCGGTGTCCGCGTGCTTCAAGCCGGTCACGATGCCGCCCATCGGCCCCGCATCGCGATGCTCGTCCTCAATGATGGGAACGCCTTCGACGAGATGGCGCAGGTAGGAACCGTCCGGCGTTGACAGAGCGACCTTATCGAAGAGTGCCTTCAGTCTGCGGACCATCTGCACGGCCAGCGGCGCGCCGTCCACACGCAGCATCTCCTTGGGGAACCCGAGTCGTTCGCTCTTCCCACCGCACAGGAGGACAGCGCTGATCTTCTTGAAGCGAGGCATCCTCATCCCGTCCTCAGTCGGGACGCACAGCAGAACGAACGTCATCCTGAGTTCGCCGTACGGCGAACGAAGGATCTCCTTGGCACCCACGAAGATTCTTCCGCGCTCCGCGCCTCAGAATGACACCCGTGGGCACTCCAGTTGACTATGCTAAAGGCTCTTGGTGACCTTCGCAAGTTTGACGGCGCAGACTTTGTACTCGGGTATCTTTGCGATCGGGTCGAGCGCGTCGTTGGTCAGCACGTTCGCGGCAGCTTCCCTGAAATGAAAGGACATGAAGACGGTGCCCTTCGGCGACCGCGCGGTGACAATGGCCCTGGCCCGCACGCTGCCCCGCCGGGTCGAGAGTTCCACCTGCTCACCTTCGCAGATGCCCTCCCGCGCCGCGTCCTCGGGATTGATCTCGAACGGGGCCGGCGGGCTGATCTCCTCCAGCCCTTCCGAGCGGCGCGAGAGCGTGCCCGTGTGAAAGTGATACAGGAGCCGCCCCGTGGTGAGGAGGTAGGGATACCGGTCGTCCGGAAGCTCGGCCGCCTCGCGGAACGGCGTCGGATGGAACTTGCCCTTGCCGCGCGAGAACTCGCGCTCGTGCAGGAAGACGGTGCCTGGATGCGTCCTGTCGGGGCAAGGCCACCGAAGACCCTTCTCCTCGATGCGCTCGTAGCTTATGCCGCCGTAGCTGGGGGTCACGGATGCTATCTCGTCCATTATCTGCGAGGGGTTGTCATAGCGCATGGGGTAGCCGATCATCGAGGCGACCTCGCAGATGATCTCCCAGTCCTGTCGCGCCTCGCCGGGCGGAGGGACGGCCTTCCTGACCCGCTGCACGCAGCGCTCGGTATTCGTGAACGTGCCGTCCTTCTCCGCGAAGCAAGCGCTCGGCAGGACGACGTCGGCGAGCTGCGCGGTCTCTGAAAGGAATATGTCCTGCACGCAGAGGAAATCCAGCTTCTCGAGGGCCTCCCGCACGTGGTTGACGTTCGGGTCGCTGAGCATGGGGTTCTCGCCCATGATGTAGAGGCCCTTGACGCTGCCCTCGGCGGCGGCGTTCACGATCTCGACCACGGTCAGCCCCGGCTCGGCCGGCAGCGGCACGCCCCACGCCCGCTCGAACTTGCGCTGGATCTCCGCATCGCCCACGTTCTGGTAGCCGGTGTAGACGTTCGGGAGCGCGCCGAGGTCACACGCGCCCTGGACGTTGTTCTGCCCGCGGAGCGGGTTGACGCCCGTTGAGGGGCGCCCGAGGTTGCCGGTCAGCATCGCGAGGTTGGCCAGGGCGAGCACGTTGTCCGTGCCCGTGGTGTGCTGCGTGACGCCCATGCTGTAGATGATCGTTCCGCGCTCTGCGCCGGCGTAGGCGCGCGCAGCGGCGCGGATGTCGTCCGCCGGCACGCCGCTTATCGCCTCAGCCCGCTCTGGCGAGTAGTCGGCGATGCACTTCTTGAACTCGTCGAACCCTTCGGTGCGCGAGGCTATGAACTCCTCATCGGCCAGGCCCTCAGAGATGATGACGTTCATCATCGCGTTGAACAGGGCGACGTCCGTGCCGGAGCGCTGGCGCAGGTGAAGCTCAGCGAACCGCACCAGATCAATGCGCCTCGGGTCGGCGACGATGAGCCTAGCGCCGCGGCGTGTCACGGCGTCCTTGACGCGCAGTGCAATGATGGGATGCGCTTCAGTGGTGTTGGAGCCGGTTACGAGGATGCAGTCGGCGTGCTCAATCTCGCCGATGGAGTTGGTCATCGCGCCGCTGCCGAACGCGCGCGCCAGGCCGGCCACCGTCGAGGCGTGGCACAGCCGCGCGCAATGGTCCACGTTGTTGGTGCCCACGGCGGCGCGCATGAACTTCTGGAACAGGTAGTTCTCCTCGTTGGTGCACTTGGCCGAGGACAGCCCGGCGAGCGCGTCGGGTCCGTGGGTTTCCTTGATCTCTTGAATCTTGCCGGCGACAAGTGCCAACGCCTCATCCCAGCTCGCCTGCTGAAGCGTCCCGGCACGCCGGATGAGCGGGGCCGTGAGACGGTCCTTGGAGCCGACGAAGTCGAGCCCGAAACGGCCCTTCACGCAGAGGCTGCCGCGGTTGACGGGGTGGTCGGCGTCGCCGCGGATGCGCACGATTCGGTTCCCTCGCACGCCCAGCACCAGCCCGCACCCGCAGCCGCAGTACGGACACGTGGTCTTCACCTCGACCGTCGGCGGGAGCGCCTCCGCCTTGACCGAGAGCGCACCCACCGGACACCGATCCACGCACTCGCCGCAGGACTCGCAGACCGACTCGCTTATCGGCGTGTCGGCGAAGGTGCCGATATGGCTCTTATAGCCGCGGCCGACGACCTCGATGGCGCCTACCTGTCGAACCTCCTGACACGCGCGCACGCACCGGCCGCACAGTATGCACTTCGACAGGTCGCGCGCGAAGAACGGGTTGCTCTCGTCAAGTATGGGCTCGCGCTCCATGCGCCCGAGCCGCTGATGCGTCAGCCCGAGGTAGGAGGCCACCTTCTGGAGCTCGCAGCGCTGGTTGGATGAGCAGGTGAGGCAGTCGGCCGGATGGTCGGCTATCAGCAGCTCGCAGGTGATGCGGCGCACGCGGTTGACCTCTTCGGTGTCGGTGCGGACCACCATGCCGTCGGCGGCGCGCGTCGTGCACGCCGTCGGCAGCCCCCGCATGCCCTCGATCTCCACGATGCACATTCGACAGCCGCCGTACGGCTCCAGGTCATCATCGTAACAGAGCGTCGGGATGTAGATGTCGGCGGAGCGCGCGGCCTCCAGCACCGTCGCGCCGTCGGGCGCAGTGACCTGCCGGCCGTTTATGCTGATGGTTATCTCCGCCACGCCGCTACTCCTCCGGCTCCTCGAGGTCGCACCGCAGGCAGCGTCCGGCCTCCTTGACTGCGGCCTCCTCCGAATAGCACAGCTCGACCTCGCCGCCGTCCGCGACCCGCTGCGCCGCCGGGCGCTTCGGGACAGCCACTCGCGGGCGTTCGTCCTGCTCTTCCAGCATCCCGCCGGGCAGGGACTCCTCGGCAGGCGCGAGCACCTCCTCGATCTCCCCCCGCCCGCCAAGGTATCGGTCAATGGACTGGGCCGCCTGCCGACCGGCGGCGATGGCCTCTATTACGGAGGCTGGCCCCGTCACCAGGTCGCCCGCTGCGAAGACGCCCGGGCGGCTCGTCTGAAGCGACACCTCGTCCGCCTGCACGCGCCCGCGGTCGTCAAACTCGCAGCCAAATCCGGGCAGCGCCTCAGGAATCTGACCGATCGCCATTATCGCCGCATCAACGGTCACCTCGAACTCGCTGCCCTCGATGGGCACCGGACGGGGCCGTCCGCTCCGATCCATCGGTCCGGGCCGCATGCGGATGCATTCGAGAACCAGCGCCCCGCCGTCCTGACGGATCCGCACGGGCGCGGCGAGGAGCTCGATCTTCACGCCTTCCTCAAGCGCTTCCTCGATATCCTCCTTCCACGCAGGCATGTCCTCCCGCGTGCGGCGGTAGATGACCGTGACCTCGTCGGCGCCCGCCCTGACGGCAGTGCGCGCCGAGTCCATGGCGGCATTCCCGCCGCCTATGACGGCAACCCGCCTGCCGAGGGCAACATCCGCCCCGCTCGTCGCGGCCCTCAGGAAATCGACACAGTCGAGCACCTGAGGCGCGTCCTCACCGGGTATGCCCATCCTGGTCCCCTGGTGCGCGCCCGCAGCCAGCAGCACCGCGTCGTATCCTCTCTCCAGCAGCTTGTCCACGGAGGTTACCCTGGAGCCGGTGCGGATTCGGACGCCAGCCGCCTTCTTGATCTCGGCGATCTCGTCGTCAATCACCTCGCGCGGGAGCCGGAAGGCCGGGATGCCCGTGCGGAGCATCCCACCCGGTTCGGAGTGCTGCTCGAACACGGTGACATTGTGCCCCATCAGCCCGAGGTAGTAGGCGGCGCTCAGGCCCGCCGGCCCCGAGCCGACGACTGCCACGCGCTTGCCCGTCGGTTCGGCCCTGCGCGTGCGCTTCTTTCGGCGGCGCATTCCCCTCTCCGCAGCGAAGCGCTTCAGCGCCCGCACGGCGATGGGGTCGTCGAGCTGCCCGCGCCGACACCTCGTCTCACACGGGTGGAAGCAGACGCGGCCGCAAACCGAAGGGAACGGAATCCTTTCCCTGACGACGTCCAGCGCGTCGGCGTAGCGTCCGGCTGCAATTAGCCGCACGTAGCGGGGCACGTCCACACCCGCCGGGCAGGTGTGCCTGCACGGAGCGCCCACCATCTCGCGGCAGACCGCCGCGGGGCATTTCCTGCGTTTTATGTGCGCGTCGTACTCGTCGCGGAAGTAGCGTATCGTGGTCAGGACGGGATTGGGTGCGGTCTGCCCCAGCCCGCACAGCGACCCCAGCTTGACGGCAGCGCCGATCTCGTGCAGCAGCTCCACGTCCCCTTCCCGCCCCCTGCCGGCACAGATGTCCTCCAGGATACCGTGCATCTGCCGCGTGCCCAGGCGACACGGCGCGCACTTGCCGCAGGACTCGCTCTGCGTGAACTCCACAAAATACCTGGCGATGTCCACCATGCACGTGTCTTCATCCATCACCACCATGCCGCCTGAGCCCATGATGGCGCCGGCTTTGGTTAGCTCCTCGTAGTCAACCGGCATATCCAGGAGCGAGGCCGGGATGCACCCGCCGGAAGGCCCGCCGGTCTGGACGGCCTTGAACCGCTTGCCGCCGGGCATCCCCCCGCCGACGTCGTAGATCACCTCGCGCAGCTTGATGCCCAGGGGCACCTCGATAAGCCCTGTGCGGACAACCTTCCCGACCAGCGCGAACGTCTTCGTGCCGCGGCTCGCCTCGGTGCCGTACTGCGCGAACCACTCGCTGCCCCGTTCCAACACGACTGCCACGTTGGCCAGCGTCTCGACGTTGTTGATATTGGTGGGCTTTCCGTGCAGGCCGCTCTGAGCAGGGAACGGCGGACGCGTCCGCGGCATGCCCCGCCTGCCCTCGATTGACGCGATAAGGGCGGTCTCTTCCCCGCACACGAACGCCCCCGCGCCCTGCTTCAGCTTGATGTGGAAGCCAAAACCCGAACCCAGGATGCCCTCGCCAAGCAGTCCGTACTGCTCGGCCTGCGAGATGGCCTTCTCCAGCCGTTCGATGGCCAGAGGATACTCCGCCCGCACGTAAACGTAACCCTCCCGGGCGCCGATGGCATAGGCGGCGATAGTCATGCCTTCCACGACGGAATGCGGATCGCTCTCGAGCACCGAGCGGTTCATGAAGGCGCCGGGGTCGCCCTCGTCCGCATTGCAGATCATGTACTTGACGTCGCCGGGCGACTTCCGGCAGAGGCCCCACTTGACGCCCGTGGGGAAGCCCGCCCCGCCGCGCCCGCGCAGGCCCGACTTCTTGACCTCATCTATGACCCGTTCCGGAGCCTGCTGAAGCGCTTTGGCCAGACCGCAGTAGCCGCCGCGGGCTATGTAATGGTCAATGTCCCCGGGATCTATGATGCCGCAGTTGCGCAGCACCACCCGCACCTGGCCACGCATCACGGGCAGCTCGCCGAACGCCGGTATGCCGTCGGCGCAGTCGCCCTCCATGATCGCCAGGGCGAGGTCCGGGCGCAGGTTCCTGTTCTGGAAGTAATCGTCGAGCAACTGCGGCACGTGCCCAGGGGTGACACCGCCGTAGAGCACACGCGGAGTGCCAGGGCCGGCCAGCTCGACCAGCGGCTCGGCGTAGCACAGCCCCAGGCAGCCCACCTCGCAGATATGGGCGTCAATCACGCCCTGCTCGATGCACTCGCGGATGGCATACAGGACCTCACCCGCGCCGGCCGCCCTGCCGCACGTGCCGGTCCCGACGAGAACCCGCCGCCTGCCCTCGGCCGAAAAGGCATCCCAGACTGAGCGCGCCCTCTGCCGAATCTCGTCGAAACTCACTTGACCCTCTCCAGCAACGCTTCCGCCTTCTGCGGGGTCATCCTGCCGTGGACTCTGCCGTCTACGACCATCACGGGCGCCAGCGCGCACGAGCCGAAACAAGCCACCCTCTCCAGGCTGAACTCGTAGTCCGGCGTCGTCTCGCCCGGGCCGATGCCCAGTTTCTTGCTCACTGCCCGCATGATGCGTCTGCCGCCGCGCACGTGGCACGCGGTGCCCTGACAGACCCGTATCCTGTGCCTGCCCTGGCGCGTGAGATAGAACTGCGCGTAGAAGCTGACCACGCCGTACACAACGCTCTCGGGCACCCCCAGGAACGCGGCCGTCTCCTTCATCGCTTCGGCGGGGATGTAGCCGAGCGCCTCCTGCACGTCCTGGAGGATGGGGATGAGATCGCTGCGCTCACAGCGGTATCGCGCGAAGATATCCTTGATCTGCTCTTTCACGCTGCGGACCTTGGGCGGCTGCACGGTGTTCAATGAAGGGCCGGGGCAGAACCTTCCAGCGTATAATCTCCACGCGTACCTGTCAACGCAAAAGGGAATTTGGTGACAGTATGCCGAACGAGGGCGGCTGCCGTTGAACCCTGAACCTTGCCCGCCGTGGCGGGCCCGAACCCTGCCCTTTCAGCCGTTCGCGGCGGTGTCATGGCCGGCGCCCCAGATCATCTCGACGGCGTGGGGCAGCACATCGCGCAGGTATTCGAGCGACTCGCGCACGGCTGACGTGCTTCCGGGCAGGTTGATGATGAGCGTGCGTCCCCTGACGCCGGCGGCCGCATTGGAGAGCATCGCCCGCGGCGTCGCCCTCAGCCCCTGCATAAGCAGCGCCGTGCTGATGCCGCTCGCCTCCTTCTCGATGAGCGTGCGCGTGACCTCGGCCGTGACGTCGCGCGGCGAAAGGCCGGTGCCGCCGATCGTTACCACCACGTCCACCTCCTGCTCATCGCACCACCGGAGGATGGCAGCACGGACTTGATCCGGCTCGTCGGGCACGATCCGCTTCTCGACAACTTCGGCGGCGGAACCTAGCACCTCGCGCGCGATCTCACCGTTCTCGTCCTTGCGCTCGCCCCGGGAGACGCTGTCACTGACCACCAGCAGCGCTGCCCTGATCTTCATTGCCGTTCACCTCCAATGAATCGCCCGCGCAAACCTCGCCGCCCCGAATGACCCGCGCAAAGATGCCTTCCGTGGGCATCACGCACCGCCCCACCAGGCGGGCGATTGCGCACCCCGTGTGGCACCCCTTGCCGATCTGGCTCACCTCAAGAACCGGCCCACGCTCCAGGCGAATGGTTGCTCCGAGCGGGAACTCGCCGGCGTCAAGGCCCGAAACGGTCAGGTTTTCGGCGAATATGCCAGGCCGCACGTCCAGCCCGTCGGCGCGGAGCTTCTCAGCGCTGCTCATGCACAGGAGGCTGACCTGTCTCAGTTCGGCGCCCGCGTGCGCGTCGCCCTCCACGCCCTGGTTCTCCACCAATCGCGCCCGGCCGACGGGCGTCTTCGGCGTGCCCTTTCCGCTGGAGACGCACACCTCGACGACCATCCCACGTCTACCCATTCACCTGCTCCACGCAACAACAGCTCAACAAGCCCCCCCGCCCGGTCCGCCTACTTCTTGGTCTTGAAGTACACCGTGACTACTCCGCCATCGTCGCTCACTCCAGCCTCGGTGAAGGCGTCGGACCAGTGGTTCCGCCGACTATCGGGCAGCCGCCCGTAGCGCTTGTAGTAATCGGACTCAATGTTTCTGCGGAGATATTCGAGCCGCTCTCCCGGCCGCGGCCTCGTCACCACTTCAACCCGCGTAAGCCTGCCACCCTCGAAGAGGAATCTCGCCTCCTGCATCCTGTCCGGGCGCAGGTAATGCACGAGCATGACCTGGCCGCTCTCGGCGCTCCTCTTCACCACCGGATACCGCGCGGCTACCTGCTCCGGCGTCATCCCGAACCTCACCCTCGCCACAGGAGGAGGCAAAAGGATGATCCTGTAATTTGGAAGCGGAAGCTCTTTCCTTGTCTCCCGCTCGGGCGCCGCTTCTTCCTTCTTTGGGGCTGACTCTTTTGTAGGCGCAGGTGCTGCCTGGGCTTGCCTCGCCGGAGGCTGAGCCTCCTGGCGCGGCACGTGGGTGCGGTACAGGTAGACTCCTGCCAGTCCGACACAGAGAATCAGTAAGAGACCGATCAGCCACTTCATTGCAGGGTTCTCCGAGACCAACGCGCGGTCATCGTGGCAGGGGGCGGAAGATAGCGACGAAGACCCCGATGAGGCCCAAACACCGCGAACCTGAACCGACGCGTCCCCTCTCCACCACAAAAGCCGCTGGACCGTGGAGCCAGCGAGAGGCTGATACGCCACCTTCATTCGGTTTTGCGGCTGCACAGCCATTTTAGCAGAAGAACCGGGATTTACACAACGGATAATCCGAACCTATTCCTTGCCGCTCTTGGGGTTGTCTTTCCCCTTTCCCGGATGCTCCTGCGCCTGCTCTTCCTGGTCGTCGCCGGCCTTCAGTCGGACCGGAGAGAGCCATTCCCGCCATCCTCAGAGCCCGCGCCTTCGGCGCGCCAGTGCCCGCTGCGGCCCCCTTCCTTCTCAACCAGGGCGATGCGCTGGAGCGACGCGCCGGGACAGCGGTATTTGACCATGTCGTAGAGGGTCAGCAAAGCAGTGGTTACGCCGCACAGGGCCTCCATAGGCGGCCCCGTTCGATCGGTGGCGTGCACCTCGCAGGTGACGCGGATCGAGCCCTTCGAGAACTCGAAGTCCACGCTCGCCGCGGTCACCTCAATCGGGTGGCAGTGCGGCACGAGGCTGGGGGTCGCCTTGACGGCCAGAAGCGCCGCCGCACGGGCCGTCGCCAGCGGGTCGGCTTTGGGCAGCCGGCCGCTCCGCACGGCCTCAACCGTCTCCTGGTCTGCCACCAGAATGCCTTCGGCGACCGCCCGCCGCGGCGTCCTGTCCCGGTCGGAGATGTCTATCATACCCTTGCCGGAATCGCCCATGGAAGCACCTTCTTCGGCCGGCGTCCGCTTGCACGCCCAAACGATGGCGGAGGGGGAGGGATTCGAACCCCCGGTCCCGCAAATGCGGGACAACGGTTTTCAAAACCGTCGCTTTCGTCCGCTCAGCCACCCCTCCGCGCTGTGCTAAATTCGGCCAGCAGACGGATATCCATCATACTCGAAAGCCACGGGCGAACAAAACTTTCGCCAGCGCCACGAGCTACCCGGGGTAGGCCGCTTTGTTGAGTACCTCCGTGGCCGCTCCGTTGAGAGAGCCTCCCAGATAACGCAGGCCTGCATCGAGGACTACCAGCAGCATCTCGTGGAGAAGCTTGCGGACCAGAGCGTGAATACGACGATGATCTATGCCCACCTGGCCCCGCAGGATGATGAGATCAACGTGCTGTGACTTGACATTGCTGAAGCTGGTGTCCCTGAGCGGGTGGCACAGGAAATCCTCGGCCACTCCGGTAAGTTGATGACCCGCTACTACACGAACACGTCCCTTGAGGAAATGCTCGACGCCGTGGGGAAGGTGGAGGCGTCGGACGAGTAACCCCCCGGCCCACAATTCCGAAGTCTTCGTGCCACACCAGGATGGCCGTATCACCCCCTCTTCCTCAAGAAGCCGGTCAACATCTCGTGAGACGGAAGTTGACAAGGAAGGTCTTGGGGCTATAATGCCTTCGATTACCTGTCCATAGAATCGCGGCGCTCCCACCATTAATGTAGCGCCGCGCGCTGTCGGGCGAGTGCCCCCCTCCCCGACAGCACCCCCTCAGCGGGTGGGCCTACCCCGGCCTGCCCGCTGTTTTTTTGGCGCCCTGTGACGAGAGCAGCTAGCACCTCAGGACGACGAGATCAACGTGCTGTGATTCGGTGTTGCTGGAGCAGGTGGACAGGAATGGGTTGTGCAGAAATCCTGGGCCGAGATCCGCCGCCCGGTGTGGCGCTTGACCCTCCGGATGACCTGCCGGGCAGTCTGAGGTGAGGCGTCCTGGTCAGGCCGCCTATCCTGTTGTTGCTCTATGACAGCGTCCATAGGCTCCGCTCTTTTCGAACTCTGGGATGGTTCTACTTCCCAGGGGCCGGAGCCGGAGGTACACCCGCCGTCCCCCTGCTCTGCGAAGCCCGCTTCGCAGGGCGGAGAAGAGGTGTGGCGGGGGGAAAACCGAAACACCTCAAGACCGTATACCTCTCAGTGTCTCACAATCGCTGACGGCGGACAGTCATGATAGTCATGCAGAACATAGAGCACCGGTACCTTTTCTACCCTATAGGAGCCGTGTCGCTGAAGATGTTCCTTTTCCCCGGGATGTTTCTGCTTATGCTGCTGTACGCGATCTTCGTGAAGGCACGGGAGATCACCGAACCGGACGACGTAGCCGAACGGCTGAACTGGCGTAGGTGGCTCGTCGGGGCCGTAGTGGTGTATGCGCTCATCGTCGCGCTGAGCGGTCCCGTCAACGCGGGCAGACCCGACGCGGTGCCCGCTGATCGGCTGCGGTTCCCTGTCCAAGCGGATTGACAAGTCCTGACCAACCTGTACACTGTGAATGGCTGGCTGGCACGTGTGAAAGACACCGGCATGTGGGAAGTTCCGAAGGGATGCTCTGAGGGCACGATGGCGTGGCGTGAGTCGCGGACGTCCGGCACACACGAGCAGACTGTGGGTCGCTCGGCACCGTGAATTGGAGGCAAGAGCGCGTGATGAAGACCAAGGACCGTCTTTTGCGGGCTGTGTTTGTTGGTATGGCTGTGGCCATTGCGTGGTTTATCCGCGGGGATTACGGCGGCATATGGGGTGTCGGGTTCTGCGGCGCCATGCTGGGCACGGGGTTCGCGTACGTCAGTGGCCAGCGGAACATGTTCAAGTGGATGCCGTTGCTCGCCGGTGTTGCCGCAGTAACGCTTTATTCTTGCCGCAGCTACTGGGAGCCCTTCCACGGGTATGCAACAAACAAGACTTTCGTCAACTACGCCTATGGCTTTTTCATGTTGATTCTGCAGGGCGGCGGGTGGGGATGTTTTGCGTGCTGCCTGATCGGGCTGATGCTTGAGACGAAGCCCCTGAGAGCATCGGAGTGGGCGAGCGTAGTTGCGACGGTATTAGTGGCGATCTTCGTGTTCTACTATGTGGTGGTGGACCTCATTGGGTTTCACGTGACCACCGGGCCGTTGCGTACCGACAAGGTCATCGGTCTTAACGGCGGCGTGATAGGGCTTTTTGTGTGGCTGATTCTGAGCAAGAAGCACTACGGGCTGAAGGGCGCCTTCTTTGGATACATTGGATTCGGCCTCGGGGTGGCGGGGGGGCGGTTCGTGGCCAACGTGCGCGACTACGGCACGTGGACGATCGGGGACTGGTATGTCCTCCAGGGATTATTCGGCCGCTTTGAGAATATCATGGAGTTTCTGACTGGCCTGATCGGTGGCACTATCTTCACGTACGGCATGCTTGGCAAGAAGGCCCCGGACTTCCCTGAGGACAAGCACTCCAAGCTCCTCAGCATATACAGCATATTCTTCCTATTGGCAGGGATCCCAATCGTGACCAGAATAATGACAATGAGCGGGGACATCCATGACGGGGACACCGGCGGCACCAAACTGGCCAAATGGACGCAGCGGATAGCGCCCTACCATGCTGACCCCGCCGCGCTTGCCAGTATGATCCCCACCGTAGTCAGTATCGTGTGCGTTCTTGCGACCATCGGCGCAGTTGTCTGGCTCTTCCTGTATCTCCGCGATAAACACAGGTTTGCAGCATTCCCGGTTCTTTGCCTTTCGGCAACTATGATAGTCATGCAGAACATAGAACATCAGTACCTTCTCCGTCCTTTCAATCAAGGGTGGAAGGGGATGCTTTTTGCCGGGACCTTTCTGCTCATGCTGCTTCACGTGATCTTCATAAAGAAGCCGGAGGTAACCGAACCGGACGAGGTGGCTGAGCGCGTGAACTGGGGCAGATGGCTCTTGGGGGTGGTAGTAGTCTACGCACTCATCGTCGCGTTGAGCGGTCCCGTCAATGCGGGCAGAAAGGGCGACGTGAGCCGTGATCATTACCGGTTCCCGGCCGGTGACGTGCAACAGGTCGTCCCGTGGGGCCGTGGTGGATAGCGTGCGCCCGCGGGTCTGCAATGTTGGCTGCATCCCTACCCATATTTCGGGTAGGCGCGGCGTCTCGCCGCGCTATGCTGAACCCGACAGGCGAGGTTTCGAAAGAGACTCCAAGCACGGACATTCCGTACACAACAACAGGCACTGGATTGCTCAGCCCCATTGTCCGGCTGGCGGGCATTGTCGACGTCTATGACGCGCTTACGACGGAGAGACCCTACGCTGCGGCCAGAAGCCCCTATGATGCACTGGAGCTGATGATGAACGAGATGGAATCCCAGTTTCGACACTCGCATGCTCCGCTCGTTCGTGAGGTTCCTCGGACCCAAGGATCAGCGACAGGAGGACTCAGTCGGAGCTGGCCGCGACTGACGTGCCCAAAGGCCGCTCGCATATACTGCTGAGAGGCGCTGCTCCAGAAGAGCGTCTCGCCGGAGGATTACGACCAGACGCGCACCGCTGCCGACACCCTGAAAGCCGCCGTGGACGCCGACCAGGCGGCGTGCGATTACGCACGCCTTCAGGTCGAATACTGCACCATACGCAGTCCGTTGGACGCACGAGCTGGCGGCGTATTGGTCAAAGCCGGCAATCTCATCAAAGCCAACGATGCCACCATGGTGGCCCTCAACCAGATTGCGCCCACGTTCGTAACCTTCTCCGTGCCCGAGGGCGAACTGCCGGCAATCCGAGAACAGATGGCGGCCAACGAGCTGAAAGTGAAAGCGTTAATTCCTGGCGACACTGGCGCGCCGGAGCAGGGAACTCTCACGTTCATGGACAACGCCGTGGACACGACCACAGGCACAATCCTTCTCAAAGCCACGTTTCCAAACGAGGGGCGGCGGCTGTGGCCGGGGCAATTCGTCAACATTGTGCTCGTCCTGGCAACGCAGCCCGACGCCGTGGTTGTGACGAAGACGTGCCAGAGCAGGCACAAACCGGACTTCATCCGCGCTGCCTGCAATCACCTGTCAGCGGCAATGCGTCTGTTTGAGGACCTTGCCCGGCCGAAATGAAGACAACCACGGAAGCCCGACGCCTCAGCAACCCCTTCGCCCCGTGCTGCTTGAGCAGTGTCAAGAGTTCGCAGCAGCCACGTAACTATCCGCCTTGTTGGTCGGGTCTGTTCGGTCAGGCAGGATGTAGAGGTTCCCGCTCTTCGAGGCGCCCTCGCCCCAGTCCAAGTTGAACGATGGCGTCGCGCCCTGCGGATCAAGCGCCGTGATCTCGTTCACGGTGTTGTGCGTCTGGGTGTCGTAGGGCGAATCATACGCGATAGGGCGCTTTTGCCCGTGATGCCATCCGGCCCCAAACGCCAGAAGCCCGGAGGCATAGTCACAGGAGTGTTAGTCAGGTTCTCTTTGCTGGCATTCAACCCGCCAACAAAGCCAGCGTCGAGACTATCCCGAGCAATGTCGTTAGGCACGCCACGCACATCCTCAGGCGACCTACGCGGTGGCCACTCAGGATTCCCCCGTGGGTCGAGATGACTTTGCGATAGTACAGCACCCCTATAACGGGAACACACAGGAGAAGAACCCGGGGAAAAGCTACAACTGCCATACGCCAAGGAAGAACGAGGTCGCGTAGTCCCTCTCCTCCGAACGCCGCCTTCAGCAGGACGTATAATCCCAGCACGCATAGCACAAGAGCAAAACTTATTAGGCCCACAACATTCCACAACAGAGCGTTTGCCTCTTCACCACCCGTCTCGCCGCCCACGCCAGTACCTTGCGCGGCCGCTTGAAACAACAACAGCAAGAGAAAAGCCACTATTAGAAGTTGGCAGACTGCCAGTAGAAAAGAGCATATGCGTAAGAGTCGAGAAGAAGGCACGATGGCCCCAGCTCCCCCCGCTCGCATTCGCCCTTCCGAGCCGGGCTGAAGCCGGTCATATGGCTCATCCACAAAAGAGCACTTCTGCGTACCACGGACCTTTAGGAACCAAAAAAGGGGTGGGCCAATAGGGAAGAGAACGCAGAGAACCACATACCACACGAGTCGTAGGCTGCGGCGCGACAGGTTCTCGGCCACGAGAAGGCAAAGAATGAGGGTCGGCAAGAGGCTGCAGAAAAACGATAGTACCGTGATTATCATGATCCAATGCAACCCTACCTTGAACCCAAGAAGTATCTGGGGCGCCTGTGAAATGCATCTCCACCAGACAAAATGTACGCTAGCGACTACCAAGGGCCATACCACAAACCAACCATCGCAGAGGCTGCGCTCTATCGTACATGGCCTCATTCCGTTGGCTGAGAGCCGCGAATATGTCACCATGTCACGCCTTTGACCTCCGGTTTAGGGTTGTCCTCCCAAGTAGGCGAAGGTAGCTCTTGATAACTCTTCGTACACCCGGGGTCCGCCACGAAAAGCCTAAACGCTTTGCCTAGCCGCTCTTCGTGGATGGTCATCTCGCTAGTCCATATCTTGGTCCACCGCCAACTTGTACTCACCAGATTCAGACCAAGCGCCTTCCACCCGCACTCGATCTGAAGCGACTGCCCACCTGGCCCTATCCTGGCGCTCGCAGCTACAATGAGTAGGGCGATACCGGAGCTACCGCCCCCCCAGCGCCCGTACCATCGGCTTGTGAAGTCGTCAGAGTTGGGAGTGCCCCATGCCTCCCCTACAAGGGCTCCCCTTGATGCCTGTATCCCAAGGCCTGCGAGCAGCATTCTCATTCCGCCACGTGCGGTGGGCACTTCGTAGACGCTCTGCCTGACCACCGTCTTGCCATCGTCACAACGGTAAATCCATTCGCCCACTTTCTTTCTCTTCATACACTCATACTTGAGTGATGCTTGACCGTACCCCAAGGCAACTTGACCCGATCCGATGGTTCCCGTGACCCACCACCTGCCCTCAGGACAATCTACGCCCAAGCCAGATGGGTCTGATTTGTCAGGAGCCGCGCTGCCGGCAAACTCGTACAGACCAAAACCATTCAGATATCCGGCTGGGTCTCTCTGGAGGAGCCTGCCCAGTGCCGGACTCATGACCCGGTTGCGGAAGTAGTAGAGGCCGGCTTCTGAGTCCCATCGGCGGCCCTGGAAGAGATAGGGGTTGCCGGTGGAGGAATGGCCGGCCTGGACGGCTACGGCGGCTTCGCCATAAGGGTCATACTTGATCCTTTCGGCGGTGTCACCGCTGGAATCAGTCACTGCAACTACGTTCCAGTTGGCCTGCTGCGCATAGAAGTACCGGCTTGAGCCTTCCCCGTCGGTGCAATCGCCGTCACTATCTGTGTCTTTGTCAAAGATCAGGACTTCATCTACGTAAGTGGGGCCGTAGACGTACTGTCTCCGCGGCTCCCACTTGTCGTCTTCCGTCCCCTCGCCGTTAGTGTCCCATTCCCGCTCCTCAAGCTCCTGCCAGCCGTGATTAATATAGAGCACGTCCGTGCCCGAAGTAAGGTCTTTCTTCACCCGCCGGTTCTTGCCGTCGTAGTAGTAGCTCACCACAGTTGACCACGTCGGCGGGCGCCTCTCCCGGGCCCACTACCAGTACACGCTCCAAGGCGCCGACACAGAGCCCAGAAGCATGTCACGAAGTCTTGCCATCCGCCGCGACGGATGGTATCCTTGGCGTGGGGACAGGACCGGAAGGAGCCGTATGAGCTCAAAAGCCTCCAAATGTCTCATTTACCTGACGACTTACACCCAGAAAGGACAGGCATGATCGGACCCGTGCTGAAACGGGAACGTGACTTCGGGGAGTTCCTGAAGGCGCTGTGGCGGCGCGGGCGTCCAGCCTACCTGCCCTTCTACGAGCACCTGGCCAGCCCCGGCTTCATTGCCCGCCGCACCGGCGTGCCCTTCGACCGCATGACGCGCGGCGAGGAGGGCTATTGGGAGACCTACGTGGACTTCTGGCTCGGAATGGGCTACGACTGCATCCCGATGGAGATTCCACCTGCCTTGCCGCTCCCGGCGGGCCACGGCGGCCTGAGCGAGGGGAGCGAGGCGTTTGTGGTGATCCGCTCGATGGAAGACCTGGAGCGCTATCCCTGGCCGCCCGAGAGTGATCCGATCGAGCTGCGCCACTTCGAGACGGTGGCCCGCCTCTTGCCGGAGGGGGTGAAGATCGTGGGCGGGGTGGAGGCGGGTCCGTTCGAGTGGGCCTCCCGGATGCTGGGCATGATGGGGATGTCCTACGCGCTGGCCGACGAGCCGGAGCTGGTGGAGCAGGTGTTCGAGCGGATCGGGAAGATCCACGAGAGCGCGGCGCGGCAGCTGGCCAGCATGGAGGTGGTCGGCGCGCTGCGGCAGGGGGACGACTTAGGGTTCAAGACGTCGACGTTCTTGTCTCCCAATGTGCTGCGGAGGCTCGTTCTGCCGATATACACCCGTTTGGTGTCGCACGCGCACGCCGCCGGTAAGCCGTTTATCCTCCACTCATGCGGCAACCTGGCGGGAATCCACGAGGACCTGATCGAGGGGTGCAGGATCGACGCGAAGCACTCGTTCGAGGACGTGATCCTGCCGGTGGAGGACTTCAAGGCGCGCTACGGGGGACGGGTGACGGCGCTGGGGGGGCTGGACGTGGACGTGATCTGCCGGGCCGGGGAGCGGGAGCTGCGGGCGTATGTGCGGCGCAAGATCGAGGCGTGCTGGGCCGACGGATGGTGGGCGCTGGGCACAGGGAACAGCCTGACGGATTACATGCCGGTGGAGCGCTACATGATGGTGCTGGAGGAAGGGATGCGGGCGGGGGCGTGATCGGCGCATCCGCTTGGAAAGAGCAAAGCGGGTTCCGGCAGCACAAGCAACGACGGAAGCAGGTTGACAGGATGTTGAGAATGATGTAGTATATGCGTAAGGACTTAATTGGAGTTCGGCACATGACCGATGCTCAGAGGTTGGCGAGGGTGTTCCGTGCGTTGTCGGTTCCCACGAGGGTCAGACTCGTGCGGCTTCTGAAGGAGCACGAGCTGTGCGTCAACGCGCTGGCGGCGCGCCTGGAGGTCACACCTGCGGCGGTTTCGCAGCACCTGCGCGTGCTGCGGGATGCCGACCTGGTCACTGGCGACAAGCGAGGCTACTACGTGCACTACCGGGTCAACCCGAAGACGCTGGCGGCGTGGAAGGCTCTGGCGGACAAGCTGCTCGGCCCGGAGGCCGAGTAGCATTCTCTTTTTTTGCTGCGTTTAGAAGTATCCGCGCAGGTGCTTAGATAGGGAGAATTGACGATGTGTAACGGAAAGAAGGCCTGCCAGAAGCCCAGGGCGCTCAAGGGCAAGCCGCAGGACTGCTCCCAGGAGCAGATCAAGAAGTGCCACGGCGATGCGAAAGGCCACCCCTGCGTGACCAAGAAAGGCAAGTGAAACGGACCACGACGCCCGGCCTACTTCCAGCGTCGCTGCTCGGCTGTGCGACTGTTTCGGCGGTCCTGCCGCGGGCGTGTGTCGGCGTGTAGCCAGCAAGTCCTCCGCAGTTGAACCGCCAACTGGGAGCAAGTTCCTTCGTCATCCGCGCGATTCCTTCATCGCCGGACGCCACGGATCGTGGCGCCGCGCCGCGGCGGCGTCATCCCCCGTTCGTCGGCGGCAGGAGCGCGGCGACCTTGCGCACGGCCTCGGCCGTGTCGCGGATGTCGTCCTCCGAGTAGTTCTCGTGCAGGCCGACGTTAATCATGTGTGCGAGCGCGCGCTCGGTCTCCGGACAGAGGTTCTCGTCGTATTCGATCTTGCGGTCCGAGTAAGGGCTGTCGAACGGGAAGTGCGAGTCGCCGTAGGTCTCCTTGGACGCGCAGCATTCGGCACAGCTGTAGATGGGCCTGCCTATGTAGCCGGCGCTCGCTCCAATTCCTTCGGCAACAAGCGCCTTTGCGAACTCATCAGGCGTCCACTTCTCAAGCCAGATGGGGTAGCTCCAGTAGGAATGCTCGCTCCCCTCGGTGACGGGCGCACCGCGGAGGCCGTCTATGTCGCTGAGTAGTTCCGTCAACAGGTTGCCCAGCTTCATGCGCCGCTCAACGCGGGAGCGGACGCGCTTTATCTGCGGCAGCCCCACCGCGGCCGTCTGCTCGTTCATGCGGTAGCAGGGGGCGAGGAAGAGGTAGGCGCGCGGGCCCCAGCCCTTCCTCTGGAACCCCTTGTCGGAAAAGAACCGCATGCGCTCGTAGAGCTTGTCGCTGTCGGTGATCGTCATGCCTCCGTCGCCGGTGGTCAGGTGCTTGGACTGCTGGAGGCTGAAGCAGCCGATGTCGCCGATGGTCCCGAGGTATCTGCCTTTGTATTTCGTGACGTGCGCCTGGCTGCAATCCTCGATGAGGACCAGGTTGTGCCGGCGTGCGATGTCCACCATGGCATCCATGTCGCAGGCGTTCCCGAACAGATGCACGACGATGATGCCGCGGGTGCGGTCGGTGATCTTCCGCTCCACGTCGGCCGGATCCATGTTGTAGGTGTGGTCAACGTCAGCGAAGATCGGGATGGCATTCTGAAGGAGGATCGGCGCGACGGTGCCCAGGTCGGTGATGGGGGCAGTGATGAACTCGTCGCCGGGGTTGGGATTCACCGTGCCGACAGCCACGTGAATGGCAGCGGTGCCCGAGGTGGATGCGACGGCGTGCTTCACCCCGTACAGCTCGGCGAACTCCTCGCAGAACCTGTCCACGTACTGCCCGCCCCACCAAAAAAGCTTCTGCGAACGGATCGCCTCAGTGACGAGGTCAATCTCTTCCTGACCGAAGAGCTCGCGCCGCGGGAAAGGTTCCGTGCGCACCTTCGGGCCGCCGTCAATCGCCAGCTTGTCCATCTCCAACCTCCGTACGGGACGGGCTCGAAAAGCAGTTGTCACAACGAAGACGCGTCGCCCGGCTCACGTGCAGTCAATGGTCCGAGACTTTAATGTCCCCCTGCCCCGGTGTCAAGCCGCCCGCGAACGCCAGCCTAATGCTCCCATCCGAAGACGAGCGTTCGCCTGCACCCGTCAACGCAGGCGATCCATCTGTCTGCGCCGACCTGATAAGCATCAACCTGGTGCATCCCATCCGCGTTCCAGCCCGTGCCCGTGGCGCTGAGGATCGGACTCTCGGCCACCTCTCGTTCCTCGTAGCGTGAGGGCGTCAGCCGGGTTATCTCAAACGCTCGAACTGCGTTCCCGTAAGAGGGGTAGTCATCCTGGGCATACCTGATGATCCTGTCGCCCATGACAAAGACTCGTCCGCCGGGCCTCGCGCGGTTCGGGTCGCCGACAACAATGGGGCTTTGCGGATGCTCCACGAAGACGCCCATCAGATCGTCCGAACCGTAAAGCCGAAGGGTATCATTGCGCCCCGGCGCTGTCTGGCAGAATAGCCACCACCTGCCCTCATGATGCAGGATTGTCGCGTCGGTGAAACAACCGCCGAGTATCGTCTTCACAAACGACCACTTCGTCGGGAAACTATCGGCCTTATACAACCGGATGGAATTCGCCTCCAGGGTCTCCGGAATCATGTAGTAGTCGTTCTCCCACCTGAACACGCAGGGATACGACAGATGGAACGGCTCGTCGAGGACTACACGCTCATAGGACCAGCTCAGCCCGTCCGGGCTGACTGCAAGCCCGATGTCGCCCTGCCTGGTCTCCGCGTTCATGACCTCAAAGAACATGTACCAGGTGGAATCGTGTTTCACCATGAAGGGGTCGCCAATTGACTCCGCACGCACGTCGCTCACGTCCTTTGCGGTCAGCACCGGGTTGCTCACGCTGTCGGAAGGACCAAGGCTTAAGGGGGACTTCCCCGTGTAGATTCCTATGGACCACTGGTACTGCCTAGCGACAAACGGGATGCCTCGGTCCTTGCCCACGTGTACGCCGCAGAGGAAGCCGATGAGCGCACACACGATTCCGACGAAGCCAAAACGCACCAGCCTTCCGGTCACAGTGCAGGCTCCCTTCTCAACCGGTCCAGTTCAGCAGTCAACGTCCCCATGTATATCCCACCCGCCTGCGAGTGTCAACGACGCCTTCGCCTGAATTCCTCCGTCTGCAGTGCCACGCGACACGCCTCACGCGGGCAAGACTGCCATGCGCGCTCAACTGCGCGCTGGACGAGTCGCACCATGCTGTGGTATCTTGTCCCCGAGACCCTTGATCGCTGAGGTGAAACACATGAACTCACGAGAACGAGTGCTGTGCTCGCTTTCCTGGCAGGAACCTGACAGGGTGCCCATCCAGACATACCTGACGGGGGAGATGGCGGAGAGATTACAGGCCCACTTCGGGGGCAAGGACGTTCTGGAGTGCCTGGGGGTTGACTTCAGGAGAGCAGAGCCGACCTACGTCGGGAAGATCAAGCCGCCGCAGGACGGACTGACCTACGACATGTGGGGCGTGGGACGCCGGCTCGTCTCGCACGAATCGGGGACCTACGACGAGGCTGTCGAGCTGCCGCTCGCGCGCCTCAAGACGCTCGACGACGTGGAGGCATATCCCTGGCCGAGCCCGGACGACTGCGACTACTCGTCCATCCCGGCGCAATGCGGGAGGTTCGACGACTACTGCATCTGCGTGGGCAACCCCGGCTGTCCCGACATCCTTAACGGCACCTCATTCGGCCGCGGCATGGAGCAGGTCGTGTGCGACATCGCGACGAGGGATGAGGTCGGCATGGCCATAATAGACAAGCGGGTGGATTTCCAGTATGAGCTGCTCAAACGCACACTCGAGGCGGCGGGCGGGAGAGCGGATATCGTCTGCCTCGGCGAAGACTGCGGCAACCAGAACGGGAGGATGTTTTCACCACGCGATTTCGACGAGGTGTTCCGCCCGCGCCTTCAGAGGTTCTTTGACCTGGCGCATGAGTTCGGCGCCAAGGCCATGCTCCACTCCTGCGGCGATACGCACGAGATCATGCCGACCTTCATGGAGATGGGGCTGGATGTGCTGGACGCGATGCAGCCGGAGCCTCGCGGGATGGATCCGGAGACGATTCGGCGCCTTTGCTTCGGTCGGCTGGCCTTCTGCGGACTCATCAGCACGCAGCACACGCTGCCGTTCTGCACCGTGGAAGAGTGCCGGGCCGAGGCGCGTCACAGGCTGGACGTGATCGCCCGCGGCGGGGGATACATCTTCTCGCCCGCGCACAACGTCCAGTCCGATACGCCCCTGGAGAATGTCCTCGCCATCTACGAAGAGGCCCTCGGACGTCCGCTCATGTAACGAGGCGCCCGCGCCGGACGCTGTCGGCACCCCTCACGGGCCCGAAGGCGGACCCACTGCCCCGACGCCAAAGAGGGCCTTCACCGAAGGTCTGTTGAGCACAAGGATCGTGAAGACACCCAGCACCGTCCCGAACGGCATGAACAGGCAGCTTATTGCGGCAACCACCAGGCAGAAGGTGTAATGCCTCCGCCGGGCGAGACTGCGCCCCGCGAGAAGCACGACGACTGCAAGCCCCCAACCCGCGAGGATCATCATGGCAGGGATGAGCGTGAACAGGAGCCCAAACAGCAGGGGGGGACCGTGACCGCCCGACATCGCCGCAGGGGCGACAAACCAGACGATGCCTACAATGAGGTGGATGATCGGGAAACATGAGAAGAGCGCAATGATGCCGGCGACCACGTAGTGGAAGATGGACAATAGCCTCAGATGTTCCTGGTCCATGTGACTTTCCCCTGTTCAGGAGCTGGATCCACGCCCTGCAAACGTGCAAAGGTCGGCCGAGAGGAAATCGAGAATCGGCAATCGGAGATCGAAAATCCTCTGCCCCTACTGCACCGTCTGGTGCGTCTGCTCCCATTGGTCGAGGGTGAACATCACCTCGCGCGCCTGGCTGCCTTTGTATGACCCCACGATGCCCGCCTCGGCCATCATGTCAACAAGCCGCGCGGCGCGGGAGTAGCCTATGCTCAGCCTCCTCTGCAGCAGCGACACCGACCCCCTCTGCGTCTCCAGCACGATCCGCACCGCCTGGTCGTAGAGGTCGTCGCTTCCGCTGTCGGTGCCGACTGCAGCGTGGTATTCACGCAACTCCGCCTTGAACTGAGGCCCCCCCTGCTTGCTGAGGAAATCGACAATCCGCCTGACCTCGTCCTCTGACATATACGTTCCCTGAGCACGCACCAGGCGGCTGCTGCCCGGAGGAAGCATCAGCAGGTCGCCCCGACCCATCAGGACCTCCGCGCCGTTGCGGTCAAGGATCGTGCGCGAGTCCACCTTGGATGAGACATTGAAGGCGATGCGCGCGGGCAGGTTCGCCTTGATGAGGCCCGTGATGACGTCCACCGACGGGCGCTGCGTGGCGCAGATGAGGTGGATGCCCACGGCTCGTGCCTTCTGTGAGAGACGGATGATGCTGCCCTCGACCTCCTTGGCCGCTATCATCATCAGCTCGGCCAGCTCGTCGATGACGATCACTATGTGGGGCATGTAGAACGGCACGTCGTCTATCTCTGCATCCTCTTCCGGGTCGAGGCGGCGGACGATCTCTTCCTTGCCGAGCTTGTTGTAGGCGTGTATGTCGCGCACGCCCACTCTGGAGAGGACGCTGTAGCGGTCGTCCATCTTCTTGCAGGCCCACTGGACCACGGCGGCCGCCTTCTTCATGTCTGTGAGGATGGGGCAGATGAGATGGGGCAGCCGGGCATAGTCGCTGAACTCGACTGATTTCGGGTCGACGAGCAGCAGTTGCACCTCGTGCGGGGTGCGGGTCATGAGGATGCTGCAGATGATGCTGTTGACGCAGACGGATTTGCCGGAGCCGGTCGCGCCGGCCAGCAGCAGGTGGGGCGCCTGGGCGAGGTCAACGATGAGCCGGTTGCCGGCCGTGTCCTTACCCAGGAACAGCGGGATGGCCATCTTGGCGATCTTCCGGTCGGCGGGGTCGATCATCTCGCGCAGGCCGACGATTTCGCGCTCGGTGTTGGGCAGCTCGATGCCCACGGTGCTCTTGCCGGGGATGGGGGCGACGATTCGGACGTTGGGCGCCTTGAGTGCGATGGCGAGGTCGTCGGCGAGGGATTCGACACGCGATACCTTCGTGCCCGCCGCCAGCGCGAGCTCATACATGGTGATGACGGGGCCGCGCTGGACGCGCACCACGTTGGCGAAGACCTTGAACTCGCTGAGCGTGCGCTCCAGTATCGCACTCTTCTGGCGTATCTCCTCCTCGTCCTCCTCTATCATCTGGTCGTCAAAGGTGTCCAGCAGGTCCATCGGCGGCAGTTGGTATTCGCCTTCTGGTTCCTCTCCTTCGCTCTCGCCTCCCCAGCCGTTGAGGTCCAGTTGCTCGTCCGCCTCCTCTGCCGGCGGCGCATCTACGGCGGCAGCGCGAGTGATGACCAGCGGTTCGTGCGGCGTTTCGGCGCGCGGCTCGTCCTCCAGTATCGGCTCCTCATAGTCCTGCGGCGCCTCGACAGGCAACACGGCATCCGTGCCGGCGGCAGAGGTGGCGAGGACCCTCTTCGGGAGTGGCTTCCGAGGTTGCGCAGCGCCCACCCATCTCAAAACGGCCTCCCGCAAAGCTGCGAAGAGGGACATCGTGGGCGCGCCTGCGACCAGCAGCCCGCATACTGCGCACAACAGCAGCAGCGCGGTGAGCGCCCCCACCGTCCCGACGCCGGCGCGCAGCCAGTTGGTCAGCAGCATGCCCAATGTCCCGGACGACATCCGCGAGAGCGACCAGGACCCGCCCCACGAATAGGGCAGGCTCAATGCAATCGCCATCGCCCCCAGTCCGGCCAGGACGCCCATCGCCTTCGCGCCCCAGCGGGCGGGCTGCACGTCGGCTACGAGCAGAGCCCCGACGACCACGACGAGCGCGGCAAACGGCAGCGATAGCCAGCCGAGCAGGGCCAGTGCGTAGGACGAGACATACGCACCCGCCACGCCGCAGATGTTGGTCACGATCTCGCCGGACGGTTCCCGCGCTGCCGCCGCGTGCCGCTCGCTGCTGAAATCCCGGAACGGACCCTCGTACGGATCGTGGGTCAGGATGCTGGCAGCCAGGAACAGGCCCGTCGCTACCAGCACCAGGCCGCCTATCACCGCTATTGGCTTATGACTCTGCATCGCGAAGGATCCCCATACAGGCGCAACACTCCCGCCATATTCTACGCTACCCCGGCGCCGCCTCGCCAGACTATTGCCATAAATACCTATGCCGCAAGCACTTCAGACAGCCCGGAAAAGCCGCCCGCGCACACCTCATGCCCGCGTTCGCTTGACAGCGCGCGGCATTAATGTTACCAAACTGCCCGGTTTGCGCTGCTTTTCCCCCTGTTGTGTTCCTGTCGAGAGGCGGACAAATGGCCGAAGTCCAGAAGAAAACCGTCAAACCGATGACCGTTCTGAGCCTGGCCTTCACCGGCTCCTACCGGCAGACCAGCGACAAGTTGGATGAGCTTATTGGATGGGTGCTGCGCGCAGGACACCCCTACGCCGGCCCGCCCATGGGGATCTACTACGACGACCCTCAGACGGTTGCCGAGAGCGACCTGCACGCAGAGGCCGCCGTCCCCATCGAAGAGGAATGCGAGATAGGAGAGGGCATAGTGCGCAAGGAGGTGCCCCGAGCAGAAGTCGCGAGTACTGTCCACGGCGGACCGTACGACGAGATTCATCAGGTCTACAAGGAGATATTCGCGTGGATCGCCGCCAATGGGTATCGGTACGTGCGGGAGGCGGGCACGCGCGAGATCTTCCACAAGATGATGGGCGAGGTTGACACGCCCGACAAGCTCGTCACCGAGATCCAGGTGCCCATCGAGCCGGCCCTCGCCGCCGAGACACCCGAGCCGGGCTCAAGTCCGAAGGCGCCGTAGCGCCCTGGGTGTCCTCGCCGTTGGCATCCTTGCACGCGTCCAACGAATCCGCAGAGCTGTCGGACGTAGCTTGCCGTCACAATGCGCCCGATGATCCGCATATCCACGGACTCGGAACGCCGGGGCTTGTCCTCGCCCCGTTCGCGCGCCGCGGGCCGATCCCTGTTGCAGGTGAGAAAGAATCACTGTCGAATGGCTTCCCGGCCAGGACTCGAACCTGGAATAGCAGGACCAAAACCTGCTGTGTTACCAATTACACCACCGGGAAGGCGAGCCCGCGGCGTCACGTCCATTTTACTGCCAGGCAGGACAGGGCTGCAACGCTTCGAACACAACCGCAGGACATCCCGCCCCCGGGCAGCCACCTGGCCTGCGGCCACCGGCGCACAAAAAAACAGGGCCGAAATCCCGGCCCTGCAGCCAAGTCATTGACGGTCCGCGTGCGTATGCGCCCAAGTGCCGTCCACGCGCGGACCTCTCAGAAGAAATCCAGCGGTTTCTCCTCCGGCGCGACATTCTCTTCCACAGCGGGCGGCGTCACTGCTTCCGGCGCGACATTCTCTTCCACAGCGGGCGGCGTCACCGCTTCCGGCGCGACCTTCTCTTCCACAGCGGGCGGCGCCACTGCTTCCGGCGCGACCTCCCCCGCCTTGGGCTGGGCCTGCACGGGTTGAGCCGGCGTCACCTGCGGGACCTCTGCCTTCTCCGGATGGTAGTAGGCGTCCCAAAGCCCCTCGGCAACGAACACGTCACCTGCCAACATCCGCTGGTCTTTTTCCAGGCCCACTATTGTGGCCAGAGACGTATTCGGGAACACCTGGGTTACCAGGACTTCGCCTTTCTTCACTCGCGCGCCGCCGGGCGCTTCTGAGTAGATGACTGCCCTGGTGTTTTTCTGCACCTGCGCGTCCTTGCCGCCTCCGAGCATGACGAACTCGTACGCGGGATCAACCCTCAGGACTTCGCCTCCTGCCTTCAAGGCACTGACTTCTCCCCCGCCCATTGCGCTCAGGTAGCGATCCTTCCACATGGCGATCTCGAGGTCCAGCAGCCTCTTCTCTGTGTCCCAGGTCAGCCGGGCAGCATCGAAGTCGCCCTGCTGCTTCCGCGTCTCGGCGAGAGAGTTCTTGTAGAGCTGCTCCATCTGAGTGAACTGCTTGGTGGAATTCGCCATGTCCGCCGCGTGGCTGGCAACCTCCGTGTTGAGCTTGCCCAGCAGCTCTGTGCGCTCTCGCTCGAAGCCCACTGTCTTCTCCGCCAGAAGGTCCTGTTGCGCCTTGAGGTTTCTCTGGAGCTCCGGGACGTCGCTCTGGGTCAGCCTCAAGTACTCGGATTCATACCTTTCAAGCAGACCCTTGACCGTGAGATAAGGCTCCTCGGTACCAACCTGCACGGGGGAGTTCTTGAGCGATTGTTCGAGGCCCGCGAGGCGGTCGTTCACGCCTGCAAGGCTTTCCCAGCCCAGCCTCGTCACCAGTTCGTCGTAGGTGGCTGCCTTTGAGAGTTGCTCTGCGACCTCCTCGTAGGCTTTCCGCTCGTACTTGAGATCGTACTCGGGGGCCTCATTGGCGGACAGTTTCCAGCCATGCTCGTCGAACGCCTTGCCGACGGTCTCGGCAAACTCGGCCTGATTCTGCCTCGCCGCCTGGCTCACAGTCGAGTACTGCTGGAAGAACCAGATCGAGGCGAATATACCGACGAAAGCCAGCACAACGAAAATGATCAGAGCCAGAAGCGTCCCTGATCCCGCACTGCGTCTTGCCGCGGCCATCCTGTTTCTCCCTTAAGTATCGGCCCTATGGGGTCATGGAACCGTTGCCCTCAACCATGGCAATCGGGGCCGTCCCTCGGGGCATCCGTTTTGAGTGCGTATAAGGTAAAGCCTTCTCATGTGCTTTGTCAACCTAAATCAGCCCAAGCCGGCCCCTGCGAGCGCCTCCTTGAGGCGCCGTTCGGTCTCCTCAAGCAGCGCCTCGTCAAGCTGTCTGGTGCGCATCCCGGTCCCGCGCACGAAGCACAGAACAAGCTCAGACTGTGCCCGCAGCCAACCGCACGCGTCCAGCGCCAGCGCGTAGAGGGCAAGCTGCGGCCAGTAGCGGCTTGCCGCCCTTCCCTCAGCCTCAGCCTCCAACCTGTCCGTCTTGTAGTCGAGCACAACCGTTCGCTCTCCGCCCATCAACAGAAGGTCTATCCTGGCCTCCAGCAATCCGTCCGCCCCCGCGCCAAAGAAGGGCAGAGCCCGCAGCGGCACCGCGATGGGAACCTCCTGAAGGACAACTTCCGCCCCCCGCACAAGCTCGCCGAACTCTCCGTCTTGGATCAGGGCAATGACGAGCCGCGCGGCCTCCCGTGCAGTCCCCTCGTCCAGTCCCATTGCCGCCGCCTCCATCGCAGCCATCCCTCCAGCCAGTGCTTCCAACTCTTCTGCCACACTGACTTCCTTCAGCGGCATCCGCCGCATCACGCTGTGAAACAGCGAACCGAACTCCCTGCCCTCTCCGCCGGCGGCCGCGGGCCCCACCCATTCGGCCGGTCCCTCCGCAAGCTCGCTGGGAAGGATGATCGGCGGCCTCTGTGAAGAGCGCAGGACAATCTCATCGTGCTCCTGCCGCCACTGTCTCCTCCTGCCCGGCAGCTCGGCCGCCGGCGCCCGCCCGGCCATCGGGCCGGCGGGACGCGCAGAAGGCTCGATGTCCGGCTCCGCGACGCGCGTGTCCCAGTAGAAGACGCCCTCCCGTGCCTCCCCGAACGGAACGTCTTCGGGCCCGGCAAAGCAGCCGGTCTCGGCCAGCAGCTTCAGCGTGCAGCCCTTATCGCTCCTCTGCCAGTAGAGCGGCAGGATGAGAAGCCTCCTGGCGCGCGTGGCGCCAACGTAGAGCAACCTCTTCTGCTCCTCCAGAACGTTCTCGCGTTCCAACTGCGCAAGCTCTTCGTAACCGCGTGAACGGATGCACGTGCCCGCGCTCAACTCCACCCGCCTGCCCAGCCGATCTACCACAAGCGGCCCGACGTCGTCGCGCAGCCCCCTCGACAGGTCCGGCAGGCAGACCGCGTCGAACTCCAAGCCCTTGGCCTTGTGGATGCTCATCAGCAGCACGAAGTCGTCCCCCGGCTCCACGACGCTCGACTCCTCCTCTGCCTCGCGCCGCTCGTGAAGCGTGGCAAGGTAGTCGATGATGCTGCGGAATGTCCCTGCCGATGCCATGTGGAGGGATCGGAGCTGTCCCACGAGCTTCTGCACGTTTGCCAAGCGCTGACGCCCCGCCGGCTTGAGCATGAAGGCCTCGAGCGCCTTGGTGCAGTCGAGGATTTCCCGCAGGAGCACGTGGGGCGGCACCCTGTTGCGGCGGGCGTGCCACCCCGACAGCAGGTCCATAGCTTCACCCGCCGGCCCCTCGTCCACCTCCGTGCGCAGGTAGTTCCACAATCCGCCGGCTTCCTTGTATCGGAAGAGCTCTTCGTCACTGACAGCGAAATAGGAGCTGCGCAGCGCCCCGACGACGGCTATCTGGTCGAGCGGATCATCCACGGCGCGCAGCACCGCGAGCGTCTCGCCGATCTCCTCGCGCTGGTAATAGCTCCGGCCTCCGACCACGCGGTAGGGTACGCCCGATTTCTCGAAGGCTTCCTCGTATATCTCCACGTCAGTCAGCGCCCTCAGCAGGCAGGCGAAGCCTCCGTAGCCGAGTGGTTCCTCGCCGGTCGCGCCAACAAGCGCCGACGGAGCGCGACCCTCCACCATATCCCGCACCACCCGGGCCAGATGGCGGGCCTCGAGAGTGCGCGCCGACTCTGCTTTCTTGAGGTCCTCTGCGTCTTGATCGGGCGGATAGAGTGCAATCACGGCCGGGGCAGACCGATCCTCGTCGCGGTTCGGGACGAGCGGCACGTGCTCGGCCTGGTAGACGCCCTCACGACCGCCGCCCGCGAAGACGCGCTCGAACACAGCGTTCAGACTCGCTATGAGCGCCGCCGTCGAGCGGAAGTTGCGCGATACCACCCGCACCGACTCCTCCCCCGAGGGAAGCCGCTCGAACAGGCGCTTGAACTGCTCGTAAACCTGCACGTCCGCGCCCCGGAACCGGTAGATGGATTGCTTGGGATCGCCCACCACGAAGAGCTTCCCCTGTTCCAGCTCCACGTCTTCGGGCCTGTCGGCGGATCCGCCGCGGCGCTCACACAGGAACGCGACGGCCTCCGCCTGGAGAGGGTCGGTATCCTGAAACTCATCCACGAACAACACACTGAAACGGTCCTTGAAGTAGCTCCGCACCGACTTGTTCGTCCTGAGCAGCCTTGCGGCGTAGAGCAACAGATCATGGAAGTCCAACGCCGAGCGGCGCCGCTTCTCCTCACCGTAGAACGAGACGAAGCCGCCAATCCACCCAAGAAGGTCGCAGGCCAGGTGAGCAGCCACCTCGCCAGCCGTCGCCGCCAACTCGCCGAAGACGCCCGCAGCCTCGTCGCGCACTTCCTTCGGGAAGCTGGTGAGCGTGCTCTCGACCTTAACGCGGGCCAGAAGCCCATAGGCAGCCGTGCGAAGCGCTGTCGTGTCGTGAAGGGGAATCTCGGTGATCCGCTGCGCCGCGTCCCGCAGGGCGCGCACATGAACGTTGCCTTCCCCGCGCACGTTCCGCGCGATGTATCCCACAACCTTCGCGCCGTGCTCCTTGAGGACACCGAGGAGTTCTTCCACACCCCGCTCGGGCCTGTCCAGCCGGAACAGGGACGCATCGAGCACCTCCGGGACTTTGACGACGGCATCCGCGAGCCCCTTGAGGCTGAAGGAACGCGGGTCGCCGGAGATGCCGATGCCTGCACGAAGGGCGTCCACAAGGGCCGGCTCACAGGCCTGGATCTGCTCGCTCATCCACGAGTCCCAGCAATGTTCCCTGAGCAGGTCGGCCTGTGTTTCGTCCAGGACCTCGAACTCGGGGTCAACGCCCGCTTCAATGGGCCGCTCCCTGAGCAAGGCGCCACAGAATGAGTGGATGGTCGAGATGTATGCCTGGTCGAGTTCCTCAATGGCTCGGGCGATGTTGCGGCGCTCGTGCTCTGGCAGCTCCTGCTGATGAACGCGCACGTTGAGTTCGCGGCGCAGGCGAGACTCCAGCTCGCCGGCCGCCTTCTCGGTGAACGTAATGGCCACAACCTCCGGCAGTCGGAAAAGTCCTTTGCGGATACCGCTGAGAATCCGCTCCGTCACAAGCGTGGTCTTCCCCGTGCCGGCGGCTGCCTCGACCAACATCGAGCGGTCCGTCGAATCAATGATGGAGCGCCTTGTTCGGAGGTCCTTCAGCCGCTCTGTCTCAGCGTCCTGCGGTGTCATGATGCCGGATGATTGACTGTTGGTGAAAAGTGATCGTGCCCGTCGCCCTGGAGGGCTTCCGACGTCGATTGCCTCGTCCTTCGGGTCCGCCTATTGGGCCGGCTCACCGAGCTGGATAATCATTGCCTCCTCGTCGCAGTTCTCGCGCTTGGAGCATTTGAAGCAGTCGCTCCAGATCTTGCTGGGCAGGTCCTCCTTGGCGTAGTCGCGGAATCCAAGGCGGCGGAAGAACTCCCTCACATAGGTGAGCGCGAAGACCTGCGTCATGCCCCGTTCACGCGCCTCGTCGAGACATCCTCGAACCAGTCCTGCGCCGACGCCGCTGCGCTGCGCTTCCTCCAGGACTGCAAGGCTCCGTATCTCGCCCAGCCCCTTGTCGGAAACGTGAAGTGCGGCGCAGCCGACGATGCGCCCGTCTGATTCGCAGACGAGGAAATCAGCCAGACGCTCACGGATCTCCTCGAGCGTCCGCGGGAGCATCAACCCGCGCGCCGCAAACGCATTGACGATGGCCATGATGGCCGCGCAGTCGTCCGGACGGGCTTTCCTGATCATTTGCCCTCTTCATACTCCGCCAGCATCGCCTGCGCCAGCAGGCTCAGAGCGTCCAGGCTGCGCCAAACCGACCTGAGCGTGACGAGATTGCTGCCGGGGCAGCGCCGGAAGCCACCCTCGGCCGCTTCGGGATTCCCCACGTAGTAGCTGTTCTCGGGAAGGAACTGGAACTGCACAAGGTAGCGGGCGGCAAGCAGCGCAGCCGACTTGCTCTTCTCCCGCAGCTCCGCAGCGGCCGGATCGTCGCGGGACGCGGCCAGAAGCCATCCGCTCACGAAGGCCTCCAGGTCCGCCGCCGTCTCCTCCAAAGGCGGCGGAAATCCCGACAGCGTCGCCCCGATCATGTCCGGTGCGGGGGCGTCCTCAGCCGTGAGCTGCTGCTCGAACATCGCCTCCAGGCACTCCTCGAAGCGGGCCATGCACGTGTCCGGAGAGAGCGAAGCGGACAGCTCTCGCACGGCTGTCACAAACCGCGCGCTCCCGGGCCCTGCACCCGGAGGGACCTGTTGTGAACTGAGCACGTCGAGTGCCTTCCAGGCCGAGAGCACGAAGAGCGGCTCGCCCAGCTCCCGGTGGGCGAGTGCAAGTGCCTGCGCGGCGTCGCTCTGGCTCACAATGTCCCAGCGGGGGTCCGCACCCGCCATCGCAGCGCCCGTTCTCGAATCGTACGCCGACGCGAACAAGCCATCGTCCCGCTGGAGGAACACCAGGAAGTTCCCCAGGCGCCTTGCCAGGTCATCCCATGTCCTGTCCCCGGAAGCGGCCCTGTATTCGCAGAACGCCCTCAACGCCGCGGCGGCATCCTCAAGGGCAGCCGGCTCGTCGGCCTTGCCCGAGTGCAGGATATATGCCATGTCCGGCCGGTCCTTCGGGACGAAGCTGCGGCGCACCAGCCACCCCAGCGCGTTCCTGCACGCCTCCAGACACTGCTCGTCTTCACGCCACGTGCAAAGCCGCCCCAGCGCCGCAGCAGCCTGCGCCTGCCCCTGCACATCGCTGCCAGGAAGGAAGATTTCGGCCCCGGCATCGTATTCCCGAGGAAATAAACCGTCCGCCTGCTGCACGCCGTGCAAGAACCGGCCTGCCAGCCTGCACGACCTGGCTACCTCAGCGAGACCAACCTCGCGCACCAACGGAAGACCACGCACCACGTCGAGGCAATCGGCCTTCCCCGGCTCAGTGTTGAGGAAGGACAGGGTCTTCAGGATGCTCATCGGATACGTCTTCTCGCGCCACTTCCCGGCGGGCAGTCCTGCATCCCGGCCGAGCAGCCGGAGCATCTCCATGTGGTCGTCGGCCCGGCGCTCGGCGACATCGCCCGGCAGGAACAGGTACGGCTCGCCGGCTGACCACAGCGCGAGGCCGATCGGCTCGCCCGGCTTCAGCAGGGCAAGCTCCTCGCGCTGTTCGGCAGGGAGGTCTTGCTGCTGTGTGACGACGTCGATCCGCGCCCGCAGCAATGCGCTGCGATCCGGTCCCGCTTGCGCGAATGCCGGCTCTTTCACCAGCAGGCGCGCGACGCTGCCGACGCTTTCCGCCAGCGAACCCTCGCGCGCCATTGCCCTCACACGCTCCCGCCCAGGCCGGTACACGCTCGCCACAACGGTCATGTCCTCACCGCGCCTGCAAGCCTCGGGCGCATTCGCCGTATCGGGAGGAGCGCCGGACGTTTCCAGTGCCCGGATCGAGTCCAGCAGAAGTCGCATGAGGTACTCCTGGTCAGCCTTCTCCAGCACAGGGGAACCTGCCGCGGAGGGCCCCGGAGCCAGCGCCTCACCGGGGGCCGGCATCGGCACGGCCCCGCTCCTTCGGGCAGGGCTCAGCCTGCCCCAGGCAAGCGCCACGATCACGGGAACCGTCAGCACTGCGAGCAGAAACAGCGCGGCCAGTTCCCTCCGCGTGGTTTCACGGGTCTGCCTGGTCATTGTGTGCAGCACTCGACTTCGGGATCGGTCGTGCCACTTTTCGCCACGAGGCGCCGAACGCAACGTCGTGGTCGGCCCGGCGCATCACTCTACTGTTGCGCCTCCGCGCGATGCCACTCCAAGGTTCGTCTCAGCCCTTCCTCAACGCCAATGAAAGGCTCATAGCCCAGCGTCCGGCGCGCCAGGGCGATGTCGGCCTGCGAATGCTTCACGTCCCCCGGGCGCAGCTCTGCGTAGGTCGGCCTGACCTCGCAGCCGATTATCCGTCCCAGCATCGCGAGCAATTCGTTGAGGGTGCAACGAGTGCCGCAGCCCACGTTGAGTGCCATGCCGGATGCCCCCTTGGCCGCCGCAGCCAGGAGGTTGGCGTCCACGACGTTGTCCACGTAGGTGAAATCGCGGGATTGCTCCCCGTCGCCGAACACCGTGGGCTGTGAGCCCCGCAGAAGGCTCGTGATGAATATCGGCACCACGGCCGCATATTCGCTGGCCGGGTCCTGCCGCGGGCCGAAGACGTTGAAGTATCGCAGGGCTACAGTCTCGAGGCCGAAGACTTCGGCGTACACGCGGCAGTAGTGCTCGCCGGCCAGCTTGCTCACCGCATAAGGGCTCTTGGGCGCCGGGGTCATCCGCTCATGCTTGGGCAGCGTGGGCGCGTCGCCGTAGACGGAGCTGCTGGATGCGAAGACGACCCTCCGGACGCCGCACTCGTGTGCAGTGCGGAGGACCTGAAGCGTGCCGACGACATTTGCGCGGTTGGTTGAGATCGGATCCTCGACGGATCGCTGCACGCTTGCCAGGGCGGCCTGATGGAAGACACACTCGGCGCCGTCGAAGGCGCGCCTGAGCACCTCCGCGTCGCACACGTCGCCTTCGAACATCGCCGCGGCGCTGCCCACGCCACTCAGGTTCTCACGGCGGCCGGTGGAGAAGTCATCCACCACCCTGACCTCGTGGCCGTCGGCGAGAAGCCGGCAGACGATGTGGGAACCGATGAATCCAGCCCCTCCGGTTACAGCGTAACATGCCATGTGTCATTCCTTCTCGCAAAGTTTCAAGGCACCAGCAGGACAGGAACGGGTACCCCCGCGAACGCTGTGACAACATGAATCAAGAGTGTAGCCCCTGCGCCCAACGGCCGCAACAGAAAGCGACCCGGCCGCACTTGGTGGAGCGTACCGGGCGACAGTTGACAGCCGGACAGCGAGCAGCGTGGCGTGAAATCTTGACTTAGGCAGGCGCTTAGCATATCATTAGCGTCAAGCAGTCGAATAGTGCTATTTGACATGCAACCGGGTTCTGCAAGCGGCGGGAAGGTTGAGGTAGATGCCGGCGAAGAAGAGACGCAGTCGAGTCGTCCGTGGCGACCCCGAAGTCGAGGCTGAGCGCAGACGGCTTTTCGTCCGCAGCGTGGTGTTCGGCGTGCTGGTCCTGGCGCTGATGACGGTCGCACTTTCGTTCGTGCTGAGCACGTTCAGGCACACGTCCGGCGAAGGCTCCACGTTAATCGAGGCCAGCGTAAGCTACACGGTGAAGCTGATGGAGGTCCCATCTGAGCAGAGCGAGCCGGCCGAGACCCTGCTGCGCCAGCCAGCGGTTCGCCGGCTGGCCGGACAGCACAGGCTGTTTACGCACCCTTTGGGCGACGGAAGGATTGCGCTCTGCGCCGGGACTTTCGACTCTCCAGATTCGCCTGAAGCCCGCGCAGTGCTGGCCCGGTTTGCGGAATACACGCTGGACGGCGAGCGCCCATTTCCCGCCGCGCAGATATGGGCCTATCCATCCGACGGCCCTGAATAGGCCAGGCGCGGCCCCGATCCCTTGAGGAGCATTCCACACATGTCCATCCACAAGAGTTTGAAGGTCAAGAACAGACACGTGCGGCGCCGCAACGTGCTATCCCGAGAGGAGCGCCTGGAGCACCTGCAAAAGCAGGAAAGGTGGTCTGAGGGGGATTCCATCTTCGGGCTTCCCAAGGTGATAGTTCACGTGAAGGTTCCACGCCGCGGCGGCAAGGAGAAGGCGAAGGCGAAGGGGGCCGAAGCTGCGGTTGAGGGCGCCGAAGCGCAGGCCCCTGAACAGAGCGCCGCCAAAAAGTAAGGTTCCCTGCCCGTCCCGTGCCACAGCACCAGGGGGGAGAATTCGTCCGTGGACCCGCGTAGACTCATCGCCGAACGGATGGGCAGGATCGACTCGTCCGGAATCCGCAAGGTCTTCGACCTGGGCAGGAACATCGAGCATCCCATCGACCTCAGTATCGGGCAGCCGGACTTCCCTGTGCCCGAGGCGGTCAAGTTGAAGGCGGCGGAGGCCATCAACACGGACCAGAACCGCTACACTGTCACGCAGGGTTTGCAGGAGTTGCGCGAGGCGGTGCTGGCGATGGAGAAGGAACGCGTCGGCATAGGCCACGACAGCGTCCTGATCACCAGCGGCGTCTCCGGAGGCTTGCTGCTGGCGTTCATGGCGCTGATCAACCCGGGCGACACAGTCGCCATCCCTGACCCCTATTTCGTGATGTACAAACACCTCTGCCGCCTGCTTGGGGGGCAACCGCTGTACGTGGACACCTATCCCGACTTCCAGCTTACGGCGGAGCGCCTGGAGGCGGCGGGGGCGGCACAGGCCAAGATCCTGCTCTTGAACAGCCCCAACAACCCCACCGGCCAGGTCATGCCCGACGACAGCCTGCGTAAGATCGCCGATTGGGCCCGAGACAACGACGTCTTCATAATCACTGACGAGATCTACTACTCCTTCACCTACGACAGCGAGTACAGCAGCATCGCCCGCTACACGGAGGACCTGATGCTGCTGAACGGGCTGAGCAAGAGCAGCGCCATGACCGGTTGGCGGCTGGGTTGGGCCATCGGTCCCCGGGCCATCGTCGCCGAGATGACCAAGCTTCAACAGTTCAGCTTTGTGTGTGCTCCTTCCATTGCGCAGCACGCCGCCCTGGCCGCGCTCTCAGTTGACCCCGAACCATACGTGAAAGCGTACAAGGCCAAGCGCGACCTGGCATACGAGGGGCTTAAGGGGAAGTTCGAGTTGCCCAAGCCGTCCGGCGCGTTCTACGCCTTCGTGCGCGCGCCTGGTGACGATGGCGAAGCCTTCGTAAAACTGGCGATCGAGAACCGTTGTCTGATCATCCCGGGCAACGTGTTCAGCGAAAGGAACTCTCACTTCCGCCTCTCGTTCGCTGCCGAGGATGAGACCATACGGGCGGGGACAGAGCTTCTGTGCTCGTTGGTCTGACGGGGGAAGGCCTACCTGATGCCGTACTTCTCGAGCTTTCGGTAGATGGTGGCGCGGCTGAGCCCGAGCTTGCGCGACGCCTTGCTGATGTCACCCTCGCACCGCCGGATAGCGTCCAGGATGGCGCGCTTCTCGACCTCCTCGAACGGCACCACGTCTTCGGTTTCCTCCTGGGGAAGCGTGGGCTGACGCAGTGCCTGCCTGACATAGCTAAGCGCTTCCTCGACCGAAAGCGGCGGTTCCTCGGCAGTCTCAGCGGCTGCGCGGATGTTCTCGGGGAACTCGTCGGGTGTAACCCTGTCGCTGGTGGCCAACACAACGATGCTCTCGATCGTGTTCTCCAACTCGCGCACGTTGCCGGGCCACTTGTAGCACAGCAGCAGGCGCAGGGCCTCGGGAGAGAAGTCCGCGAAGTACTTGTTGTACTTGTCGCCCATCACCTCCAGGAAGTGCTGCGCCAGGACGGGTATGTCCTCGGGGCGCTCGCGCAGGGGCGGGATGGGGATGTAGACCACGTTCAGGCGGTAGTAAAGGTCGTCGCGCAGGCGCCCCCTGCGGACCTCCTGGAGCGGGTCGCGGTTCGTGGCGGCAATGACCCTTGTATCAACCTCCAGCGTCTCCATGCCGCCCACGCGTGTGAAGGTGCGATCCTGAAGGAACCGCAGCAGCTTGGACTGCAGGCTCACGCTCATCTCACAGACTTCGTCCAGAAACAACGTCCCCTTGTCGGCCCGCTCGCAGCAGCCGATGCGGCGGCTCTCGGCGCTGGTGAAGGAGCCCTTCTCATGGCCGAACAACTCGCTCTCCAGCAGGTCCTTGGGTATGGCAGCGCAGTTGACGCATACAAACTGCCCATCCCTGCGCCCGCTGAGGTTGTGGATGGCCTGTGCGACAAGTTCCTTGCCAGTGCCGCTTTCGCCGGACAGCAGCACGGACGCACCCGTGTCGGCCACGTTGCGGACGATGGTGTATATGGTCTGCAGGGCGGGGCTTATTCCCACCAGGTCGCCGAACTTGCCGCGGCGCTTGTAGGCATCCCCAAGCTGGTCAACCTCCACAAGCAGGCGGTGCTCCCTGGCCGCGGCCTGAAGCTTGCGAGCCAGTTCTCGGCCCGCACGCTCAGCGTTCACGACGTCGTACGCCGACTCCTTCATGCACCGGACGACCGTCTCGGTGGGTGGGTCCTCCGCAACGACCACCACGGGCAGCCGGGCGTACTGACGCCGCAGCGCCCGGAGCATGTTCCCTTCGCCGAGGGCAGCGTCCAGATCCATCACGACAACGTCCGGCACCGATTCGTTGATGTGCTGGCGCAAGGCGTCCGCGGTGGGGCAAACCTCCAGTTCGAGACGCTCGTCAAGTCCGTCCTCAAGAAGCCCCCCGACGTCAAGCTTCGAACACAGGACGTATACGTGCACAGGGCGTCGCGCCTTGACCCCCTCCTGCGCGCCGACATCCTCATGCTCCGTATCGTTCCCCATGGCAAGGGCCCTTCCCCACTCTCGCACACCGCGGAAATGCCACGCCGCCAAGGCAAGCCTGAGACTCGGCGCCCCATCCAACCGGATGACCGTCAGGGTGAGGCGGTGCACATGGCAGTTCTCTACTGCCGACCATCCGCCTCAAAGGCCCGGACCGCCTCGGCTTCCGACTCCTCGATCCTGAACACTCGCGTCACTCGCGTCAAGTCAAAGATCTCGCGGGCGAACTCCGGGAGTTCAGCCAGATACAAGTCGCCCCCGCTCGCAACGCAGCGTCGCAAACAGCTCACAAGCACGCCGAGCCCGGTGCTGTCAATGAATTCCACGCCTTTAAGGTTGAGCACCAACCTGGATTGGCCGGAGGCGACCATGTCCACCAACTGCGCCTTCACATCGCGCGCCGTAGTGGCGTCAATCCGGCCCGAGAGCTCGACAATAGTGGTCCCGTTTTCCTGACGGACATTTCTTATCAACGCCGACCGAACTCCAGCAAACGACACGAGGAATCACTCCGCCACCAGTTGCAGCAGACCATATTACACTGCCGTCCCCCCGGTCGTCAACAAAGCGTCCCGCTCGCGCTTGAGTCCAGGGCTCATTCCTCGCGCCGTGCAGCCTGAAGCCTCTCCAGGAGGCGAGCGGCTTCGTCGGATTTGGCCCCTTGCAGACTGATGTGCTTGCGATAGTGCTCGGACGCCTTGAGCGGCTCATCGAGGCTCGTCCTTAACACCTCGGCCAACTGCCATTGAAGCTCTGCGTTCCAGCGGTCGAGGGCGGCAGCCCGCTCCCAGAAGTCCGCGCAATCGCCAGGCCTGCCCAGATGGAGGCAAGCTTGGCCGGCCACCACCAGCGCGTCCACCGAATAAGGGCTGCGCTCCAAAGCCTGATTCGCTAACGCGAGTGCCTGCTCGTGCTGCCCGCGCGCGCTGGCCAGCCGCGCGGCCGCAAGGTGAGCCAGGGGGTTGGATGGGGCTGTCTCCAGGGCCTTCTTGACCGCGGTCTCAGCGTTCTCCCACTGCTGGGCGCACGTAAGCGCGCGGGCGAGCGCAGCGTAGCTCTCGACGTCGGGCCGCTCCATCACCGCTTTCTGGGCGTTGAGGACCGCCTCGTCGTACCGGCCAGCTCTGCACTGGATGTCCGACATGCACAGGCGTGCGCCAACCTCATTGTCCGGGTTGCTCACGACACCGGCCAGCATCTGCAGCGCCTCATCCGTGCGGCCCTGATCGGCCAGCATGCGCGCCAGGGCCAATCGCGCGCGCTGATAGTCCGGCTGCGCCTCCAGCAGGCCCGACAGCACTTGCTGCGCTTCCTCATACCGGCCCTGCCGCGCCAGCATCTCGGCACGTCCCACGCTGCCATAATAGAACTGGGGGTCCAGCCTGACCGTCCGCGCGTAGGCGGCCTCTGCTTCAGGCGTGCGCCACATCTGCGCTACGGCGTCCGCGTAGGCGGCGAGCAGCTCGACACGATCCGGCCTCGCTTCCGAGGCCTTGCCCAGCACCTCCAGCGCCTCCTCATGCTGCCCCAAGGACTTGAGGGCGTAGAACAGCTTTGTAGCCACGCTCAGACTGCCCGACTTTATCGCAAAGGCCTGGCGGAATGCATCCAGCGCCTCCTGTGGCTTGCCGGCCGCGTCCAACGTCGTGCCCAGCTCCATCCACGTCTCCGCGCTGGAGTCACCGGCATTCAGGGCACGTCGGTAGAACTCAGCCGCCGTTTCCAGCTTCGCTTTCCGCCAATAGTAGCGGGCCGCCTTGAGCTGGGCGAAGGATTCGTTCTTGAGCAGGTCCGCCCCTTTGACCAGGTACTGCTCCGCGAAGTCGTCTTTCCCCCTCTCCAGGGCCAGCAGGTGCCGGCCCAACCAGTAGAAGCCTTCGCGAGACATGTCGGACCTCCTCCCCTCCTCCAGCAGGGCGAGCGCGTCTTCAGGCTGGCCTGCGCGCAACACAAGCCATCCCTTGAGGGCGAAGAGTGGGCCGCTGTCCGGTTGTAGGTTTATCGCGTCCTCGACATACTTAAGCGCCTCCGCGCCCTGCCCGGCCTGCTGAAGGGAGAACGCAAGGCGCAGCAGACAGTCGTCCGCCTTCCAGGAGTCCAGCGCGCGCAGCCTTTGCGCCGCCTGTTCCCACAGGTTCGCACCAAAAAAGTACTTCCCTTCGACCCAGGCCAGCCTCGCCTGGAGTCCCGTCAGTTGGCCATCGAAGGAAGGAAAGATACGCTGCAACAGATCAAGCCACTCGGAGTCGCTGGCCGGGATCTCCTGGCGCTTGGCCTTGTCAAGGAACGAGAGATCCTCGGAGAACGAGAAATCCACGTGCCACGCTACGACGCGCTCGCCGTCCTCCAACGAGTAAGCGGCTGAGTCTAATACCCCTGACCCTTCGGCAACGTTTCCGACGGCAACAGCCAGCGCAACCGCGGCACCCGTTGCACGCAGACTGCTCAGGCGTTCCGGCGGGATACGTTCCGGCAGCCACGAAGACTCGGCCGGAACCCGTGCAGCCCGCACCAGCGCGGCATCCACGTTATCCTCTTTGAGGAAGAACGCGAGCATCACTGCGGCGTATTCCTCCAGCACCGAACCGCCCTCAGGCGCTATGACAGCAGCCTGACGACCCTCAGGGCACGCAGGCCGGAGTCCGACTGACGTCTCCTGGAGCGCGGACCGGATTGCATCAGCCCCGGCTCCCTCCTGCTGAGCCAATGCAACCGCCCCCGCAAGACAGAGAATAAGAACGGCCGCAGCCGACAACGTGGCGCGAACTGGTCTGGTGTAAGGGCAAGCGGCCTGACACTCGCCTCTGCCCTCCACGGGCCGCTGCGAACGGCCGCCCTTGGACCAGATGCGGTCTTTGACACCCTGCGCAACCATACCGTACAATTCTGACGTACGGGCGGGGGTTTTGCAAAGGGAATCCATGGGGGACCACAAGCTCGAGATTCTGCTGGCGGAGACGGCGGGCTTCTGCATGGGGGTCCGCAGGGCCCTGAAGCTGACACTGGACGCCGCCAACGACGCCGCAAGCCCCAGACCCATCGTAACGGTCGGCCCCCTTATCCATAACCGACAGGTCTTGGAAGTCCTTGAGGATAAAGGGGTTGCAGCTCTCGAGGGAGATGCAGCGAAGGGGATGGGGACGGCCATCATCCGCGCACATGGGGCAACCCCCAAGGACTACGAGCGGATAGCCCGGTGCAGCGAGCGGGTCATCGACGCGACGTGTCCGCACGTGCGCAAGGTCCAGAAGATTGCCGAGCGATATTGCGCCGAGGATTACAGCTGCGTCGTGGTCGGCGACCATGGGCATGCCGAGGTTGAAGGCGTCCTCAGCCACACCGGAGGGCGGGGAATCGTGGTGAGCCGGCCCGAGGACGTTGACAGCCTGCCCGCAATGGACAAGGTGGTCGTCGTAGCCCAAACGACGCAGGACGAGGAGGTCTTCGCCCGCGCGACTGAGAGGCTCCGACACAGGTATCCGGGCTGCCTGGTGTTCGATACGATTTGCCGATCCACACAGGAGCGACAGGCAGAGGCCAAACGAATGGCGCAGCAGGTGGAGGTCATGGTCGTTGTGGGCGGGCTCAACAGCGCCAACACGCGCCGCCTCGCCCAGATATGCTCGGATGCAGGAACACCTACGTTTCACGTGGAGGCCGATTGGCAGCTTGATGTGGACCGCCTGTTGCACTACAGGCGGGTGGGCGTGACGGCGGGCGCTTCCACCCCGCACTGGATGATCCGGCGGGTGATCCGCAAGTTGCGCTCGGAGTACGACCGGCGGCGCCGTTCTCCCTCTTACATCCTGCGGCTCATCCTTGCGGGGCCGATCCGCGCAAATGTGTTCCTCGGCGGCGGTGCCGCAGCCTTGACGTTCGCCAACTGGCACCTGATGCCGCTCAAAGCCGGCCCGCTCGGACTCGCCATGTCCCTGGCGTTCTTCTTCATCATGGCGCAGCATCTGCTCAGTCAGTACGCGAAGCGTAGCGTCATGTATCTGAGCGACCCGGACAAGGGCGAGTTCTTCCGCGCCAACGCCGGGGTGATCTGGCTGCTGGGCGTGTCGTGTTGCGCTCTTGCCGCTTTCCTGGCGTTTCTGCTCGGGTGGATCCCCTTCGTGCTGGTGCTGGCGGGCACGGCAGCAGGCTTGTTGTATCGGTTCGAGTTCGGCCGGCGCATCGGCCCTTCGCTTCACGTCGGGAGCCTGGAGCAACTGCCGGGGTCCAAGGAGCTGTTCGTCGCGCTGGCTTGGGGCGTCACGACGGCACTGATACCGGCGCTGGCCGCCGGGGGACCTAACGTTCGCTGGCGAGGTGTGGCGGTCGCAATCGCGTTTGCGTTCCTTCTGTCCTTTCACCGCACGCTGCTCACCGACATGCGGGACGTGGAGAGCGACCAGCTTGTGGGACGCGAGACACTTGCGGGCATGCTGGGCGAGAGAGCCTGCAAAGGGGTGTTGGTTGGCGTGCTGGGGGCGGAAGCGATGCTCGTGGCTGGGCTGGGAGGCTTGCTTGGCTGGACAAGCGCAATTAGTTATGGTATGTTGATTCCTGTTGGCTATTCTGCCGTGTGTTCTTGGATGTTCCACAGGGGAAGATTGCCTGAGGCAGAGCTGGGCGAGGCATTGGTTGACAGCAAGTTCTACGCGTGCGGGCTGGTGGCATTGATCTACCGGGCGTTGTCGTAGGGGCAGCGTCGCGATGCAGCCGCCGCGGTATCTGCGCGGCGCCGCTCAGCCCGGCAAAGGTGGGATTGCGCGGCTTAGTCGCAGGAGGTTCCCTCTCCTGGCGCGAGGAGGCTTGTCGGATGGCCGCAGAGGAGCAGAAAGCTAAGCGTTTTGGCGAGTTCCTCGTGGAGAAGGTGATCTGCGATGGCCCGAAGGCTACGGTGTACAAGGCGAAAAAGGACGGGGCTGCGTGCGCATTGAAGATTCTCAAAGACACTGCGCTGCCGAAGAGCCGGGGTCATCGCAAGAAGTTGGCGCAGGTTCTCCGGCGGCTCAACATGATCGACCATCCCGCTGTCGTGAAGGTCATAGACGGGGGCGAGCGGGGCGGCAGGCTGTACATCGCCATGGAACTGATGGACTGCCCGACGCTCGAGCAACTCCTGAAGGCAGAGGGTTCGTTTCCCGAGCGCGACGTGGTCATGATCGGGCGTCGCATCGCTCAGGCCCTGGCAGCAGGCGAGGCCGTCAGCATCTGCCACGGCGACGTGACGCTGAGGAATATCTTCGCGCCGGAGCGCGACGAGGCGAAGCTTGCTGACTTCGCCGTAAATAAGTACCTACAGGAGATGCCGTCGGACGCCGTCGTTGGGCAGAGCGCGCAGGCTGGCCCGCGTGAGGCGCGCCCCGGCGCGGGGGGCCGGTCCGCTGAAGACGTGCTGCGCAGCCGGAGCACGAAGGATTTCCATGAGGGGCTCAGGGACGACCTGACGGCACTGAGCGCCGTGATGCTTTCATTGTTTGGCCTCTCAGTCCCCCCGCGGGAGGCCGGCGAAAACCTCGACAGCTACTGCGAACGGCTGCGCCGGCTGGCCTTGGACCTGGTGAAGCCACCCTATTCCGTATCAGCGCACACAAGGAACGTGATAGATCGGTTGCTGTCCCCGGAGGAGTTCAAGTCGGCAGGGCAGGCCGTGGCCGAACTCGCCAGCGCGGTGCTCTTGCACCGCACCAGTCACGCTGCTCCCCCGCCGGCAGAAGGCGACGGCGCGACGCCTACGACGGGCCAGGCACAGACGCTGCGAGAGCCTGTGGCAGCCCCGCCCAAACCCGCAGCCGGCGAACACGCGCCCCAGGCCAAAGATCTTGCCGGGGCGGCAGAGAAAGCCGTTGAGCAAGCAGCGGGCGAGCCGAAGGTGGCGGAGCACGCAGCCAGGCCGGGGGTCGTCCTGCTGTGGCGTGACCAGGACCGGGGCGAGTTCTTCGTCCTGTCAGAGGGCTCCCAGCTTGTCATTGGGCGCGACCCTTACACTTGCGACCTCGTGATCGCAGAGTCCGCCGCGTCGCGAAAGCACTGCACGCTGACGGCACGGGGCAACCGTCTCCAAATGGTTGACACCAGCAGCTATCATGGCACCTACGTCAACGGCGTGCGCGTTGAACGTGCCGATCTTGCCGTCGGGGATATTATCCGCATCGGCGGCACGAAGATCACTATCGGAGCCAGCCTGCCTGCGAGATGATGTCGCCAACCTGGTGAAGCGGCGGCTGCCGCGACAGAAACGTTGAAGGATTTCTCCCCCTTCCGTAGCCGGAAAGGCGCCTGCAACCATGAAAGTCGCAATCGGTGCAGACCACCGAGGGGTCCGCTACAAGGCGATCATAAAGGAGCAGCTCGAGCACCTCGGCCACTCCGTACAGGACTTCGGCACCAACAGCGAGGACTCGGCTGATTATCCGGATCAGGCAATCCCGGTTGCGCGCTCCGTCGCAAGCGACGAGAACGATGCCGGCATCTTGATCTGTTCAAGCGGCATCGGCATGTCAATCGCCGCCAACAGGATCAAAGGGGTGCGAGCCGCGCTGTGCCTGAACGAAGCGATGGCCCGGGCCGCTCGCAGCCATAACAACTCCAATGTCCTGTGCATCGGCCAGGACCTGGTGGATGAACAGACTTGCCGCCGGATCGTCGAAGAATGGCTCCGCACCAAGTTCGAAGGGGGCCGCCACAGTCGCAGGCTCGCAAAGATAGACGCAGCCCTTGAGCAGTAAGACCCGCGCCAGGCTGTTGAGGGCCATCATGGCTGCGCACGCTTGGCTGACATCCCCCATGCAGCACATCCCCAGCGCAGCAGGTGACCCGTGAAAGCCCGACTCTCCGTCATCGAAGGCAAGGCGCGCGTGACAACGCTGGAGCTGGGCGGGCAGCGTACTTATACCGTCGGACGCAGATCGCGAAACGACCTGAGCATAAGGGACCGCAACGTCTCCCGGGAGCACTGCCGCATAGAGCACGACGGAGAGTTCTTCTGGCTGGTTGACAACGACAGCGCCAACGGCACGTTCGTGAACGGCGAGAAGGTGCAGCGGTACATGCTCCAGGACGGCGACATGCTCAAGGTGGGCCCGTGCACCGTCGTTTTCCAGATCGTCGAGCACGACGAAAAGCAGCACTGATGCGACAGGCGCCAGGCCCCCGGCGCTGACGATAGGGTTCAAGCCGATCGACATGTCCGACGTCGGGCCACGATCGAAGCAGCAGAGATGCTCCAGCGGAAATGTGGCCTGATGTCTGCTCTGATCGAGGGCACGCGGCGCAGCGAACGGGCGCGCGGCGTCCACGGCCACACGGGCAGTGCGGCCACCGATTGACGCGGAAGGCGCGTTTCCTGTAAGCTTGGGGAAGTTGTGGTGCGAGGTGTTCTGGAGCGATTTGCGGGGGAGGGTTTATGTCGAGTTCAGATGCACACGAGGCGCGCAGGTGTCCGGGGGAGCGCTACGACATATCGCCCGCCATCTGCTCCGCGCGGCAGGCCAACCACTATCCCAAGTGCATGTTGTGCAAACGTCGCACGGACCAGCCTGATGAAGCTGAAGCCAGCGATCCCAAGATCACGCCCACCATCTTCCGCACCACCTCCGTGGCCGGACGCGTACCGTCTGAGATCAACGAATACACGGTGCGCAGGGTGGGCACGGCGGCGGCTCAGTATCTGCGGGCCCAGCCGGCGGACATATCCAACATGGTCGTCGCCTACGACTTGAGAGAGAGCTCCCGGAACTTCTGCCGCATACTGTGCGAGGGCATCAGTGTGGGCGGCCTCCGTGCAGTCAGCGTGGGGGCGGCGGCGCCGGAAGTGCTGCGCTTTGCGCTCGGCAACCAGCAATTCGGGGCGGGGGCCTTCGTGTCGGGCTGCCATGGTCCCGAGAATGTCAACGGAATACGCTTCTACAGGGCCAACGGGGCCCCACTGGGTTTCGAGACGGGCCTGGACAAGATAGGGCTGATCGCGCGCCGCCTCAAGCCGGGCCGCACCAGGGCGGCGCCGCACCGGGAGATGCTCAAGCCCATGGCCGATTACCGCTCCTACGTGGTGAAGTTCGCGGGACGGCTCACGGCGCAGAAAGTGGTCGTGGACGCGTCGTGTGGGATCGCGGCGACGTTCATTCCTTCGGTGTTCCAGAAGCTTCCCGTAGAGATAGTGCCGTGCCACTTCGAGGCCGGGGGTCGCTCAGCGCTCCTGGGCAAGCGATTCCCCAGCGCAGAGGTTCACGGCGCCGTCAAACAGGCGATCCCCAGCAGCGGCGCCCGGTTCGGCGCGGCGATAGATTTCGACGGGGACCTGATTGCTTTCTACGACGAGACCGGAGCGCCTCTGGGCGCTGACGTGGCCGCGACACTGATTGCGGGCGAGCTGCTCAACCGCAATCCCGGCGCTCGCGTAGCCTACGACCTGCGTTTCACGGCGGCGTTTCGAGAGGACGTGCACAAAGCGGGCGGGCGGCCGCTGGAGTGCCCCGCCAACCTGATAGCGCTGGACACCGCCGTCCGGCAGAAGGACGTCCTCTACGCCGCAGATGCCACCGGCAGACACTTTTTCCGCGACCTGTTCGGCGCAGAGTCTCCGACGCTCGCCCTGCTCTCGATCTGTTCGCTGCTCTCGCGCAAGCCGGAACCGCTCTCACAGCTCGCTGCCGCGGTTCGCCGCTACAGTCACAGCGGGGAACTCAACTACGACATGCCGTCGGCCGAGGCCGCAGGGGACGCTATGCTCGAACTGAGGGAGCAGTTCAGCGGGGCACAATGTGCGATGCTGGACGGCCAGACGGTGCGCATGGAAAACTGGTGGTTCAACATCCGCCAGCCCGGCGGCTGGGCCTCGCTCAAGGTCAACATCGAGGGCCGCACGGGAGGCGAGATGCGTCGCGGGCGCATGTCCCTCGAGCGGGTGATCAAGAAGCACCAAAGGGTCAGGCAGGCTTCCTGAGGCGGCGCCGCCCTCCTTCGAGCCGGGAACCCTCTCGCAATGGGCAAGACCTTTCACATCGTCACGTTCGGCTGCCAGATGAACAAGCTCGACACTGAGCTGCTTGCCGGGCGGCTGACGAGCTGCGGTTTCCAGGCCGCCCGCGATCCCGAACGGGCAGACATCCTCCTCTACAACACGTGCAGCGTCCGCCAGCACGCCGAGAACAGGGTGCTCTCCCACCTGGGTTCCTGGCGTAGGCGCGCCGCGCGCGACCCGGGCTTCATCCTCGGCGTCATCGGCTGTATGGCCCAGCGGATGGGAGAAGAGATCACGCATCGCTTCCCGCACGTTCGGCTGGTCTGCGGGCCTGGCGCCCTCATCAAGGTCCCCGATTATCTCCAACTGATAGCATCGGACGGCCGCAGGATCGTGGCGCTTGAGCAGCAGCAACTCAACGTGCAAAGGGCCCCCACAGCTCGCCCCAGGAAGCACAGGGCCTACGTGAGCATCATGCGGGGATGTGACAACTACTGCGCGTACTGCATCGTTCCCTACGTGAGGGGGCGCGAGGTGAGCCGGCCGCCCGGCGAGATTCTCGACGAGATCAGGCGGCTCTGCGAGGACGGCGCGGTCGAGATCACGCTGCTCGGGCAGAACGTAAGTTCCTACGGGAGGGGCCTCGGCGACGCGGTCACGCTCGGCAGTTTGCTGGAGCAGGTCAACGCCGTCGGCGGGCTGCGCCGCGTTCGCTTCATCACAAGCCACCCCAAGGACATGACGCAGGATATCCTGCGGGCCGTCGCTGAGCTTGACAAGGTGTGCGAGCACATCCATATGCCTGCCCAGAGCGGCTCGGACGTCGTGCTGGAACGGATGAACCGAGGCTACAGCCGCAACCGTTATCTGGAGCTTGTGCAGGCGGGCCGGCGCCTCATTCCGGGCGTGGAGTTCTCAGGCGACTTCCTGGTCGGCTTCCCGGGGGAGACGGACCAGGATTTCGAACTCACGCTCAGCCTGCTGCGCGAAGTCAGGTTCCAGCAGAGCTTCATATTCAAGTACTCGTCCCGTCCTGGGACAACGGCGGCCGGCTGGCCGGATGACGTGCTCGACGCAGTCAAGCGGGAGAGGAACCGGCGCCTCCTCGAAGCGCAGCAGCAGGTGGACTCCGAGCGCAGGGCGGCCCTGATAGGCAGCACGGTGGAAGTGATGGTTGAGGGAGCGAACGAGGGCGATCCGACCTGCGGGCAACTGACGGGGCGCACGCGTCAGAACGACATTGTGATCTTCTCCGGTGTCAACGCCCCAGCGGGGACTCTGTGCCAGGTGCGCATAGATGACGCGACGCCGCTCACGCTGTTCGGCCGGCGCGTCACCTGATGTAGCGCATGCGGTAGCCTGCCTCCTGGTATGCCTTGTAGCGCCGCCGGCTCACCTCCTTGAGCGCCTCGTCGTACACCTCCGCGAAGTCGAACACGTGATCGAACTGCCGGAAGTGGTCGCCAGGCTCGCCCTCCGCGGCCTCAATAAGCACATCCGCCCCGCCGACGGGCTCCCCCACAGAGTATATAATCACCGGCTCGAGCACCGGCTGCTCCGCTTCGCCGGACCTCACATGGGGGATGAAACTGATGTCCTGAAAGGTCCACATCATACCGTCGAGCTGGTCCGCTTCCTCCGGGGAGGCGACCCGCACGGCGACGCTCGCTCCGTCCTCGTAGCACATCTGAACCCGCCTGCACACCAGCCGAAGCCTGTCCTCGGCTGACTCAAGCCGTATGAACTCCGCTACCTTTTCCTCTGTCTCTGCCATGGTGCGTATGAGGGCCGGCGCGCGACGGGAGACGACCCGGCGCCGGCTGGTACTGGGTGTTAGAGTCCTTTCACCCCGTGTGTTCGATCAGGGCTATAGCCTCAGCGCGTGTGGCCGGGTTCTCCCTGAAGATGCCCCGCACGACGCTTGTCACGGTGATGGCGCCCGGCTTCTGGGCCCCCCGCATGGTCATGCAGAGGTGCTCCGCTTGCACCACCACCATTACCCCCTTCGGAGCGAGGGTTTGAACCAGACCGTCGGCGATCTGGCTCGTCATGCGCTCCTGAAGCTGGAGCCGACGGGCATACAGCTCCACGACCCGTGCCAGCTTGCTGAGCCCGGTAATGCGGTTGCCGTCGGGGATATAGGCTACGTGCGTGTGACCGTGGAAGGGAAGCAGATGGTGCTCGCACAGGGAGTAGAACGGGATGTTCTTGACCAACACCATCTCGTCGTAGCGCTCGGCCTTGAGGACTTTGACGATATCGGCGGCCTTCTTGTCCATGCCCCAAAGCACCTCGGCGTACATGGCCGCCACGCGGACCGGGGTTTCAGCCAGTTGTGGGCTGTCAGGATCCGCCCCCACGCCTTCCAGCAGCATCCTGACGGCCGCCTCTACCTTCTGTCGGTCGAAAGACAACTCTCTCCACCTCCTTTTGCCGAGGGCAACGTCGCGGCCGCTATGGAGCCTCCACACTGCCGCGCAGCACCTGCGCCCTGTAGATGACGTCCTTCATCTGCCGCACAGCGGAGCGAAGGCCGACGAATACGGCCCGTGAGATGATGCTATGTCCTATGTGCAGCTCGTGCGGCTCGATCTGTTGCACGACAGGCGAGACGTTGGCATAGGTCAGGCCGTGCCCTGCGTTGACGGTCAGGCCCAGTGCCCTGCCGCGGCGCGCGCCATTGAGCAGGGCGGCCAGGTGGCCCTGCCTGTCCTCAGCGCCGGCCGCGTTCGCGTAGGCGCCGGTGTGCAACTCCACGAAGTCTGCCCCCGCCTCAGCCGACGCCTCCAACTGGCTTGCATGGGGGTCTATGAAAAGGCTGACGGGGATGCCTTTCCCGTGGAAACGCTCGATCACCGACCGCAACTTCCTGCGCTGCGCAGCCACGTCCAGGCCGCCTTCAGTGGTAACCTCCTCTCGGCGCTCGGGCACGAGGGTGACCATGTCCGGCCCGACCTCCAGCGCGATTCCCACGATCTCTTCGGCTATCGACATCTCGAGGTTGAGTTCGATCGAGACGGTCTGCCTCAGGAGCCTCAGGTCCCTATCCTGGATGTGGCGGCGGTCTTCGCGCAGATGCACGGTTATCAGGTCGGCCCCTCCCATCTGCGCCTCAGCGGCCGCCCACACGGGGTCGGGTTCGCACGTTTTGCGCGCCTCCCGTATGGTGGCTACGTGATCCACGTTCACACCCAGCAGGACCATTTCGCAACTCCTTTCGTGTAGTCCATTGCCGACACGTCGCAGCCGGCGCCGCGACACGTTTGAATTCTGGGCCTTTTTCTGCTCCTCAGCCCCGGCCCCTTGCGTAGTACGGTCAAGGCCGTCTCACCGGACGATCAGCGACCTGGTCGGCTCAGGGGTTCCTCAGCGTGACGGTGATCTCTTTCGGCTCAGGCCGGGCCTCAATGTCGGGGACATCCTCGGGCAGCTGGAGTTCCACGTTCACCTTGTAGGGCGCGCTGCGTCCCGGTTCAATCTTCTCGGTGCTCAAGGCCTTCAGGTTGACATAGGCAGCAATCGAATCGGGCGTAAGCTTCGCTAGATCCGCCGCCGTCCCGGAAACCACCACGGAGACCTTCGAGTACTCCGGGGCGATTTCCACTTCATAGGGAAAATCGGCCTGTTCGAGCAGGTCCACGGGGACGCCCTCCTGCCGCTGTTCGGCCCGTGCCGCGTTGATCACAATTTCCACCGTCACTCGCGCCGGCGAACATTCGAACGAAATGGGAACTACCAGGCCCTCTTCGAGTTGGACTTGCTCCTCCAGCACAAGCGCCACTGGATCGCGGCTGAAGTTGGACCGCCGGTAAGAGACGGATATCTCGGTCGTGCTTACGGCTGTCAGCTGCTTGAGAAGAAGGGCAGGGGCGGTTACGGAGACTTGTGGGGGCGTTGCGATGGTTTCGCGTATCTCGTAACCTTGCGGCGGTTGGCCGGAGAGCTGCACGCGTACAGGCCGTGTGTCCAACTTCACCACGCTGGCATATACGTCGACGTGATCAGGCTGGACGGCGACCACGCGCAATGCCGAGAACTCGCTCTTGCTCATACCCCGCCAGTACCTGACCTCCAGCCATTCCCCCTTGACCTCAAGCCGCACGCGCGATCCCTGCGCCTGTTCAGGCGTGAGTGCAGTGGACATCCGCAACTCGCCCTGATCCTCAATGTCCTTCAGGCGCTCTATCAGCGAGCGGGGCCCGACGACCTGGAGCATGACCCTCCTCTCACTCTGATAGATGATCTCGTGGTTCTGCGGCGCCGTCACGGTGAGAGGCACATAGATTGTGGCATCCTGCCTGATCCTGCCACTGGCATAGAACCAGACGGCGACCGCTATGGCCAGCGCGAACACTTTGAGCCTCAGATCGCCGAAGATGAACGTGGCCAGGGTCTTGGACATTCGCGGATTCTCTCTACTGACCGACGACGGGTTCGGCAGCGATGTCCTCCAGAGCACGCCGCAGCGCCTTTTCATCAAGATCCTGCTGGATTGCGCCCTTCACCGCCAGCGAGACCTTCCCGGTCTCCTCGCTTACTATAACCGCTATCGCGTCGGACTCCTCGGTGACACCGACGCCGGCACGGTGCCTCGTCCCCATTTCGCTGGAGAACCGAGGGTTGTCGCTCAGCGGAAACAGGCAACCTGCGGCTACGATGCGCTGGTGTCTTATGACCACCGCCCCATCGTGCAGTGGAGTGCCGGGCCAAAATATCGTCTTTATGATCTCAGCGGTGACCTCACTGTCAAGCCGCACACCGCGTTCCGCGTAGCTGGAGAGCCCTACGCGCCGTTCGATAGCGATCAGCGCGCCAATCCTGTCCCGAGCCATGCTGAAGGTCGCCTTCACTACTTCCTCAGTGAACTCGTTGGGGGGATGAAAGAACATCCTGAACAGCGGGTTCTCACCAATCCGGACAAGTGCACGACGGATCTCCGGCTGGAACAGGACGAACAGGGGAATCAGCACCCAGGGGGCGAGGCTGCTGAGCAGCCAGTCAACGGTATCCAGCCGCAGGCGTCGCGTCACAAGGATTACCACGATTGCCAGCACTGCGATGGCGACCGTCAGACCCTTCAGGACGCCCGCGCCCCTGGTGCCCTGTACGAGCCGCAGAACGCCGTAAACAAGAAGGAAAATGATGAAGATCTCGACGCACGCCTTGATCAACGCGCCGCTGTGAACGTCGAAGAGCATCATCGGCTCCAACTAATACCTCGGCGTATCGCTTCGCACATGACCACGACGTCATGTGCGGGCCCCACGTCGTGGACCCGCACGATGTGGCAGCCGGACATCACTGCGCAGGCTACCGCCGCGAGGGTTCCGTAAAGCCGCTGATCGGGCCCCGCGTCGAGCACGACGCCCAGCGTGGACTTGCGGGACGTCCCTACCAGCACGGCGCACCCCACGCCGTGCAACTCGTGCAGGCGACGGAGCAACTCAAGGTTATGCTGGGCCGTCTTGCCGAATCCGAACCCAGGATCAACGATTATCCTGTCCCTCCTGACGCCGGCCTCCGCCGCGCACGCAACCCGCTCCTCGAGCCACGCCTTGACGTCGCCGACCACGTCCCCGTAGACCGGGTTCTCCTGCATGGTCTTCGGCGTCCCCTGCATGTGCATCAGGCACACTGGCACAGCGCGCTCGGCTGCCAGGAAAGCCATATCCGGGTCACTGCGCAAAGCGCTGACGTCGTTGATCATCTGCGCGCCGGCGTCAAGCGCGGCCGCCGCCACCTCCGCCTTCCGGGTGTCAATGCTGACAGGAACGCCCGTCTCAGCGGCCAGCTCTTCGATCACCGGCAGCACGCGCTTCTTCTCCTCGCCGGCCGGCACGAAGTCGCTGCCCGGCCTGGTGCTCTCCCCACCCACGTCAATGATGTCGGCGCCCGAAGCCACCATGTCGCGTCCGAACGCCGCCGCAGCATCCGGCCGGAAGAAACGCCCACCGTCGCTGAAGGAATCCGGCGTCACGTTAATGATGCCCATCACAAGCGCGCGTGGGCCGGTGTCCAGGCTCGCACCGGACGGAAGTCCGATGCGTGCCTCCGGCCTGGCTATCCAGGGAGCCGAGACGACCCGCGGGGAAGTTTCTGCCATTTGCCCGTCACCATCATTGCAGCCAACTCGACACGTATCAGGAATGTAATTCACTTCGGGCGCAAATGCAAGCCCCACCCGGATTTCCTGCCTTGCGCCGGCGACAGGTGTGTGGCATATTCATCGTGGGTGTCAGGGGCGCTGCGGGGCTTGCCCACCTGGCCCTCGTGACGGGATGAAGCTCCGCGCTCGCGGACATTGCGATGACCGAAGCAGACCTTTTCGACTACGAGCTGCCTGAAGCGCTGATCGCCGCCCGGCCAGCCGTGCGGCGCGAGGAGAGCCGTCTCCTGCAGCTTGACCGACGCACCGGCGAGATCCGGCATGGCACCTTCACAGACATCGAGGAGCTGCTGAGGCCGGGGGACCTGCTGGTGGTCAACGACGCCCGGGTGATCCCCGCACGTTTATCCGCGCAGCGCGCCACCGGCGGCCATGTAGAGGTGCTGCTGGTAAGGCCATGGCAGACGCTCGACGGCGGGACTGGCAGTGAGGAAACCGGAGAAGGTGCCTGGCTTGCGATGCTGCGCTGCGGGGGAAAGCTCAGGCAAGGAGAACTGGTTCGCCTGGAGGGCGCCGGTGCGGACCTTCAGTTGCTTCAGAAGCGGGCAGGCGGATACTGGCTTGTCTCCCCCGCTCCGGCCGGCCTGACGATGCAGCAGGTCATGGAGCACGGCCGGACGCCCCTGCCGCCGTACGTGCTGAAGGCACGCCGCATGCGCGGCATGCCGCAGGAGCTGCCGGAGCTGGACAGGGAGCGCTATCAAACCGTCTATGCGCAACGGCCCGGCGCCGTGGCGGCGCCTACCGCAGGACTGCACTTCACCCGCGAACTGCTCGCACGGCTTCAGGGGCGGGGCGTCGACCTGCAAACGCTCTCGCTGCTTGTCGGGCCCGGCACGTTCCGTCCCGTCAAGGCTGCCCGCGTCGAGGACCACGTGCTCGAACCGGAGCGCTACCACCTCCCCGCCGCGACTGCTGCAGCCGTGGCGGAGGCGTTGCGTGCAGGGCGCAGGATCGTAGCGACAGGCACCACGTGTTGCCGCGTGCTGGAGTACGTGGTGCGCCGGGGCGAGTGGCGGGGGCACAGCGGCTGGACCGACCTGTTTATCCACCCGCCGTTTGAGTTCAAGGCGGTCGGCGCGCTTATCACCAACTTCCACCTGCCTCGCAGCACACTGTTGATGCTGGTGTGCGCCTTCGCAGGGCGGGAGAGGATCATGCAGGCATATCGCGCAGCGGTCGAGGAGGGATACCGCTTCTACAGCTATGGCGATGCGATGTTCATCTGCTAGGCTGACGGGATGCGTCCAGAACATGGCGCCGTGCTCGTGTGGTTGAGGCAGCTATTGGGGGGCAAGGGAAGGGTGTGCTTGCCTATGACGGTCCCAAAAGCAACGGCGCGAGGCCGAACATGGCCCAGAACAAGGCAACGACCAGCGCAATCGTCAACAGACATATGGATACCACCTTCGGATCATCATAATGCTCAATCGTGTGGGCAATCTGCAGGCCCAGCACCACGGTGATTACCAGCAGAACCGCGCCCGTCGGATTCTGGATCATTCTCAGTACGTCCAGGATCATCCTTCATGCCTCCAACCCAATCTGCCGCTATGCAGTCACATCATGTACGCCGAACACAAATAGCCCGATCCGTCATCTTCAGGGAATCGCCGGCCGGCACCTGGAGTGCAAACTCGCCCTTCATGCCGGACATGTGGCGCCGCCGTTCCAACTCGCCGGGGCATTCGCACAGTACAGTTCCGTCCCGCCGCAATGCGTGTTCAGGGGAGTGAGCAGAACAGGATTCACCCTCGACTGCGGAACGTCGGCAAATGCTGAAAGCCAGATAGCTTGAACGCCCGTCCGGCGAACACAACGCCATTCTATCCGCTGCTCGGGACATCGTCAAACAACCGCCGCAGACGATCCCCTGAACGAGGAAGCTGCGTCAGTGCCCGGCTGGCGCCAGGAAACACATGCAACCCGGCGCGGGATTCGCCTATAATAGTGGAGAAGTCCCTGGATGATGTGGGGTAGGCCCCTGCACAGGGGATTCGCTGGTGAAACAAGTCCGATAGCTGCCACTGTACCGCCCATGCCCGCAAGCATTCTGACGACATTGACGAACTTCGGTAAGACGGTCTTCGGCTCGGCCAATGAGCGGATCCTGCGTGACATGATGCCGCTTGTTGACCAGATCAACGCGCTCGAGCCGGAGTTCCAGAGAAAGACTGACGCTGAGCTGCGGGAGGTGACAGAGCGCCTCAAGGAGCGTTTGCGCGGGCAGAAGAGCTATGAGGAGAAACAGCGGATACTGGATGAGATCCTGCCCGAAGCGTTCGCGAACGTCCGCGAGGCCGCCAGGCGGGTGCTCATCACCCCTGCGCCGGACAGCCCCTATCCCACAATGCGCCCGTTCGACGTGCAGCTCATCGGGGGGATTGTGCTGCACAGAAGGATGATAGCGGAGATGGTCACGGGCGAGGGCAAGACGCTTGTGGCCACCTTCGCGGTGTACCTGAATGCGCTGGGCGGCGATGGCGTGCACGTGGTCACGGTCAACGATTACCTCGCCCGGCGCGACTGCCTGTGGATGGGCCCCGTTTACAGCCTGCTTGGGATGACGGCGGGCTACATCCAGTCCCATCACCCGAAGGCCGAGAAGGCCGCTGCCTACCGCTGCGACGTAACTTACGGGACCAACAGCGAATTCGGGTTTGACTATCTGCGCGACAACATGGAGACCCGGCTCGAGGATCAGGTCCAGCTCGGCCGCGGGCTGAACTACGCCATCCTTGACGAGGTGGACTACATCCTGATTGACGAAGCGCGCACTCCCCTCATCATCAGCGGCCCCGTCACTCAACAGTCCGACAAGTACTACGCCGGCCAGCGCGTCGCGCACGCCGCAAAGAAGGATCAGGATTACGAAGCCAAGGAGAAGGAACGAAGCTGTCACCTGACCGACAAAGGCGTCGAGTTCGCCCAGCAGATGCTGGGCGTCGAAGACCTTTACGCGGACGACCCGGAAGTGATGGAGTGGCAGCATTTCATTGAAACGGCGCTGAGAGCGAAGGAATTCTTCAGCCGCGACACGGACTACATCGTCAAGGACGGCCAGGTGGTGATAGTGGACGAGTTCACCGGGCGTCTGATGGAAGGCAGGGTCTGGAGCGACGGCCTGCACCAGGCCGTTACGGTGAAAGAAGGTCTCAAGCTGAAGGAAGAGACTCAGACAATTGCCACCATCACCCTTCAGAACCTCTTCCGTCTCTACAAGAAGCTGGCGGGCATGACGGGCACGGCGATGACGGAGGCGGCGGAGTTCGACAAGATCTACCGCCTGGGCGTGGTGGCCCTCCCCACGAACCTGCCGCTGATCCGCCTCTCGAACCCGGACGTGATCTACCGCACGGAGAAGGAGAAGTGGAAGGCGGTCGCGGACGAGATAGTCAGCGTGCAGCAAGAGGACCGCCCCGTCCTGGTGGGCACCACGAGCATCGAGAAGAGCGAGCTGCTCAGCAAGACGCTCAAGCGCAAGGGTGTGCTGCATGAAGTCTTGAATGCCAGACCCGAGCAGGCGGCCAGGGAAGCTGAGATCGTAGCCAAGGCCGGCCAGGCGGGCGCGGTCACCATTGCCACCAACATGGCGGGCCGCGGCACGGACATCGTGCTGGGCGCGGGCGTTGCCGAGAGGGGCGGGCTCCACATAGTCGGCACCGAGCGACATGAGGCGCGCCGCATAGACAACCAGCTTCGCGGGCGCGCCGGCAGGCAGGGGGACCCGGGGTCCAGCCGTTTCTTCGTCGCCTTCGATGACGATCTGATGCGCATATTCGCACCCCCGGCGATGCAGAACTGGCTCCAGAGAGCCGGCATGGATGATGGCATGGCCCTGGAGAGCAAGCTCGTCACCCGCTGGATCGAGAAGGCGCAGAAGCGTGTCGAGGAATACAACTTCGACATGCGCAAGAACCTGCTCGAGTACGACGAAGTGATGGATGAACAGCGCAAGACGATCTACTCATGGCGGCAGAAGATACTGGAGCACCGGGAGATCGAAGACGAGATGGCGGCCCTGACCGAGGATGCCATTGCAGACGGAATCGACACCTACGCCAGCGCGAGAGGCCCCTCCCGAGAGTTGGACCTTCAGGGGTTGAACGAGTGGTTCGAGCGCAAGTTCGCCGAGCAGCCACAAACACCCGCCGAGAAACGGGAGCGCCTGGAGGACCTGGAACACTACCTCATCGGCAAGGCGCGCGAGATCTTCGAATGGAAGCGCGAGCAGGTGGGGAAGGAACTGATGATCGAGTTCGGCCGTGAGGTGCTGCTTCGGACCATTGACGTCAGATGGAAGGACCACCTCTACGCCATGGACGTGCTCAAGAGCGGCATCGGGCTTCGCGGGTGGGGCCAGCACGATCCCAAGATCGAGTACAAGACCGAGGCCGGCCGGATGTTCGGGAACATGATGGTGAGCATTGCCGACCACGTGACGGACGTGCTGTTCCACGTGCACGTCGCGGAACGCGGCAACAGACAAGTCAGAGGCATCTGGCGTGGTGCCGACGCACGCCACGATGATTTCAATACCGCAGCCGACGCCGAGAGGGGAAGACAAGCCGCCCAGCATGCCGGTGAGCACAGGCCGATAGAGCCCATCAGGACGGGCCGCAAAGTCGGCCGCAACGAGCCCTGCCCGTGTGGAAGCGGCAAGAAGTACAAGCAGTGTTGCGGAAGGACCAACCGCTAGGCCTACAGCCGTGCTGCGCCGGTCCGGGGGAGCCGAAAGCTGGAAGAAGGGTCCTATGTAGAGTCTGAAGCGGGCAAGAAAACGCCCCGCTCGGCAGCAGCGCGTCTATGGATAACTCCGGCTTAGCAGCCCTGGCTGCGGAGGCCGGGTAGTTATGGAGCGTCGGCGGCTGGGCCACGTTTTCAACGGGCTTTTCGGCGCGTTGAAATCAACTCGCGCGCCTTGTCGACAGCCGACGCGGCGTCGGCGGCATAGCCGTCTGCGCCTATCTCGTCGGCGTACTCCTGCGTAACGGGCGCGCCGCCGATCATCGTCTTGACCGACACGCAGGCCTTCTTGAGTGCGTTGACCACGTTCCCCATCTGCGGCATCGTCGTGGTGAGCAGGGCCGAGACTGCCACGATGTCCGCATGCTCGCTCTTGGCTTTTTCGACAAAGGTCTCGGGGGCAACGTCGATGCCTATGTCAACGACCTTGAAACCGCCGCCCTTGAGCATCATGCCCACCAGGTTTTTGCCGATGTCATGGAGGTCGCCTCGGGCCGTGCCGATAATCACCACGCCCCGGGGCTTGGCGCCGCTCTTGACCAGCAGGGGCTCCAGCAGTTCCATAGAGGCGTTCATGGCGCGGGCTGCGATGAGAACCTCAGGCACGTAGAACTCGTTGTTCTTGAACCTTTTCCCCACCACGTCCATCCCGGCGGTCAGACCCTTGTTTAGTATCTTCTCGGGAGCGACCGACTCGTCAATGGCCTGCTGTGTCAGGCGCACCGCGTCGTCTCGCTTGCCATTGATGATTGCTTCTGCGAGTGCCTTGAGGTCCGCCATTACAACCTCCTTACAATTAGAAAGAGTCCCACCACTGTTCTCTTAGGCATCCAGAGCGTCTTCTTCACCTGCAGAGGGCGGTAGTTTAGCAGCGCAACATCCAGAATGTCAACCCACTTCAAGGCTGAAGTGGAGTCCCGTTCGTGCCCCCTTCCGTCGGCTCCTGGCCAGGTTCGGCGTGCTCGCCGGGGGGAACTTCCTCTGCACTTGGCGCAGAAGGCTGAAGTGGAGTCCCGTTCGTGCCCCCTTCCGTCGACCCCTGGCCCGGCTCGGCGTGCTCGCCGGGCGGAACTCCCTCTGCACTTGGGGCAGGCGGAGGGGGAGGCGGAGGCGCGACAAGCAAAGGCTTGCCCGCTTTGAGGCTCTTAAGCCGGGAAGCGGAAATGACGAATCCCTCCTTGTCCGCAACCATCTCGTAGGCATGGATGGCTGCCTCCCTATCGCCGGCCAATTCCCAGTTTCGGCCCACGTCCGGCCAGTAGGGCGAGCCTTCCCGATGCAGGCGCGCCAAGGCCTCGTAGGCAAGCGCCGCCTCTTTGTACTGTCCCGTCTCCTCCAACAACCCTGCCCGGCTCTCCGCGGCAACGCCGGCGGCATAGTGGGATGAATACTCCTTTGCCAGCCGGCTGCAAGTCTCCAGTGCATCCTGGTAGAGCCCCGCCGACCGCTGAGCGCTGGCCAGTCTGAGCATGACCCATGGGGTGGCATCTGTCTTCCAGCGCGTGTCCAGTATGCCTCTACAGCCCTGGATGATCTGCGTGAGCAGCTTCTCGTTTGCCTCCGGTGTGAGGAACTCATGCTGCACGGACGGCAGCGCCGCAAGCGCCTGCCAGCTCTCGGCTTGTTCGCTGAGCGCCTTGCTCCGGTAGCCGCGGTAGCCGAAGAGCACTACAAGCACGGCGACGGCCCCTATCAGAATCGAGCCCCCGTGCCGACCCAGCAAACGCCTGGCGCGAGCAAGGACGCTGGCAAGCGTCTCTTCGCCTGACAAGCTTACGGGCTGTTGTTTGCGGGCACGCATGGGATACCTTCACTCAGGTACTCACTGATGCGGATACGAACCCCAGGATTCTACTTGCCGGGGCCGTTTTGTGCAAGCTAGTGCGCTTGCAAAGACTTGCCACAGGCTCGATAATGTCGCCGAGTGGTATAAGTCCGTAGGTTCAGGCGGAGAGGGCGTCATGGCTGCGGCGGGCGGGAGAGAGGCCATGTTTCGGTCAACCACTATCGTGACAGTGCGGCGCGGCGACGAGGTGGCCGTAGGCGGAGACGGCCAGGTCACGTTGAACGGTACGGTGCTGAAGCACCGCGCCAGCAAGATTCGCCGGCTCTATCACGATCGGGTGATCGTCGGGTTTGCGGGGTCAGTAGGGGATGCTTTCGCCCTGCTGGACCGCCTGAGCGGGAGGCTGGAACAGTACGAAGGCAACCTGCTGCGCAGCGCCCACGAGTTGGCCAAGGAATGGCGGACGGACAAGATGCTGCGTCCGCTGAAGACCATGATGATCGCGGTGGACGAGAAGTACACGCTGCTGCTGAGCGGCACGGGCGAGGTGATTGAGCCGGACGACGGGGTAGTCGGGATAGGCTCCGGCGGAGCGCTCGCCACTGCCGCCGCCCGCGCGCTGTTGGAGGAGACCGACCTGGACGCCCACGCGATAGTAGAGAAGTCACTCAGGATCGCCGCAGACATATGTGTCTTCACCAATCAAGAGATACAGATAGAGACAATCCGGCATCCAGCCTGACCCCCCGCAGAATCGTCGAAGAGCTGGACAAGTACATCGTCGGTCAAGATTCCGCAAAGCGTGCAGTCGCTATAGCGCTGCGGAACCGGTGGCGGCGACGACAGCTCGACGACGAGATGCGCCGCGAGGTCATGCCGAAGAACATCCTCATGATCGGGCCGACAGGGGTGGGCAAGACGGAGATCGCCCGCCGCCTGGCGGGCTTGGCGGGCGCCCCCTTCCTGAAGGTCGAAGCGTCGAAGTACACAGAGGTCGGCTACCACGGCCGCGACGTCGAGAGCATGGTGCGCGAGTTGGCCGAGTGTTCCGTCAACATGGTCCGCTCCGAGATGGCACAGCGGGTTCGCCCGCAGGCTGAACATAACGCCGAGGAGCGGCTTCTCGACGGCCTCTACGAGCCCGAGCCGGCAGCACCGGAGGATGCCGACAGGTCGGTGCAGGTGAGTCGCGCCCGAGAGCGGCTGCGCGTCATGCTCAAGGAGGGAAGGCTGGAAGAGAAGGAGGTCGAGATCGAGATCACCGAGAAGCCTTTCCTCGTTCAGGGCGTGCTGGCAGGCGGCGACGAGATGGGAGTAGACATGCAGAGCGTCCTGGAACAGATGCTGCCCTCCCACACCGAGACGCGCCGCATGAGCATTCCGGAGGCCAGAAAGCTCCTGACCCAGCAGGAAACCGAGAAGCTCGTTGACAGGGAAGCACTCTACAGGAATGCCGTGGAACGGGCGGAGGAGACCGGCATCATATTCATAGACGAATTGGACAAGGTGGCCGGCAGGGAGACCACAAGCGGCCCTGACGTGAGCCGCGAAGGCGTCCAGCGCGACCTGCTGCCCATTGTGGAAGGGTCAGCGGTTCCCACGCGATACGGTATCGTGAGAACGGATTACGTGCTGTTCATCGCGGCGGGAGCCTTCACCGTCTCAAAACCCAGTGACCTCATCCCGGAACTCCAGGGCAGATTCCCTATCCGCGTGGAACTGAGCAATCTGACGCGCGAGGATTTCGTGCGGATCCTGGTGGAGCCTCGCAACGCGCTCACAAAGCAGTACGAAGCCCTGTTGCGAACTGAGGGCATCGAGCTGGAATTCACCGATGAGGCGATCGCACGTATCGCCGAGATCGCGGAAGAGATCAACCAGAAAACCGTGAGCATCGGTGCACGAAGGCTTCACACAGTGATGGAGAAACTCCTTGAGCAGATCAGTTTCGATGCGGCGGACGTGCCTGCAAGACAGGTTCGCATCGATGCCGCTTACGTGGATGAGACACTTGCGGAGCTGTCGGCGGATGAGGACTTGACTCGTTACATACTCTAAAGGCGAGCCAGGGCGCTCTTGCCCCGCAACTGTGGCAAATGGTTGGCTTTACTCTTGAGGCGCAGGGGAGGTAATGGCATATGGAGCACACGTGCGTAGTTTGCCATGATCAACCAGCCGCATTCAGGTGCAAGCAGTGTCACAAGCCCGTGTGCGACGAATGCGCCTTCAAGGACGAGAACGGCGCATTCTGCAGACGGGAATGCGCGGCCAACTACCGGTCCTTCAAACAGGCCCAGGCCCGCACGCACCCGGCGAAGGTCGGCAGCCTGCTGAAAACCATCGTCATCCTCGTCCTCTTCGCCGCCGTCGCCGTGGCGGTTTTCGCGTACGGCGCCAAGAAGGGATGGTTTGGGCAGGAAGCCAGAGAGAGGGTGGATGATACCCAGCGGCGGCTCACGGGGAAATAGAACCGGCGCGGCGAAGGGGCTATTTGGCTCGCGCCCAGACAGAGGGGACGTCCTTCAGGGGTTCGATCTGCGCCACCTCGTCATTGCGCCAGCCCAGCATGCTTAGCTTCTCCCGCACGTAGTACTTGTAGTTCTCGTACGGAACGTCCTCGGGAATCCGGTGGTCGCCATGCGGGATGAACCCGCCTTCGGCGACGACGTGTTCCACACGCTTAAGCTCGTTCAGGATGTCCTTCTTGGTCCCCGCGAAGGCGTACTTGCGCAGGCCCCCGCGCAGTAGAATCTGCCGGCCGTACATCTCGCGGAATTTGACCGGATCCGAGCCCGGGTGAACCTCCAGGGGGAACATGCAGTTCACGCCGCACTCCATCCACACTGGCACCAGGAGCGTTATGTCCCCGTCGCAGTCCGTCCAGATCACGTCGCATCCGTGCTCCCTGAGCAGCCGGCAGACGCGCGTGAGGTGGGGGCCGACTATGTCACGGAACATGGCCGGGCTGACTATCGGGCCGTTGCGGAAGCAGATGTCCTCCCATCCTGCCGCGTAGTCCACCTCAACATACCTCAACGCCTTCTCTATCTGCGTGTAGTACAGATCCGCCAGTGTTGCAACGATTTCTTCCACCAGGCCGCGGTCGTCGTAGCACATCAGGGCTATGTTCTGGAATCCAATCCAGTCCCGCGGACGGCCCAGGTAGGAGCCCAGGCCGATCCCCACCGGTAGCTCGCTGCGCAAAAGCCTCTCACCCAGCTCCCTGTAGTCCTCCTGGTGGCGCGCGGGATCGTTCGGGTCGAGCCTCTCCTTGAAGCGTTTCCAGTCGTCCCTGTTCTCAATAGGGAACTTGATATAGTGCGGAATCGTCTTCGTTCCCTTCTTCTGCACCTCCCAGATCATGCCGTCGGGGAGCCTTTCGATGCGCGAGGTCTCTTTCACTTCAAGGACTTCCGGCTCCCCCTCAAAGGCCGGATTCAGGTCTACGTAGATCGGCACATGGTCCTTCGGATCCGCGCCGAAATACTCCTCGACGGCATCCATGGTCCTGAACCGCTCGGGCAGACCTTCCTTGTGCCACCGTTCCAGGGTTTCGTCCAGATAGCCGAACTCCCAGTGGGGGATTCGGTCAACTGTCTGGAAATGCATGACCCGCCGGAATCGTTCCCGGTGAGTCATGCCCGACGCCTGCGGGTCAATGATGCTCTGCTTCATTGGGCCGTCCTAACCGGGGCTTGCCCGCCGTCAGGCGGGAAGGGCAGCGCCGCTACTCTTCGAGTGGCTTCCCGTCTCGTATCGTATGAGGTACTCGGACCTCCAGACGAGATACACGTAGGCCTCTTGCGGGCCGGGCCAAGAGTATACAAGCACCCCGCGAAAAGGCAAACGCGCACGCTGCCCGCGCGTCGGATGCGCCGCCCTCCCCCGCCGGGTGGAATCACACCGTGCGGCAGTGCGGAGTTGCGGGTTGGCAAGGCAGGCCTGCGAACCTTTGCCCAGTCTTGGGCGTCTAAAAAGGTAGGGCAAGCGTGCCCGAGAGCGCATTGGCCAGCCGATCGCTTGGGCTCGCCCTGGACTGGATCGGTCTGGAGGCGTTCCGCGGGCGCAATCTTCCCGATTGCATGGAGGTATGCAGTTTGGTAAACTGTACATGTGAGGCTGGGGGTGTGTTCTAGGGTGGTCTACCACGTGGAGTTGATTGTCGCCAAAGGACTGGACAATCGTATCCTTACGCATGCCGGTGATCGGAACCTGAGAGGCTCTTGACTGTGCAGACTGCAATGTCACAGCACGCAGCACATGCCACAGCGCGAGACGGCAAGGAGTCATGCTGGGTCCTGATGGGACCCACGGCTGGCGGGAAGACCGAACTGTCCCTGGAGCTGGCCCGGCGGTGCCCGATGGAGATCGTTTCAGTTGATTCGATGCAGGTCTATCGCGGCATGGACATAGGCACGGCGAAACCCGGGCTGGAGGCGCGCCGACAGGTCCCTCACCACATGATAGATGTTCTGGAGCCGGAAGAGACCTTCAATGTCGGCGAGTTCTGCCGCATGGCGCTTGAGGCAATCGTTGGGATCCGAGCCCGAGGCAGGCGGCCGCTGCTGGTCTGCGGTGCACCCATGTATCTGAAGGCGTTGCTCTGGGGGCTGTTGCCGACGCCAAGGGCGGACCCGGCACTTAGGGAGCGGCTGCGAGAGCAGGCGGCCCGCCACGGCGCTGGGGCGCTGCACCACCGCCTGGCCGAACTGGACCCGGCAGCGGCGCGCCGGATCGCCGGCAATGACCTGAAGCGAATCGAACGCGCGCTGGAGGTCCGCTACTTGACCGGACTGCCCATCAGCGCCCAACAAGGTCAGTTCGACGGGCCGGCGCGGGTGGAATACGTTGCAGTCGGTCTGCGATGGCCGCGTCAGGCGCTTTACGAAAGGATCGAGCGTCGGGTAGACGGCATGATGGCGGCCGGGTTGCTCGAAGAGGTGCGTGGCCTGGAAGGTCGTCTCGGGCCTCAGGCGAGCCAGGCTGTTGGCTACAAAGAACTCTCGGCGCACCTGAGGGGCGAGATGACGCTTGAAGAGGCGGTAGGCCTCATCAAGCGGAACACCCGGCGCCTTGCCAAGCACCAGATTACGTGGTTTCGGCATTTTCCCGGGGTTGAATGGTTGGACATGCCGGCGCTGTCCGATGTTCAGGATCGCGCCAGGCAGTGGGAGCGAATCGCAAAGGCCTTGACCATTCCCCGACGTTCAGCTATTATGGGCGCCGTCCAATGGGGCGGGGACTTGCCCTGAACTTGTCGAAGGAGGCAACAAAATGGCCAAAGAAATCTGGGGATTGGACCTGGGCGAGTGGAGTCTGAAGGTGGTAAGGGGCTCCTACGACAAGGAAAAGGACAATATCCGCGTCAGCCTCTACGACGAGATCCGCTATCGTGAGCTGGGCTTGGAGGAGGACGTATCGTCCCTGGAGAGGTTCAGGGCCGGTCTGAAGGCCTTCGGCGACAAGTACCAAGTGGCGAAGGGAGACATTCTGTGCGTCGCGATATCCGGCAGCGGTGTGTTCAGCCGGTTCATCAATCTGCCTCCCGTGCCCGACAGCATCTCAGAGATCATTCGCTACGAAGCGCGCCAGCAGATACCGTTCGACATTAACGAAGTCGTCTGGGACTACCAGCCTGTCAAGGAGGAATACGAGCCGGGGGAAGAGATAGAAGTTGGCCTGTTCGCGTTGAAGCGGGAAACCATAAACGAGTTCATCGCGATGTTGGAGCCGTGGCGGCTTCAGGTGCGCGTGATCCAGGACGGCCCCCTGGCGCTCTATAACCTTCTGCGCTTCGAGGGGTTGGCCATGGCGGAAGAGCCCCTGATCGTGCTGGACATGGGGGCTCGCACAACCGATGTCCTTGTGCTGAACCACCCCCGGTTCTGGATCCGCTCGCTCATCGTTGGAGGGGACGACATCACAGAGCGGCTACAGAGCCACTTCGGCGTGTCGCGCCAGGAGTCCGAGCGGATCAAGGCTCGGGCTTCCGAGAGCGCCCACGAGGCCCAGGTGCTGCGGGTCATCCGCCCCGTCGCAGCCAACATGGTCAGCGAGATCCAACGCTCCCTCGGCTATTACAAGAGCATGGCCAGAGGGGTGAGGTTCAGCAAGGTCCTGGCACTCGGCAGTGCGTTCAAGTTGCGCGGGCTGGACAAGCTCCTGGCCGAAGGGCTGCAATATGAAATCGAAGGGCTTGCCGAATTGAAACGGTTTGAGGCGGTGCCGCCGCTCGATGACGCAGACTTCAAAGCTCATCTTGCCGGCGCGTGCACTGCGCTCGGCCTCCTGGTACAGGGCGCGGGGCAGGGACACATGGGCATCAACCTTATGCCGGAGGAGCTTAGTACGGCGATCGAGATGTCGTCAAAGAAACCCTGGCTTGTAGGGGCGGCCGTCGGGCTAGTCGCGATTGTGCTGCTCCTGTTTGTTTCCGAGAGGCTCGTCGCCCGGGAACTAGGCCATGCGGGTGGCTTCGGCTCAGGCCTGGCCAAGCAAGTAGCTGAACTGGAGAACAGGTACAACTCTGTCAACCGCGGTACACAGGCGGTAAAGGACGAGCTGGCGGTCTTGACAAAGCCCGACATAGAAAGGGATCTCTTCATGCGGCTAATCCCGGAGATTACCCGGGCCCTGCCTCCTACCATCTACGTGTGGAATATGCAGTTCTACTGGATGGATGGGCACAGGCTGCTTAATATGGAGAACCAGCGAGATTATCAGGAGGCTCTGGCGACCGCTGCCGTGAGCGGAGCGCCGATCCTAAGAGGGGCAGCACCAACAAGCGGGCTGGCGGCTGGGTCCGGAGGCGCCAGTGTAGCGGAGTCGGTAAGGCTGGAGGAACTGCGGCAGGCGGAGGCGGAGGATCAACCAACCGCGGCCCCGCAGGTCCCCCAAACAATGCCAGCAGCGGGGGGAAAGGCGGCCTTCGCACTGTCAACAACGCCAGCAGCGGGGGGTGAGGCCGGAGAATGGCGCCTTGTGTTGACGCTCGACTGCGAATCGACTCAAATCAGCAAGGGACGGGAGTACATCCAGAACGAGGTCGTAAAAAGCCTGGGGGACCTGGAGATTGTAGACGAAGCCTGGCTGGCCAGCGGTCTGCGCAACGTGCACCGCAGGATCCTCGATTGGATCGAGGTTACCGGCGCGCCGCCAGCGGGTCAGACAGCAGGCGACGTCCAGGAGCTGGTCGCGTTCCAGTTGTTTGTGGTACTCAATACAGGCGGCGAGGCTGAGGTGGCGACGAGAGGCACAAGCGCGTCGCCGGCTTCCCGCAGCGCATCTGGTGAGAGAGGCCCCAAGACACTATGAAAGGGCGCCTCACAGGGGAGGAATGAAATGAAACTCAGTGCTCGCACAAAGCTTCGGGCAGGCATCGGCTTGGCGGCGTTTGTCGTGCTGCTTTTGGCCCTGGTCGCGGCGCTGCTTACGGTTTTCGGCAATAACCGAAAGTTCGCGGATCTCCAGGAAAGGGCCAAGAGCCTTGAGACGCACGCGAAGGGAGGTGTGAAGAACGAGTCTTATGTTAGCCGTGAAGAAGCGCTCACTATAGCATATACGAAACAGTTGAACGTGGTGAAGGAGGAACTCGTTGCCCGCGATAAGCTGATAGAGCAGCCTTTCAGGGATGACGTAAACAACGTAGATCCGCCTCTGGAGTACGGGGATTGGAAAGTAGTGTACGAGAAAAAGACGGACGACCTGTACAAAACCCTTCGCGACAGTGTCATCATGGTAGGCGCGCAGCCACTCGTTCGCACTCAACTGGACGAGGTCTGGAAACCCGCCGAGTGGATGCACCAGCACGAGAAGGCATACTGGATACAGAAAGCGGTGGTGGATGCCATCGCCGAGTTGAATGCAACCCAGAAGGTCGTGCCCGTCTTTGAGTCGTTCGCCTTCACGAATGTGCCGGAACACATCATGCAAACCTCCCACCAGAGTGGTCAGTTCGATTGCATACCTTTCAGCCTGCAAGTGCAGATGGAATTCGTCAGGGTCCCCGAGCTGTTGCAGGCGTTGCTGGACTCTGGGCTCGGGCTGGAGATTACATCGGTGAGTGTCCTCTCACGGGGGAGCGCCGGGTTTGCAGCGAGGCCCACGGCTCCAGCCCAGTGGAGTACAGGGGCCCCGACAGCCGGAGGGACACAACAGTATGCGGAGGACGAGGAGGAGATCGGGCCGATGGACGTGCGCTACAAGGGCCGCACCACAACGGTTTCACCCAGCGCCCCTGCCCAACCCCAGCCGCAGCCCAGCAGGCAAACGCCGCGTGCCCCGTCGTCCAGGTATGTAGCCCCGCCAGCCGGAGGGACACAACAGTATACGCAGGACGAGGAGGAGATCGGGCCGATGGACGTGCGCTACAGGGGGGGCCTCTCAGCCACGCCGACACCCGGAATGCCACGGCAGGGAACGTCAAGCGTATCTACGCGGCGTGTCAGATCCGCGCGGGGCCTCGCGCCATCATCCGAACCAGCCCCGGTGAAACAGCAGTACGCGAGGATAGAGGACGAGTTGGCACAGGGCCCCAGGCCAGACTGGGCGGTGATCGGGCCGGTAAGCCGCTCCACTACGCCAAGCCGCACGACCGCTGCCGCCCCGGCGAGGGTTCCGGAAGCGCCTAATCCCGACCAGGAGGCCCGTGAGTATGAGCGTACCACCGTCCAACAGGCGGAGGAGACCATCCCCCGGGACATGGTCAACGTGGTTGTGAACGGTTACGTGCCGGACTACCTCCAGCCCGTGGAAAAGACAACGGAAGAGGACCAAGACAAAACAGCAGCGCCTGGGGAATAAGAAGGGGAAAGACCATGCCCGTCGAAAAAAGGAGCTTCCTTTTCCGGTATTTCGACAAGATAGTCTGCGCAGTGATCGCCATAGGGCTCATCTTGGTCGTCGTTTCCGCGGTGAAGCGCAACCGCGGCGATGAGACAAGGAACCTGATAGCCAGAATCGAGCAGGCCAGTGGGCAAGTTGAGAACCAGGCGCACAGGGCCGCACCTGAGGAGCCTGTTGAGGACTACTTGAAGCTACGCGCCGAGCGAAATGTGGTGGAAGCCCCGGGACGGGTTGTGGATCTGACGCCACACCCCGCGAAGAAATACGAGCCCGTATGGCTGGGAACCGCGCAGACGGAGGTGCTCTCCTTCACAGAGCCGCTTGTGCCCGGGACAACAGTGGAGGTCGTTGGCCCGGCCGCCG